>Ga0209389_1006251_pt1 | contig 10316 bp, 4 predicted proteins | sample CowpearedBW_FD_187526 | JGI IMG/M metagenome (GOLD analysis project Ga0209389, IMG submission 187526) | Root nodule microbial communities of legume samples collected from California, USA - Cow pea red BW (SPAdes) (version 2) | ecosystem: Host-associated > Plants > Roots > Nodule | place: USA...
CAAAAGGAATATCCAACCTCTTCTATGTTTAATCCCTCATCTTTTTTCTCATATGATATTGTTAGTTCCTCTATGTTTAATCCCTCATCTTTTTTCTCATATGATATTGTTAGTTATGTTTGATGATTGTGTTTATGTAGTGCATCTTACGTTGTACCATCTTTTGTATAGATTCAATAAATAATAAATCGTGTTTTATTATTAGTCGGTTTGTGTTGTTATTATAATTATAATGTTTGTAGAATTCTGATCAATTTTTTTTCAGCAACATGAGGGAACCAAGAAAAATTAAATTTAGAAAGGGGTAAATTTATTTTATAAAATTTATAATTCAACTTAATTATTATATTTAAGACTATGAAGGATGTGTTTGAAATGCACAATACGAAATTTTCCATCCATTGAGTTAAGTGTAATCTTCTTTTTAGTTATCTTTGCATTTCACTTAACAATTATCTCAAATCGAATAAAAATTGAGTCGAATAGAATAATTTTAATTTTTTCATTATTATTTTATGAATAAAGATTTTCATATTAAACTAAAAGGAAACGTAGATGAGAAAATTTAGGTATCATTGTTGTGACTTTTAGTTTTAAAATTTTTAAAAATTAAAATCAGCTTTTCTTTTAATTTTAAGATGTTATTGCGAAATGAAGGTTGGCAAGTCTAATTGATCTAACTCCATTTTTAAGAGATGTATAATATACATATAAAAGTAATTATAAAATACATTATGTGGAAAGAAAAAAAATTAAGAATTAATTATGTTTTTAAGTTCTTAATTAGTTCTTTATTCAATCTTTAATTTTCAACCATATTCATCAATTTAGAAGACTATTTTGGAGGGGAACAGAGGGAAAGGAATTATAAATAGATAATAAAGTAGGAACTGAGGAATTTGTTTGAGATATGAAGTCTTGAGAGTAAATTCATTTGTAGGAAATTCATCTTATCCTGAAAGCAATGGAACTTGGAGGTTTCCTGGCATTGGAGAATTCCAGTGCTACCACAAGGTGAAGAATCACTTCCAATGTTACATAACAATTAGACAACTAAAAATCTATGGTTTTGTAATGACAATGACAACATCTCAAATGTCACAAAGTACAAAATATCTACAAATGAATTTCCCTCTCTTTCTTATTTCAAATTTGTTTATATTTAGTCTAATAGAAGATGATAAATGTGTTAGTTATTGTTGTTAGAATTTTTTGTGAGAAATTGAGTGCTGATTTTCTATTGAATGGTTTTTGAAAAATTAGGTATGAGTTCTTCAAATTAGGATTGTATTTTTGAAACATCTGTTATGACTTGTGGTCCAACTGTAATGAATTAATTTGTTAGTTCGGAATTTGAGTGTGACCAAATGATTAGAATTGTGTAATATTATGACTTTTAGTCTGGTACTTTTTCTCTTTATGCAGGAAATCCAAGAAGAATTTTGTTTCATGACCCTTAACATATTTAGAGGCAACTTAGAGATATCAACAAAATCATATGCAGAACAAATGTGTAGCAGCAAATAGATATGGAGGATTAAACAATATATTACAGATATGTTAGAATACAAAACTTGATTACAAACCCTAACTTTAGACCTGATGTAGCTTTGTAATCACTCTATACAAAAGTACTTTGATTACTAAACGGGAAATTAGCTGAATTTTGTTAAGTTCAATTATATAATAAGGTAACACAACCAAAACAACTTTGTAATTTTTTTATATATATTATTTTTTCTGATAAATAAAACTAAAAGTTAAAAAAATGGAAATATATTATTTATCTTTTATTGATATTGTAACATGTACTTTGGCCGAAACAAAAACACAATTGCTTAGTTTTGTAAGAATATCATCGTTATAGAAAGATCATTCCAAAATTAATTATAAACTCTCTTCGACAATTTACTCTGAAAATAAGTTTCATTATACGAATTTTACAAGAGTAAGGATGTTGGTCTTTGTCAGTGGTCTTTCCATAAAAAGATTTAATTCATTTCAAAATGATATCTTCTGAAAAGATTAATTTTTTTTTTTTGGTAAAGCTACAATGAAGTCTAAATTATATGAAAACAAACACTTCTGGAAATTATCAAAATACCCTAACTTTAATTGTTGACACCTGTTCATTTTACAGGTTTTTTCGTAAAAACATCTTTGGATATTACTGAAATAACCCAACTCTATTTGTTGACACCTATTCATTTTATAGGTTTTTGAGTAAATTACACCTCTTTCAAAAATGATTTTCTGTTCTCTTTATTTGTGGTCTTCATTTTACAGATTTGCCCTCATTCTGCTTTGTGTTTAAACAACAACATATGATGGGCTATGAGTCATTTTATTTTTCCTGCTTCTGGTTTGTGCAGAAGGAGGGAACATTGTATATTGACTTGACGGTGATTTGAAAATTTCTTGAAGAAATTACGTTTATCTGCTACCTTCCTCCTAAAATCTTCATTGCATGGAGAGCAAAGATGAGAGCGAAGATCGATATTGACTTATGTGTTTTTTGTTGTGTATAACTTACGTCAAATTTGCAGGGTTTTCCCATCAGAGTTTGTTATTCCGCTGGCTAAATACAAAAAGTTGTATTTGGGACTCAGGTTTTAGTTGGTGTGACATTTGGTATGATGTTTGATAAACACGAGTAATTTTTCGAAAGCTTTGATTGTGATATAGCCAAATATGCTTGCTCAACTATACTTGAACTCCTTCAAGTTGTATTTTCGAATTCATCTTTTGTTTTGATTATTTCGAGTGCTTGAAGTTGTATTATTTAGTTTGCTAGATTAGTTGTGAAATGTATTTGCAATCTTTGTCATTGATTTCTTTGTGTGACTGCATGAAACACAATGTTGTAAAATAGGTGTATTGAAGATGCTATAAGATTTGAGGTTTAGACTATCCTTCAAGTCCACTGGGCTTTGAAGTTGGTATATATATTTTGGTTGTATTACTTCATTTTATTGGTGTTTATACTTTCAACTTAATGAAGTTGATATGAATCTTTCTATAACCATTAAATATTGTCTTTACTTATTTCAATCTTTACATACCTATATTTCATGTATCGGAAATCGGGTTATTAATGAAGTGTTTTGCCAAGTAAGTACAATCTTCATAGTGTTTTACTTTTCTTTCATTCGATTCTTTAGCTTCTAAGTTATGAAATGAAACATTTTGGGACCCATATATGAATGAGGTCCGATGGATAATTCATATCGGCACACATGCTAGTATGACTTGGTTGGCCTCAGAAAACTGAATAAAAATTGTTTTCCTATCTTGTGCTCATTACTATTATGTTGTCATAAGTTTGATATTTCATTGCATGGTTTGTCACATGTCATAGGTAGCACTTCTTGCTACATGTGTACACAGGGATTTGAAGGATTTTTTGTTCACTGCCATAGGTTGTAGTCCATTCCAAAGTGTTCTTGGTATATGTGCATGGTGCTGTTATACATCTATCTATGATCTTTGAAGAATTTTTTGGTGAACTCAGTTTTTCCTTTGTTCTAAGGTGAAACTATTTATATAATGATTAAATCTTAATTGTAATTTTGAAAGACAAGGGTTTTGGCCTTTATCTAATGAGTTAAAATTGAACTAAATAATTTAGGATTGTTAGTCTAACCACAGAGGATTTGGTGCAAAAACTAGCGCAACCAACTTTGGAACAAATGCTAGATTTTATGGCTTAGATATATCAGTTATATATACTGTAGGGCACATTTCATACTAGAATACATCTAAGTTAACAAATCATCTTCAGAAATACTTGTGTTATGTCAACTGTCATGTATTTGCTGAATAATATTTGAATGGCTAACAACAAAGGATCATGTCTCAGCATATATTTAACTTCCTTTTGCAAGTCCTCAACCTATTTATGTATTTATTGAGTCAACCTCTCTGTCATTCATTTGTTACAAAAATTGTGCAAGATTATCATGTAAAAGCCAAGCATGTGCTTAATCTTTTCTTGAAAAAATAAAGATAGTTATAATAAATTGATTGACAAGCAAAACTTTATGGGTTATTATTATTTTTTATTATCATTCCTATTAATATACCTATTATTATTATTATTATACTTTTATGCTTTGTTTAGTATACCTATATGTGAGATTTCATGAGATGATAGCATGTGTGTGTTTGACATATGCATAAGAATGTGGCAAGATATCAGATTTCTTCATTTTTTTGTAATACCATCCAATGTACAAGGAAATCTGATATGATTAAGAATCCTTTGCATGTAAACACAATTTGCATTTGAATATCAAAATCCGAAAACTGGAAAGTGTTATCATTACACCATGCCATCATCTAGAGAAATTTAAGCTTTCATACTTAAACATCACTAAAAAATTTTCATGTATATCAAATAATTTTATTCATATTTAGGCATTCAAAATACCTATGAATTTAATAATTTTGCATGAGTATTGTTTGGATCATTCCTCATAACTATAATTAATTTAATTATATAATTGTCATTTCCATCTGTCTTTTTTTTTTCCTTTCAACAAAAGGCATTTAAACATTTTAGTTGGTATTGAATTCAATTAACTTAACTACACATACTTTTAGTGTTTTATTGAATATGTATTTAAGCTGTGACATCCTATTTGAATAGATAAAATCTACAAAATAAAACATCACACAGTCATAGTCAAGAGCAGTCAGATTTGGAACAACATACATAAGAATCCCAACTGTTACAGTTATCCACAAATGTACTTGAAAGGGGTTCTAGGCATATAACCATGCCATAGCCAAAAAGAGAAACAACAAAGTTCACAGTTGTGCAAAATAAAAGTTCCTAGAGTAAGGGATTACAAAGGCACTAGGGCCATAGAATAGTCCTTCGAGGGCCACATCAACGAGCCCACTAAGTTGCACCGCTACCACCATCAGTCCTACCCCTAGAAGTATTTCCATCTGCTCCCACCAATGGTGATCATCGCAAAAAGGAAATCAGAACAAGGACACACACACACAAAAGAAATAGCAGGGTAAGCTAGAGTGAATTAAATTATGCAAGTTACTGCAGCGAAATATTTAGAAACAGTCCAAACATACAACACAGTAGGCCCAAGAATCACATTGTAACAAATAAGCAAGACTCTATGACTCGATTATCCGGATACATAAACTAGGATCGAATTCACTGGACGCTTGCACTTGTGGTGGCCTCTACTGCTCTGCAGAGCCATTGCCAATGGGTTTCACCCTAGCACACATAAGGTTAGCCTTTAAGCGTCTAAGGCCATTATCCTACAAAAGACTAGGGCCTCCCGCTACTTTCACCACTTGGGTCAGTTTGCTCTACTTGAGACTCACTGACCCTTTAGAGTTTCGGGATGTGATCCTTACTTGAATCCTTATCCTAACATATACACTACTCACCACCATGAGATCTCCCCACGAGACTCATAGAATTACGCCTATCACACAATCAGAAACATTTTTCTCATACAATTCCACTTCCCTTATTACCTTCATCCAATTCTCATGTTAAGACATCACAAAGCCATAAATCCATGATCAACCTCATACCAAGCATGCCAATTTCATTCATAAGTCCAAACACCCAAGCATATTCACGAGCATCATATTTAGGAAGAATAATTCAAACAATACATGCATCAAATCATCAAAACAGTCAAGAAAACAGTGTCCGCACTCACCACTGCACTGACCTCGCCCAAGCTAGGGACCTCGCTCAGGCGAGGTGCTTGCCTCGCTCAAAATTGCGGGCTCTCGCCTAGGCGAGACATGCAACAGTGACCCCTGGGAGATTTCACGAGCTCTCGCTCAGGCGAGAAGGGCTCGCCTGAGCGAGACAAGGCATCGCTCAAAACGTGACTGGCCGCTTGGGCAAGCGCTCGAGGCAGAATCTTGGTCGAGCTTCTACTATTCTTGCCTAGGCGAGGCAAGCTCGCCTGGGCGAGAATACCAGTTCTTCCCCACTGTTCCGCACATGCAACCCAGAACAAACAGACCAAACATTTTATTCTTGATCTCACACAAGCCCAAACATTTTCAAATCCTTTTTAAACATAAAACAGTGGCAAAACAGGAAACATACTCCAAAAACAAAAATAAACTAGCTTCCATTACCTTGCTTAGATGCTAAAACGCAACAGACCCGCAACTAAGAAGTAAGTCAGCTCCAAGGGCTAGAGCAGTGAGCTGAAACATGGAATGAAGACAAACCAGGGTATGAGACAAAACCCTAACCGGTCTAACACACTTAAACGGTGTAAAGAAGAGGAAAACAGACCCAAAACCTTAAGGTTTAACTTACTTGAAGGTGAGAAGGATTTGGCTAGCTCGGAGATGAACGAAAGTTGTGCCCTAGCAGAGCACTTTGCTGGAGATTTGAGAGGGAGGGGTAGGAGTTGATTCTGAAAAGGTGACAAGTGAACAATGAGTCAGCTGGAAGGGGTATTGGGGTCCTACAGAGGAGCTGACACTAGGCCTACAAAAGGCCAGACCCAACCCCTTTTGGGCAGAAACAGGGACTTACAGACTCTACTAATATTGGACCCACAAATACAAAGATATTAGGATGTGAGTGCTGATAAAGATTTATATATTTTAGAGGGATGATATAAAAAAGAATTGTATCTCACAAATAATATAGAAATTTACCTTAAGGAGAACTTAATTTTTTATATGTGACTTTAGTGAGCGGAAAATTACATGCCACATGGGAATGTTTGAATTTAATTCAATACACAAATATTCTAGTAGTAGAGTAAAATGTTTATTTTTATTTTTTAAATTGTGGATAAAGCCTATCATGAGAACGAGACAAGTGGATTGATAGCCTTAAATGGTTGACTTTGAGAATTGTAATGTATGTTGTATATATATATATATATTAACAATTTTATCTCCACGAACTGAAAGTAAAAACATTAATAAATCAGTAAACTATGAATACGTAAGTTTGTAATATTTCTTTTACTAATTATATAAAGCTAATGAGTTATAAATTCTAAAATTTGTTACTTTTAGTTGTTAAATGATTTTGGGTTATTCATTCCATTTACACATAGTTTTATTTAATTTTTATTTACAGATAATTATTTTTATTGGTTGAGAATAAAAAGTAGCAGTATTTTCCTGATTTTTTTGCCCCTAAATTTACCTTAGATATGGTGTATTAAATAAAAAAGATATCTCTGCAACGGTCTCTTCTTCTCATTCGAATTTGGTTTAGGTTGTGGGCTATGATCCAACCATGTACAATAATACTCTTCACAGTTATGAATTTTCATTATTGTTGTATCAAAATTAAGCTGTAACTTTGTAATCAATGTCATAGAACCCCCACGTAAGCAAATAATAGTATCAACCGTTACCCATTAATTTTCTTTTAATGAATTAAGACCACACAACATTAACTCCACAACTGTATTTTTTGGTCCTAAGCCCACTAACTCCTTCATTCCACTTATTTTATCCTTATTCACTCTTAATACTGTCACACCAATTTCTACTCCAGCATGCTCTGAATTTAATTTTTAACTCATCATTCACTCTAGTTTTATCGTCCATCTCTTTTTAATCTTTAGGGTGTGTTCCTTTTTATGGATGGATATGGGGGAGAGTGTGAAGATGAATTTGTGTAGAAAAAGAGGATGGATATTTGCGTTTTTTTGAATGGATTTGGAGGGTAAAGTGAGTGAATTTAGAGATAATTTTTATGAAAGTTAGTGAAAGATTTGATTGATGTGATAGATAAAATTATATGTTAAAATTGATATATTTATTACTTTACCATAATACCCTTTTGTAAAAAAAGATTAATTTTTGAAATGATGTTGTTGAATAAATTTTGAAATGAGTTATCTTTTGTCATAATAAATAAATCAATTTTTTTAAAGCTTAGAAAAAAAGAATTTTGATTTATGTCAAAAAATAGTACAACAAAATTGAAATTATTTGTTAGATTTATTTTTTTAAATAAATTAATTTGATATTGACAATACCAAATACCGTAAAGCATTGAAGTTACGAAATCAATTTCCAAATTCGATAAAAAAGTAGAAATTGTGATAACGGAAATTCGATTTAGTCCATGGCAAACGACATCGAAATAAAGTTACATGGAAAAAGTGTCACATGTAATGAAGTTCATACATAACAAGAAAATACATCACAGAATAAACATTATGTTCAAACCCCTTCATTCATATAATGAAGTAACCTATTCATCCGGAAACGTATGGGCATGCCCATAATACATCTTGTATGTAATGGGTGGGAACAAAGGTATTCATAGCACCGTGTGAATAGGTTGGCATCTTCAATGTTCATACTGATAACATCTGAAATATGTCTTCTTTGCTATATTGAAATTCAGGCTGAGAACGAGTAAGACGATTATATTCCGTTATGAGGTCGTTTCTTACTTGAAGTGCAACTCTTTGACGATCTATTGCAACATTCATTCTTCTATTAAGCTGACTTGATTCCTCTAGGAGGTCCATTATTCTCTGTTCCATCTACTTAAGCACACAATAATGAATTGGAGTTAGCAGTGAAGAATAACAATTATTGTATAAAATATTAAATAGTAAATAAATGAATTAATTTAATTCCATGAAAGAATAGGAGAATACAAGTCACTCATCTGAGTCTTCATCCCCGTTAAGAAGGTCATAAATCTGGTTGACAGTGGAATTGACTTCATTGAAACGTCTGTCAACATCAATGGTCAATGTTTGTAACCTGGCTTCTATGGATTGTACTCCTCCCCATATTTGAGTTAATAGTTGTTCTGTTGTTGGGGTTGGAGGTTCCACCATATTTTCTTCACGGTTGTTATCTCCGTCATCACTGTCTTCATCCATGGGACTTTCTTCTCTTCGTTGTGGTGCATCATCAGAACGACCACGAAGTTGTTGCCATTCACCGTTTACATGAACAATATTCATCTTCCTCAAATTCTGCACTAAAAAGCGGTGTCTTAAAGATACAGTCGTCGTTGTATCAACCGAAAGATCCACTCCAGCATATTGCATGATTGCAGTTATCAAAATTCCATATGGAAGACCTGTCTCAGTACTCTTGCACTTAAGCATGTTTTGCATGATGACATGTGGCCAATTAATTAAGATGTCATTCTTTAAAGCCCATATCATGAAAATGTCGTCTTGTAAAACATGTGAGATATTAGTCATCCTCGGTGTCAAAAAGTACACTATAACATACTGTAATAGTCTATCATTTATCTGTAGGACACCAACCGTCTTCACTGCTTTAAAACGGGCACCTGATCTTACCATGGAGGCTAAAGCCATGTCCCGGTTATAGTTCAGGTTAGGTGGCACCTCTGGTAATGATAACTTTCGACCTTGATATTTCAGACCACATATTTGAAACCAGTCAGATGGTTTCAGTTTAATTTTCTTCTTGTTGACCTCACTCATCAAATAACCATTACCGGAGATCTGTAGATTTGCATAGAACACCTTAATTAGTTCCGGAAAGTACGAATACGATAATGTGACGTAATTTGAAAGGCCTTGGAACAAAAGATGTTGATGGAAGTAAAGCCCAGAATCCATAAATGACTCCAAGTTCATAATCTTTGGCTCTATTATTCGTCTATGGTAAAAGTGATTCCCATAATTTTCCATTTGTTTGACAGTGCTGAAGTATCGTTTTTGATCTAGTACGTCTTCCACGGTTGGCCTTTTTTGTAGGGGTGCTTCATCTTCCATCGCTGTTGATTTATCCTTACGAACTTTAGGTCTATACTTTGATGATGATGAAGCCATTAGAAAGCAGACTTGTATCAAAAAAATGAAAATCATTAGGCACAGAAATGGCATTCCCAAATTACTAATGGTCAACATAAATATGTGCGTCAGCCTAAGCCTTATGGAAGTGAGAGGTTCAGTTCATACAACACTTTATAATACAGGGAACATAACATCTTAACATTACAAAAACATGATAATTAAAACCACGCAAATCAACAAAGTAACAAGTCATATAAAACATACACACATAAAGCACATTGTGTACAAACCCTATCCACTACGACCAACCATCATACTATATAACTTATTCAATCTTAGATGTTGTGGCATTCCCATTAGTCGCTTCGTATGAGTCGGATTTGAGCAGAGGTAATCATAGCACTGTTCCATAAGGCTTTCCTCTTGGATATTCATCCCTGCAAGCATTTCCCAAATATCACTTTCTGTATATTGGAAAGTCGAGCTCCGCTTCATCATCCCAACTTGCTCGTTTAGAATGTCGTTACGTTTCTCAATGGCAAT
>Ga0209389_1006252_pt1 | contig 10316 bp, 7 predicted proteins | sample CowpearedBW_FD_187526 | JGI IMG/M metagenome (GOLD analysis project Ga0209389, IMG submission 187526) | Root nodule microbial communities of legume samples collected from California, USA - Cow pea red BW (SPAdes) (version 2) | ecosystem: Host-associated > Plants > Roots > Nodule | place: USA...
CAGCATTTTGCACAGAGTTCGAGTTCACATTTTTGGTCTTTGAAAGACAATGAAATCATTGATATCAACCCTTCTACTAATAATTTTAAAAGTTCTACAATAAAAATGTAATTTTAAAAGACACACAAGTGTTATAACAACCAAAATGCAGAGAAAAAAAAAATCTCTTCACATCCAATATGGAAAACATCAGTGGCAGAGAAGCCACTACATAACCCAAATCCTTCTATCAAACAGATAAAATATATACAAATCCTTAATGCACACTCTACAGCAACGAAAATATAATTTGACAAGAAAAAATGATAATACCTTTTATCATTTTAACAAGCCTCTAGCTATCATTTCTCGTAGAAATTTCTCTGCCTTTTCGTTCTCACCATTTTCAAAAAGACTTAGGATGACTATTTCAAAAGTTATGGCACCAGGCATGCAACCGTTGTCTTCCATTTTGGACCACAAGATCAATACCTTATCGAGCAAACCCTTTTTGCACAGACAATTGATCATGATATTATAAGTGCAGAAGTCCAATTGGTAGTCTTTAATCAAAAGAATTTGAAAAACCTTTCGTGCATTCTTGAGTAGTCCATCTTTACACATTCCATCAATAAGTACTTTGTAAGTATATTTGCTCGATTGAATATCCTTCTCTATCATTTTCATGAATAATTCATTTGTCTTATCTGGATGGATCTGGCATAAAGCCTGTAACAAGGAATTGAAAGTGATTATGTCTGCTTGTTGACCACTCTCATGCATCTCTTCAATAAAATCCCAAACATAAGAGATTCTCCCAGATTTACATAAACCATCAATAAGAGAATTGTAAGTCACTATATTAGGAACCACATTTCTCCAATACATTTTTTTAAAGAGATTGATGGCCTCATCCATCATCTTACTCTTACACAATCCATTAATCATAATATTATAGCTGTAGACATCAGGAGTTACTTCCATTTGGGTCATAACATCGAACACATGTTCCATACCATTCACCTCTTTAATTAAGCAATGCCCATCCATTAAAGAGTTGAAGGTAATGATATTCGGTTTGACACAAGCTCTTATGATCACAGCTAACACAATTTCTGCTTCTTTCACCCTTCCTTCTTTACATAACCCATCAATCAGTGTAGTATAGGTATAAATATCTGGTCTGATATTATTTGATATCATTTCATTTACAAAACCAATTGCTTCTTGTAACTTACCCACAATACAAGAGCCATGAAGTAGGACATTGTAGGTTACTATATCAGGAGAAATTCCCTTGTCAACCATTTCGGAATACAAATCATATGCCTTATTTGCAAGTTCATCTTTAAGCAGAGAGTCAATAATTGTGTTGTACATTACCACATCGGGTCTGGTTGATCTACCTTCAATTATTCTAAGTAACTTTATGGCAGCTTTGGTTTCTCCTATTTTGCACAATCCATTCACCAAAGTTCCATAAGTAATCTGATCGAGCGAAAATCCTTGTGTTTTCACTTTGTCATGAAAGGTGAGTGCTTGCTTGACCTCACCCTTAAGACAGAGACCTCTCATGAGCGTAGTTAAGGTTATGGTATCTGGGTGATAACCCATCTTGAGAATCTTGCCAAAAACAGAGAAAGCGAAGTTCATATGCGCTAAGTGACAGAAACAATTGAGGAGGATATTGAGAGTAAAAAAGTCATGATGAATGCCCTTGAACTCCATTTTCTTAAAAAGGAAAATAGCAGTAGTATAGTGCTTCATTCTCACAAGGAATCCCAACATCTTATTAAATTCGATGATGGGAGGAACAGTACGCATATGAAGCATTTTATTAAATTGAGGAACAGCGTCGTAAACATTATCATGGTCAAGTAATGAAGTCTGAGAGTGAGAATGGAAGAAAGAGAGAGAAGAAGGGTTGGGAAGAAAAAGGGGAAACTTGAGAATGGGATAAGAAAGACGAAACCCTAACCTTGTTCTTGACAAAGACATTGTTAGGTTCACTGAGAATATGCGGCCTCCTCCTCCAACAAGTTCCCGAGTAATTTAGCTCCTTCAGATATGTTACATTTGTCTTTGCACAGTCTAAAAATGAATTTTATAATTATAAAATCTGGAAATACATTTTATATTACAAATTTGAAAATGTATTTTTATGTTATATTATAAATTATTGTAATAATTTTTACAATTTTACATATTAATATGTATATTTTTTAATTTAAATTTTAATTATTATTTAAGATATTTAAACTTCAATTAACTTCAGTGGAGCAAATTTCAATAATTATCGCTAAAAGAATAAGATATGTTAATTTTTATATATATTAAAAAATAAAATATTTATTAAAAGACTTAATATGATGTTAATCCCTTACGAGAAATTGAATTTTGTTCCTATTTTATTCTAAAATTTGAATAATTTTTATTCTTAGACTTTAACTTAATCATCGTAACTAAACTACATTAAAAATTTGCTGAAGTGTAACCAGCATTATTTATTTGTATGTTCACGTGTTGTCACATCAAATAAGGAGCAATCTTTATAATCTTTATAATAGTGAAACACAAGTTGTAGATTATGTAGCAACCACAATGTCTATTTTTGTTATATATCTGCAGCTTCCTTACCTGGAAGTTCACATCATTGCATAGTTTACCAACTTGTTGCAGAATGAACTGTGAAATAAGATCATATATGCATGCTAATTATAATTACCGGCTCCGATTTCACTAAAAATTAATAATTAATGAATGATCAATTAACGATCCGACAGCAGATAAATTAAAATGTTCAAAAAATTTCGTTAGAATAAAATTTTTTTAAACAATGATTCTGATATTATATTTGAAGTAGACTTTAAATCTAATTCAACCTCACAAAATCAATTTTTAATGAAAGATTTGCATTTCAATTATATATTATAAAATTATCTTATTTTTAGCCTAGTCGACGGATACTTCCAAAAGAGATACTTTAGAGAATGATATACTTAGTTTGAGTTTAGTAAGGATGAAAAGCAAGTACAGTTAAATCAATCAACACAATTTGAAAAAAAATTCTTTTAAAAGCACTAGTAACCAGTAATTAGATATTAATATTATCAAACTTGGAGTCATCATCTTCTGCATCACTATTATTCAAACAGTTTTTGTTTATAAACTACAAAAAACTGTCTAAAGTCAATGCACTCTGTTTCCCCAAAACACTACTTTCACAAAAAAAATAGTTCCACTTTGTCTATCTTTTATCCTTTCAAGTTGACCACGATCATATAATAATGGAAGGTCTTTTTCCTCGTTAAGAGCTCCTCCACCATTTTTGTATAAGTTTTCAAGATCTTTATTGGTGTCTGTGAGAGAGTTCATCAAGAGGGCATGGCCACATGGAAGGAGACTGTAGAAGAAGCAAAGAAGCAACTGTGGCTGGCAGGTCCAATGGTGTTTGTGTGTGTGTTTCAGTACAGTTTGCAGATGATCTCTCTCATGTTTGTTGGTCATTTGGATGAAGTTCTTCTAGCAGGTGCTTCCTTGGCTGCTTCATTTGTAAATGTCACTGGTTTCAGTGTCTTGGTATGTTCACATCATTTGGTTTTAATTGTTAATTTCAACATGCATAACTTTTACCTCTTAGACCAAACGGAAAATGTTGTTGATTCTTCTCAATGAGTGTTGTTGCTACAGATCTGTGTAGCCTTTGTGCAGACCAGGAACACAGATTAAGAAAGGATAACATGGTTATTTACTCGTATTTCATCGTATTTTCAAATGTTGTTTTTCTTGTCTGCATTACTCCAGACAAAAAATTTTACTATCTGTTGCTTATGTTGATTGGTGATTCAGATAGGCATGTCAAGTGCACTGGACACATTTTGTGGTCAATCATATGGGGCAAAACAGTATGATATGGTTGGCATACACATGCAGAGAGGCATAGTGGTTACCATGGTTGCTACTATACCAATGTCCATAATTTGGGCATATTTGAGGCCTATTCTGGTTGTTCTGCATCAAGATAAAAGAATTGCAGCACATGCTGAACTATATGCCAGATACTTGATTCCAAGCCTTTCAGCCAATGCTCTTCTTCGGTGCTTTGTTAAATTCCTACAAACACAGATCATTGTCCTTCCTATGGTGCTAGCTTCTGGATTCACCACCTTGACTCATGTCCTTCTCTCTTGGCTTTTCATTCTGAAACTTAGGCTTGGCATCAAAGGAGCTGCCATTGCATTTTGCATTTCAAATTGGCTTAACACAGTGCTACTAGCACTTTACATCAGACTCTCCTCTTCCTGCAAAACCACTTGGACTGGCTTCTCAAGGAAATCCTTGCATGATATTCCTCAATTTCTCAGACTTGCCTTTCCCTCAACACTCATGGCCTGGTATGATATCCCTCAAAACTTAACTTCCATATATGTATAGCAACTTGTAATTCTTCACCATCGTCAAACATATGTTAAGTTTATTTGACGTTTCAAACGCGTTTCTCAAATATCATTGAAATGTGTCAAACGGTGTAAACAACTCAAATGATATCATGAAACATGTTTGAAACGTCAAATAAACTTAACAAAATTTGGTTAAAAAGATTAAATCCACACATTTATAAAGTTGGACGATTAAATTAGATAAAAGTTTTGAAGAGGGACTAATTCCAATTTTTGCTGAAAGTTAAGGAACCAAAAACATATTTAACTCTCAAATATCTATTCCTTATGACTCATAATATATGAGTAACCAATGTTCATAACAAGTTCTAATTGCTTGTCTGTGGTACTACCTTGTTACAGCCTAGAGACATGGACTTTTGAACTGATGGTGCTCCTATCTGGTGCTCTTACTAATCCAACATTGCAAACTTCAGTACTTTCTATATGGTTAGTTGTTGAGTTAAGAGTTTAGGGATGTGCTATTGTATTGATAGTTTGAATGCACCATTGTCGTCAATGATTAATTGTACTTTTCTCAATTATCCCCAGTTTTCAAACAGCAGGGCTCTTTTGGATGATACCCTTTGGAGTTGGTGCAGCTGCAAGGTTAGTCTTTCATGCTTAATTAAAAAAATGTATAATGAAGATGATTCATGATCAGAAGATGTGCCTGCTATCACTAAAATGTATCTTGTTGAAAATCTCACTTCGACTAGAGATAGAGCAATTTCATAGTATATAAGTGAGGTATAAACCTCACCTTACAAACCGATTTTGTAAGGTTCAGTTAGACTTAAAATCCACTTCTAATATGATATCTTTCGATTGTTTTTTAATATATTTTTGGTTTAACCTGCCTCATTCCATTTTATCTCCATTCAACAGTACAAGGATCTCTAATGAACTAGGAGCTGGCTGTCCAAAATCTGCATTTTTAGCAGTTAAAGTCACCTTATTAGTGTCCTTCATCATTGGTGCCTTAGAATTTACTCTCCTTATACTGACAAGGAACTTTTGGGGTCGAATTTTTAGCAATGTACCTGAAGTAGTCACATATGTGGAATCCATGACACCAATTCTTGCAAGCTGTGTCTTCGAAGATTCAATTCAAACAGCATTCTCAGGTATTCAATGAAAAACACTCCATGGATTTTGAGAAACATTATTTCCCATACAAAATAAATAGATAAAAGAGACAATTCTGAAGTTTATCAATGGCCTAAAAACAGAGTCATTAGCATCATCAACATGAACTTGGCCATGGCTAATTCTTTAGGTTGTGAAATTAAAAGGTATAGCCAGAGGATGTGGCTGGCAGAAGCTGGGTGCATTTGTGAATCTTGGATCATATTATGTTGTTGGAGTTCCCTTTTCCATCATTTTAGCTTTTGTCCTCCACATGAAGGGAGTGGTAAGTAAGATTTAACCCATCTTTTACCATGTTTTTTAATATTAAAACTTGTTCAATTCGACCTAACCTAATGCTTTCAAATATTGTTTTAAAAACCAAAAGGGACTATTGTTAGGGATTGTACTTGCACTCAGCATACAAGTGCTGTGTTTCCTTGCAGTCACCTTACGCACCAATTGGGAGAAAGAAGTCAAGTTTTCTTGTCTTCTATACTCAGTTTTGTCTTCAATTTTATTAAACAAAACAATGATATTTGGATAACGGAATGGCACCATGGGCTTGTCGTCGGGCTGACCTGCTGACTCGTAAAAAAAATGTGGAACGGATCACATGATCCAGCTTGTAAATTCTGTGCGAGACGGGTCTAGCTCGTAATATGCGGGCTTAAACAGATTGGATCGGTCTGTATTGTCATCTTTAATTTTGACAATTTAAGGTAATATTTTTTAAGCAATTTTGAAATTTAAAAAAAATACAAAAATAAAATATAAAAAATAATTTAAAATATATTATACATCAAGTTATGAGAGAAAATTGTCAAAATTTAATCCTTAAACGGTATTTTTCAAATATATATTATAAGAATTCAATGTTTATGCAGTAACAGTGTAACAGTCATGCAATTATGTATCTGTTGATATGATTTTTCGAACAAATATTATAAAAAAAATCAATAACTTCAGCACGAATAGTTTTTTGTAATTAAATGACAATGAAAAATTATTTTATATAGACAAGGAATAACTCTTTTTATCTGATAGTGTAATATCTTGATTTTTTTTTCAGGCAAATAAGGCTGCTATAAGAGTAAAAGGTAAAGGGGACCAAGCTGAAACACATTAACTTTTAAGTCACCAAAATGGAACTTAAACGGTTGAAGAGAAGTTTTGCTTTGGTATGAAACATTACCAAAAGAATTTTTTGAGACACATTTTTGTTTGTGTTGTTATTGATATGTTGGGTTAAGTGGAAAAGAAAATTTCCCTAAATAATAAGAGACAGTGTTTACATGTTCAATAACATTTATTAATTAATAAAAACAACCTCCATATTAAACAAAATTTTATATGGCATGCCATTACATAGATCTCTCACTTTTAGATACAAAATTTGTCTGATTATTGTTATTATTAAGATATCAGTATGGTTCCTATATTTTAACTTCTATTTTTTATTTTTTGATATGATTTAGTGTAGATAATTTTTAAAAAATAAATAATAAAAAAAATATAAGTCATAATATAATTTATTTTATTATCATATTAATAAAATGACTTTAACAAATAAGACAGCCCTAGATTTTGAATCTATCACCACTTTGAGTCCCCACCCACACTCAACACACATAACACACGTAGCACAACAATGTGGTCACAAAGGTTGTCTTTTTCAATGGTTTTATCTTGTCTTGCATGTGATGGTTTCCCTTTTCAAGATCATGATCTCCAATCATATAAATCACTCTGTTTGATAAAGTGGTCCCACCAAAATCCATAGTAAAATTTTCAATATATTTTTAAAATTAAAAGTAGCCTTAATTTTATAATGGATTTTTGCCATTTAGGCATTTTCTATTTCATACACGTGCTTTCATGATAAGTTTTCTGGATTTTTTTATTTTCATAAATAAGTATAGAATGTTCTTCTCACTTCAATGGTCACTTCTAAAAATGTATATAGTGTTATTCAACTGTCAATTTGAATGCGAGAAAAATAAAATAAAAATCTTCAAATTGGAAACTTGCATGAGGCGATAGAGTTGAGTTCAAAGTAACAATAATAATAATAATAATAATTATTATTATTATTATTATTATTTATATAAATGTTTAACGAAATTATTTTGATAAATTTATTCGTAAATACTATATTCACTTATTGAAAATCAAGCTTACGTATAACTTCTTGTTATAAAAAAGTTTATATACATATATATATATATATATATATATATATATATATATATATATATATATATATATATATATATATATATAATAACTTTTTTATATTTAAGAAAAAAAATTACATAAATATTTTTATTTTGTAACTTATTATTATTATTATTATAAGTGCAATTTATCATCACAATTATATAAAAATATTTAATTTATTATAATAAAATAATTTAATGTTATTATGAATCTTGTTTATTACCACTGAAAAATTATAGTTAAAAATATGAACAATTTATACTACATTTCAAATTTTACTAGTTTAATACTTGCTTCATGCATTTTCATTCAAGTAGTGTATTGTACCTTTTATTCAAATATGAAAAACGAGAAATAAAGTAAAAAAACATTTAAATATTTTTAAACCTAAATATTTGTTTTGTTTTTATAATTTTTTGAAAGTGTTTTTTTAATTTTATCAATTTTTTTATTAATGTTTGTTAAATTAATAAATATGAAATTTTATTTAAAATTCTAATTTAAAATATGTACAATATGATTTTTTTCTAAATATTTGATATTAAAAGAAATTGAGAATGCATTTATTTGATAATATAATACTTTCCTTATGGTGATTTTTAATATTTTTATAAAAATTAATTAATTAATATAAAATAGCAAGCAAGTGGATGCGAACATGAATACAAATATACATGTTGTTTGATGGAGATGAAAATGAGATAAAAATATTATATCCGTTATATATAAATATAGATATAAAAATAAATTCTTTTTTCAAAGATGTAATAATAAAATGCGTTCCTACCTCGTTCAATTTCATTGTCATCCCTACTTTAGAACATTTAATCATATTGAAAAACAAATAAATATTCTATTAATACAATTTGGTAATAGATAAATTTTCAAAGTAAGCCAAACATTTGGTGGGATAATCACTATAAAATATTTGTTATTTTACTATATAAATGAATAAAAATATTTCTGATTAACTTTTCACTACTACGTTTAGTTTCACTTCGAACATTTTGGAGCTTCAAACTTTCGAATCAAAATTAGGTTACTAGTTGTTTCACGTGTAATGGTTGAACATGAAATCAAGCAACATTACTCTAATTTAATTTGTGGGAAGATGGGAGCCATATGTTAAATCATACCATTCTTACGTGTTCAAAATTTATTAATTAATTAATTATCAAGTGAGATTAGTCTCTAATAATTTATTGAATTAAAAAAAATTATAGTAGGAAGAAAATACAGGAAAACTTAATTAATTAAGGGCGAGGTTCAGAAAAAAAAAAGTATTAATTTAAAACTTTGATATGTATTATTAGATTATTAAAGTGTGTAATTAAATGGATTAAAGTGAGTTATTAAATTAGTGTATTTCTTTTAAGAAGTTTTAAAGTATTGTTTTCTTTATTCATTTTCCAACCCAACCACGTCAATGCGACGTTTACGAGAAAACCAGGGCTATCAAGCCACGTAGCCATGCAAAAACCAAAAAGCTGTTTATTTTTTATGTTTCCAAAAAGTCTCAGAAGATGTCAATTTCTAAATTTAAAGCTTTTAAATAAAAAACGTGTAGCATTTAATGATATGATGAATTCTCGTAATAAATTTAGTCTTTTATTGGTTTTCTTTTTTTAATTTAGATTTATGAGAAGACACTAGACTACCAAAAAGCTATCAATATTGAACGAAAAAAATTATAGTAAAATCTGCACCAACCTTTGAGAATGAACATGTTGAGATTTATTGACTATTTAGTAATCATAAAGTCTTGCAGAGTTGTAATTAATGTTATTAATGTATTTATATGAATTTAATAAAAGCAAATATTTATTAAGTTTTTAGGATACAAGGATTTATTATTTATTAAGTTGTGTTGGGGAAAGTTGTGTTGTGTGAGAGAGTGGAGAAAGAGAGAATGGGGTTATGGAGAAAGGAGATAAAAGAAGAAACAAAGAAACAGCTATGGCTGGCAGTGCCTATGATATTTGTGTGTGTGTTTCAGTTCAGTTTACAACTAATCTCTCTTATGTTTGTAGGTCATTTGAATGAGTTGTTTCTGGCTTCTGTATCTCTCTCTACTTCGATTGTCAATGCTTTTGGTTTCAATGTCATGGTAAGTTCACACCATTTTCTGTTATAATTTATCAACTACGGTTGCAGAATCACTGCTAAAAAATTAATATTTTTTTTATCAAATTTGTTTCGAAAGTTTTTTCCGTAAACAAATTACTTATTCCTAATTTTATAATTTTGTAAAAAATAATTATTTATGAAAGAACTACTGTCAATTAAAATTATTTTAAAAAAATTACAGAAAAAATATTATTTTTAAATCTTTTTAACAAATTTGCAAAAATTTCATATAATATAAAAGTTTCTAGTAATATACGGGTAGATATTTGTTCAGTACTAATTCTTTCTGTAAATGTAATTTACACCAGTTGCTAAGAGTCCGGTTTAATTCATGAATGAGTTTGAATTTATTTGGTGAGGTCACTTGTTTCGTATTACTCTCTTCGTATGTTTCTAAATGATGGTTTAAGGTTTTTTAAATAA
>Ga0209389_1006255_pt1 | contig 10313 bp, 6 predicted proteins | sample CowpearedBW_FD_187526 | JGI IMG/M metagenome (GOLD analysis project Ga0209389, IMG submission 187526) | Root nodule microbial communities of legume samples collected from California, USA - Cow pea red BW (SPAdes) (version 2) | ecosystem: Host-associated > Plants > Roots > Nodule | place: USA...
ATGAAAATATATTTAATTGCATGTTGAATATGTTGTTGGCTCTAGCTTATCCGTTTCGTTGCATGGTTGTGTTGTATGTGGCTGTTTCCTTGCGATGATCATCAACTTGGTTGATGGGAGCAGATGGGCGAGGTTCTCATGGTCAACAAGCGAATGGTGATTCCGCTGCTTAGCCATCTGGGCTGGAGTTTTCTTTGTGTTTTATTTAGGGCTATGGCCCGTGTATCCTTTCTGTATTTCTACGCTACACTCTATGTCGTATTCGTTTTCAGCTTTTCTTCGGCATCGTTGTGTGCCCGAGTTTTGTCGGGGTTGTGTTGGAGACCCCAGGACTACGCTACTGTACTTATATTTTGTGACGTTTTCCTTTAATTTCGTTTAATAATTAAATGAGACGTTACAAAAAAGAGAGACGTAAATATAAAATAACGAGCGTGATAATAACATCATCCAAATTTAAATTTGATTATCATTAGTCTATTATTATTCTTTAATAAAAACAAGGAAAAAAAACCTCTGAAATTATTTTCATAATACAATTTTTTTTCATAAATATTTTTTCACATACTTAACCAAGTACATGTAATTAGGATTATTGTTTGTTCTGAGGTGGAAAGAATAGAAAATGCTCGCGAAAGTGATCCCTGAAACGACGTCGTGGTGATGATGAATTATTAGAAACATTTCAGCTTCCATAATCCGCGAGGTAAACGACGGTGCCGGTTGGTAGGTGACGCCTCATTGCACTCATCGCCATCGTCACCTTCCTAAAACGACGTCGCACCGATCACCCCTTTCCCTTCCCCCTCTCTCACAGTCCTAATTTTCCAAAAAGGAGGGTAATTTCCTCCCCGATTGTTTCCCCTCTTTACTTTAACCCCAATTTCTTTCCGTCATCGACACAATTATCCTTCTGAACCGTAATTTGATTGTTCATCTCTATGTTTATCTGATGAGGATTGGGTGTTTGTAATCTGATTGTGAAATTCGATTTTCTGACCATTTGTTTTTACATATTTTTGCATTTGATTAATGGTGCTTGACTTTTGGTTAATTCTGTTTCTGGGTCTAATATGTGGTGAAACTGTTGTTAAAGATTATAGACTTTGTGGCACCCCGTGATGTGTAGGAATTTATGACTCCATGATTTATTGCTTATGCGATCGTGAACTTTTAAGGGCTTTTCGGGCTGTTCTTTCATACTTCAATTGATGCAGTAAATTAGTAATTACCTGCGATTCCTTTTTCTTTCTCAATGTAACGGCAATTCTGATTTAAATGGAGGAAAGTTTTGTTGGGATGAGTCGTTTAATTTGAACAGGTGTACTGGAATAGAAGTTTTCTTGTAATGACGATCGGACCTGGAATAGTTTCCTTCTTTCATGTCCTATGCGATTTTGAATTTTTCTAGGCCTTTGTGGTTTATTTACTATGGGAAATTTGTTGTGGTTAAAACTTGGATATAATTCCTTTTATGAGTTCGGTGTTGTTCTCCGATTAAAATTAGAGTTTCACCTCGGTAAAATGTGCATTATGATTTGTAAGGTCTTCAATTGTGATTGGAATATAACACCAAAGCACTTGAAAAAGGCATCCATGTTTTTTCAACCTGTTGGTTGATGTTATTTTTTCATTTTCTCTATAAAAATACAATTATTGGTTTTGTTTTTTCACTCTTTTCTGTCTTTCTTTCAGGCCAATGGCATCTTCTTCAAACTCATGGATGAAGGAATATAATGAAGCACTGAAACTTGCTGAGGATATCAGTGGTATGATTTCTGAGCAGAGTTCATTTCCTGCATCTGGACCAGAAATCCAGCGTCATTCATCTGCTATAAGGAGGAAGATTACTATATTGGGTACCCGGCTTGATAGCTTGCAATCGCTATTGTCCAAGCTTCCTGGAAAGCAGCCGCCCATGTGAGTGTGTAATTGTTGATTACCTCAGGTTAAAGAAGATCTCGAAACACCATGCATTGCATCTCCCAATACTTCTCTATCCCTGAATAATTTTTTTGAAGAAGTTTCCAGATATTAACAATCTCTCTCTGGGGATGTCTTTAACATTGTAATACTATTACTAAATTCATTGTTGGGGACCAGTCTACCAGGACATATATGTTGCCATATAGTTGTGGTAGAGAAGAGGCAATGCTTTCAATTACGCTGTGAAGGTGTATGATGAAGTTTGCATGACTGTTTTGTGAAGTGAATTTCACTTACTTGATGCAGATCTGACAAGGAGATGAATCGTCGCAAGGACATGCTCGCAAGTTTGAGATCAAAAGTTAATCAAATGGCTTCCACATTGAACATGTCAAACTTTTCAAATAGAGATAGTTTGCTTGGACCAGAAGGAAAACCAGATGCTATGGCCAGAACTGTTGGCCTGGACAACAATGGACTTGTTGGATTTCAACGGCAAATAATGAAAGGTCACTTGATGAGATTGTTAGAAAATATATCGCTTGTAGTCTGTTCTTTGGATCTAATAATGCTTTGCTGTTCAAGCAGAACAAGACGAGGGCCTTGAGCAATTGGAAGATACTATAGCAAGCACAAAACATATTGCTTTGGCAGTGAATGAAGAGCTGACTCTACACACCAGACTCATCGTACGTTCCCTACGTGCATTAATTTTCTTTCCTGTTTTTATGGCAATAATCACTTCTAAAATTGAATCCTTTCTTTTTCATCTGCCAGGATGACTTGGACCAGCATGTAGATGTCACAGATTCTAGGCTTAGGGTAACACTCTTTAGTAATTCTGTTGGGACAAAATCCCTCGTTTAATCATATTGAAGTTAAATTATGTTATTATTGACATTTACTTACAGCTTAACTTGAACATTTGTGTTGTGAAAACAGCGGGTGCAGAAGAACTTAGCAATTTTAAACAAGCGAACCAGGGGTGGTTGTTCCTGCCTGTGCATGCTTTTATCAGTGATTGGTATAGTGTTTTTGGTTGTTGTCATTTGGCTATTGGTCAAATATTTGTGATGACATAATGAATTACCCAACTTGTCAAGCTTCTCCTTTTGTCTTTGTTTCTGACGTGTGCACTGAAGTGTCATAACCAAGTTTCCCGATTTCCCTTGCTACTTCCTCAATGACATGGAATTTGTTGAGGTCGTGAAAGGCGTTGTATTGCAATTGACATATTTAACTGTTTGTATATCGTGTGTTTTTCTCTTGTAAAATATGAAAGATTTATTGCTGTAATGTTAATGTGCCCCACTACCGCTTCATAACTCTTAATGGGTGAAGGTATGATCCTTAACTTTGCTCTTTTAGTCAAGCGATTGCCCGAGTAAGAGGGGAATTAATGTTATGCCTTGCTATAGGTGCCCCATTCACACCAAGTTACGTGTCTTCCTTACTTTGTAGAGTCCATTATTGTGAATCATCTTTGTCATAATATTTTGGTAAACATTGTTTGTTCCAAAACATGAAACAGATTGGTGGTGCATCTGTCGCCATCTCATTAACTACTGACTATTTTTGAGGATTAAAATTGACTACAAGTTTTTTTTCCTGATTCTATCCATCTGCAAACAGATTTCTCACCACAATTATTTTTTTGTTTTCCGAAAACATTTATGGAAAGCGTGTTTAAGCCAGTCCCAAGATGACAAATTAAACTGTTTTGATCCATTTTACAAGTCGTCCTTTAATTTAAAATGCGTGGCTTTGAGAAATAAGAATTATAAACGTGTCACCCACCTACGAATTGAATAAAATAACAAAACATGGTCCCTATTATATCGAAGATTGGCATATAAGTTCAAGAAGAATTTCTGTTTGTTCTTATACGAACTGAACATGGTCCTTTCGAGAAGAAAAGAGTGAAGCTTTCAAGACTTGAGTTGATATTTCTGAGGATTTGTTGTCTAGTAATAATTGAAGAGGGATCCATATGTAGAGAACAATCAGAAGTTTTCCTTATAAGATCACTTTATCCTTCCAGGACTTGTATAACCTAAGTTAAGCAAAGTAGAGACTATCATAACCTTCAATTGAGCTTATTACATATTGTATCTCAGTCTAGTAAACAATTTAAAGATAACTACAATTACATGTGCATCTATTCCGCTTAGAATTTTGCTTTTGAGCTGCACATACACAGTCAAAATATTTTCTGTTTTTATTTAGCTTTCACATTTACAAAAATGTAATTTTAATTTCTGTTTCTAGTTTTCTTCAAGTCTAAAAAACAGTGAAAAATTACTTTTTGCCGTTTCTTATGCAAATCTTTTAAAAAATAAACAACAAATAGGAAACATATTCTCAAACTTCACGACTCCTTGATTTGATAAAAACAGTGCACACGGGAGAGGAAAGAACATCAAGAGAACGATATCTCACTAAATCAATTAAGCGGAAGATCATTGCACTACTGAATGACAACAATAATATAATAGTAATTAGAAAAATGAAGAGTGTAAAACAGGCAACTAAAAGAAGAGCTTTCGCGGGGAGGGCTTAGATTCAATGGTGTTTGAGGCCTTGAGAGAAGGAGGCACTGCCTTGCTTTGTTGGCCATCAGCCATTTTATCCAGCAGCTTTGCAGCCCTGGGATCTGTTAGCAACTTCTTCTGGAAAGACTGCGAGAAGCCAGTTGCAATAATAGTTACGTGAATCTCTCCAGTGTACCGATCATCAACAACAGCCCCAAATATAATATTAGCAGAAGGATCAGCCAAACTAGTCACCACCTACAAAAATTATTGACCATATGAAGTCCACAGGCCACAGGAATACTTAAATTTTTTAACATGTTATGGTAAAATAAATGCAAAAACATCATGTTAGCAACAATTTTACAAGATCACAGGAATAACAAAGTGTTCCTTAGATTACCATAAAATTCTTAAATACCTGAGACACCCTATTCACTTCCTGCAGGGTTATGTCCTTTCCTCCAGTGATATTATACACAACTCCGGTAGCTGATTGAATAGATGATCCAATTAAAGGAGCCAAAGTAGCTTGTTCTGCTGCTTCTTCTGCTCGGTTTTTACCAGACGAAACACCTACTCCAAGCATTGCAGTGCCAGAGTCCTTCATCACAGCTTTTACATCAGCAAAATCCACATTAACAAGTCCAGGTACCTTCAAGAAAGCACGGAAGTTTTTAATGACGTCCAGGCCAAAAAATGCACAGGCATACCCTTAAGTGGGTAGCGAATGCTTCATGCTTTTTATGTTTGCTTTTTCTCTTTGCAAGTTAGTGATCTAATGGGATTAACAAGACGCTTAAATCATGTTCTAGTGTCTGTATAATAAAATGAATGCACCGTTTGCCAATCAACTCACTGTTATAATGTCTGATATTCCTTGTACTCCTTGTCGTAGAACATCATCCGCAAGACGGAAAGCATCCTGAAGAGGCATCTGCTCATCAGCTATGTCAAGCAGACGGTCATTTGGAATCACTATAAGTGTGTCAACATTTTTCTGCAGCCTTTCAATGGCTTCAAACGCCTGAAGAAAATAAAATGAAAATTAGACAGTTATTTGTAAATTTCATATGAAAGACTACAAGTTTCAGATGAACCATGCATTCATATCAGCTTGACAAAATAAACTTATATATACATTGGATTACACACAACTTGGATAACAAACTATACAGTGTATTTGAAAAAAAACGATAATTTCAACAAAATGTCAACTCAACCTACAGGTTCCTTCTATGAACGTGCCAGACAACTTCCTTCTAAAAGGGTGCAAACAGATTTCCGAACATACTCATAAATAATCAAGATCAAATACAAAGCTAAGGAAGAAGATAATGATATTTTTTAACATATTAAAAAAAAAGGGAAGTGTTAATTAAGAGTAGAACTAGTTCAGTAATCACATTCCCAAACAATGAGAAAAAAAACACCTGCCTGCAAGGATCTCTTACGTCCTTCAAAACTGAATGGATAGGTAACAACCCCTACAGTCAAGTAACCTGCCTCTTTTGATATTTGGGCTACAACTGGGGCGGCACCAGACCCCGTTCCACCACCCATCCCGGCTGTTATAAACACCATATCTGATCCTTTAAGAGCTTCAGCAATAGCATCTCTTGATTCCTCCGCAGCTTGTTCCCCCAAAAGTGGATTCCCACCAGTACCTGTAGCTCTACCAGTAATTTAAATCAAAGGCCACCCCTCAATTTCTCAACAAAATAAGCAAAAAAACAAAACCAGACAGTCTGGACCTACAAAAACAAATCATATCATAGTAATTTAGTACAAACAAAAACTTATCCAAGGAGAGTGCCTGACCTAACCCACGAGTTAGAACTTCTCCAATTTTAATAGGGTTCTCAGCGGTCGAATTTAGCAGTGCCTGAGCATCAGTATTTATTGCATAGAAATCTACACCCTGATTGCAGAAGAATTCAAAAATAGCATCAGCATTCTTCAATTGGTGACAGCAAAACACAAATGGAAGTTTATAGAATAGTGCCACTCTCTGGCTACAAAGTAACACTGGATTCAATAAGGAGTATTATTATGCCATCCAATCCAACACACTCCTTCATATAAACTCTATTACTAGCTAAAATTTAGTTAGAAACTAAAATTCTTAAGTATAACTCATTAAATAAGAAACAAGACCAGCAAAATTTTGTTATCTTCAATAACATTCAGCTAACAGTAAAGGTGTATTCAAAGAAGGTTTTGCTGACATTCATCTGAAACAAGATAGGTATTCGATAATGAGCAACCACTATAAAACAATGTCTCCACTGACAATAATCGATATTTGAAATTGGGTAGCGAACAACAAGATACCCAATTGACCCACCTGCAAACCACTACCGATCATGCGGTTAACAGCATTGTTGCCGCCGCCACCGATGCCGACAACTTTAATCTTAGCGTTATCTACATAGGCGTATGAGCATCTGACCGAGGCAAAACGACGACGTTGAGGGGCAATTCTGGTGGTTCTGGGGTTGAAGGAAACAGAGGTTGTGAGTGCATTGTGGTGGAATGTAGAAGAGCAGGAGAGTGAGAGAAGCTCGTTGGGGTTTGTGAGGGGACGAAGCATCGCCATTTTTTGTTTGTTCTCTCTGTTTTTTTATGTGCCTTTTCAGGGTTTTAGGGCTAAATGGAAAAACGAAAATTGTAGCTGATAGATTACCCTCCAATTTTGAGTGGATTTAGTTTCCTTGGTTGGACTCCAATTCGTTGAAAGGACGTTAGGTTATTTATTTAATAACGGTTCATTGTTACCACCTTGAAATGTTTTTCTATAATTAATAATTAATAAAAAAATAATAATCAGAGTAAATAAATCATCTTTTATTTTTTTTATTATAGTACATAATATCTTTTCCTAATATTATAAAGTAAAATTTTAATAAATTAAATATTAATTTCGGAACATTGGATTTTATTTTTCAAAAATTTACTATATTTCAGTTACTGGTTAAAATGTTTACTTCTGAAAAAGTGATCATTGATATTTCTGTCTGTCTATTAATAAATAAAGTAATTTAAATTTAAATTTAATTTTAAATAACTATACATTAAAAAACACTGTAAACTTAGGAAACGAGAATCTAAATACTATTGGGCCGAGAAACCCAAATAATAGGCCCATAAGGACGTGTGAATAGTAAGTTACAGTTAATGTTCAATCAGTGGCCATGCCATGAGAAGTGATCAAATGATATCAAATTGAATATCCACAACTCAGAAGCTTCAGATCACTAATACGACGACGAATTACGGAACTGAGGGGTAATGGTGTGTCGTTTCGTTTTCAGGGGTTCCGTTTCCTAATTTTGTTCATGCTATTTCTATTTCTGTTTAGTTCTTGCAGGAATTCATTTTCTGTGTTATCAGGATCAGGGTCCGATATGGGGTTCTCGGTTACCACGCTAGTTTTCGCAGTGATTGGAATTGTTGCGTCCCTCTGTACCAGAATTTGTTTCAACAGAGGACCTTCCTCGAATCTGTAATGCTTCTTCGTTTCTCAAACTCATAGTTTCAGTGAAGTAATTAAATAATTGCTGATGCTAATCTTACAAAAATTACGAAAAGAAATTCATAATCTCGCCTAGCTAATGGATCTGTAAAATTGTAAACTTGTTCACCACAATTATTGTGGAAAAAAAGTCTCGCTGTTGCTCTGTTTAATTAAAAGCTCATTCTGTTATGAATTTTCAGACAATACCTTGATGAATTTTACAGTGTGATGTATTTATATTTAGTTAGTGCCAAAGTAGTTTTCTAAGATGATGTAAGTTCTTCGTTCTTCTGAAGAAAAAGAGATTTATTATTCTTGAATTCTTGAATAAAGACATTCTTGAGTTTTGTTGTCTCTCTTTTTCTCTGTCCATGATAATATTTCCTCTCTCAAATTATTATTCTCTGTCTGAATTAATATCTTACTACTCCGTTGCAGATTTCACCTAACCTTGGTTCTTACTGCAACAATATGCTGCTGGATGATGTGAGTGAATGTTTGAATTGTTTTTTCTTATAGTTTTCGTAAAGTTAGTACATGAATTGGGGCATGTAGAAGTTGTGTTCCTGAGCCTGTTACCCTGGCAAGGCATTGATTAATTGGAAAAGGAACCTCTAAAGATTAAGTTTTTTCCCCTTAATGAATAGGATGAATGTATCCTTAAACATTGTTCGTTTAATTAGGACTACATTTTCCTTTGGTTCTATAGCATTATTATCCTTTTTTTATCACATTAAGTTTTTTCTTCTTCTCATTTTGTGCTTACTTTGGTTCTTAATTTGCTTGATCAGGTGGGCGATTGTATATCTAGCACAGATGAAACCGCTGATCGTACCTATCCTGAGTGAGGGTGAATAACTTTCTGCATAAACAGATGCCAACCCTTAAGAATGTGAATCGCTGGTTGGACGTTGGAGAGGAGTTGATTTCAGCTCTCATAAATCGTTAGTATTTTCTGTGGGTGGATCTGTATGTATTCTTGTTCTACATTGGGTCTTACATGCTGCCATTACTCATGTTAGAATTGTTGTATTCTACCCTTGTTCATTCCCGAAGTCAGTATAGGGCTATTAAGTATGTATTTTGGTGAAATAAACATTATATCGTGGTGTTTACTAATTTCTAAAAGAAATTTTATGAGAGGATTTATTCCCAAAATCATAGTTCCCATCTTCACACCACCACCACATTGAGCTGGTACGTTTCTACTTTGGGATCCTATTTTCCTTTTACGTTGCCAAATGTCATAAGAAAAAAATAACTAGATATCAAATATAATTAGAGACAGTTAAGTAAAAGTTGGAAGTGAAACTCTTAAGTAAGCTATCATTTTTAAATTTTGTAGTTGGGTTGTTCACTTAATATTTTTATTTTCATACAATTAAAAGATAATCTTACTAATTGTCTTCCATTGCATTTATTAAGACTAGCATAAACACAGGCGCTATCGCGCCTATATGTATGATTGTTTAAATATGCATGATATTATATTAGTAGGTGATAATATTGTAACGTTATTAAGTTAATCTATATCAGAACAGAAGAAAAAATAACCATTTGATAGATAAAGAAGAAAAGAAGAAACAAAGATAACTGATTAAAAATAAAGTGAAATATATCAGAACAGAAGAAAGAATAACCATTTGATAAATAAAAAAGAAAAGAAGAAACAAAGATAGCTGATTTTATAAAAGGTTTGTAAAAATAACGGTTAATTTTTAAAAATTTAATAAATTATTATATTTAAAGGGTAAAATTGATATTTCAAAATGTGGACACAAAAAGGGGAATCCCTTTATATATTGTTATAAATAAAAATAAAGTGAAATATATCAAAACAGGAAAAAGAATACCAATTTGATAAATAAAGAAGAAAAGAAGAAACAAAGATAACCGACTAAAAATAAAGTAAAATATATCATAACAGAAGAAAGAATAACCATTTGATAAATAAAAAAGAAAAGAAGAAACAAAGTAGCTTATTTTATAAAAAGTTTGTAAAAATAACAGTTAATTTTTAAAAAATTAAAAAGTTATTATATTTAAAGGGTAAAATTGGTATTTCGAAATATGGACACAAAGAGAGGAATCCTCTTTATATATTGTTATAAATGATGATGAAGTTTAGAAATTAGAGTATTTTTTACATTGTGACATTAAATGGAGTATTAATGTAAAAGAATACAATGACACTTAAGGAAACAAACATATTCAATATGTTATATTTTAAATGAATGAAATAATTTATTAAGTTATATTAAATACTCTTTAATCAGTATCTGTAAACTGCTATTAAACTACATTTTTTACTGATTTACATCAATTAAACATTAACTAAA
>Ga0209389_1006257_pt1 | contig 10312 bp, 3 predicted proteins | sample CowpearedBW_FD_187526 | JGI IMG/M metagenome (GOLD analysis project Ga0209389, IMG submission 187526) | Root nodule microbial communities of legume samples collected from California, USA - Cow pea red BW (SPAdes) (version 2) | ecosystem: Host-associated > Plants > Roots > Nodule | place: USA...
TCATTTTTACCTTTTTTTTTCAAATATAAAAAAATTATTTGTTGTAAAAGATGAAATAGTTTAACTAAAAAATAACATATTTTAAAAAATATGTAATGCTATAAATAATTTAATTTAAATACTTGACTGCATTTTACTCTTTTAATTAAGTATACACAAATAAAAAGTAGTCAATCCCTTCAAATTAAATAAAACTTACTTCTTTTCAAATATAAAATTAGATAAAACTTACTTTATTTTCAAATATAAATGTTACATGTTATAACATTTTAGTTAATTTTTCATTATTATTTTAGCACAGGTGTTACATGTGTCTATGCGGTTTTTAAGTTTCAAGAGAAAAAATTAGAAATAATAGTAAAAGGTACATAAATATTATAATAAAAATAAAAAATAAAATGAAATCTGTAACAATTTTAAAAAATAAAATTAATATAATAATTATTATTTAAAAGTCAATTAAATAATGTGTAAAGAAAAATATTTTTTTATATATAAGTATAGATTTTTCTCTTTCACTTTTTTATTTTATTTTACACTTTTATAAAAAATATATATATATATATATATATATATATTATTTTTAAACTCAAGTATTTTATGTCATAAATTCATCACAAGTCCTCAAATATTTGAATAAAAAATGAGAATTTAAAAAGTTAAAGTAAAATAAATGGAACGAAGATCAGATTTGTGTAAATGAAAAGAAGAAAATTAATTAATTAAAATGCTTAACAAACACATACTTAAATTAAAATAAAGAATCAACAGTAATACAAATTATTCAAGTTTTTTTATTTTTATTTAAAATATCAATAAAACAATTAACACTTTTATCCTTTTATAATATTCAACCTTACAACAATTAATACTTTTATTCTTTTATAATATTCAACCTTACGTCCTTTATACTTTTTCTTTATAGTTATATAATAATTGTAATTTAAAGTACGTTTATATATTCTAAGAAGAATAATAAATGTATAAGACCAACAATTAATTTGGATTTAAAAAAAAAATTATTAAAATTATCAATTTATTTTTATTCAAATATGTATAAACTACATTATTACGAGACAATATAATATTCCAACTTTTATGAGGTTAACAACTTTGTATATGTATAATAGGATGTTTCATTTAGTGTTTGGTGTTCAAATTTTCAATATATAAAATATATTAATATAGTATTACGACTACAAAATAAAATATTTATACAAACTAAATCTAATTACATACATAAACTAATCACTTATTACAGCTCTCCATTACCTTCTACTAAATTAACTGATGATTTCTCATTTTTCAAAAGTGTTTTTAAATCTACAATCACATATGCTCTTACCAAATAGAGGTAATCATCCCACGATAAAAACACAAAAGAATGATAAGCTACTGTAATAAAAGATTTAATCAATTCACAATGCAGTTACTTAAGTCATACACAATCAATCTATTTCTTATAGAAATCTAATGCTACGACTCAATTATCCAAATACAAACATTGATGTCACACCCTAGTAAGCTATTCACTTGTAATGGCCTACGATGCTCTGCAGAGTGGTAGAATTACCACACACAATGTTAGTCCATTAACACTTTTATTCAAGGTAAAATTCTTAGGCTAGGACCTTTTGCTCATTTCACCACATACTTCATTCCTCTCTACTTGAGAATTTGAATAGTTATTAGAGCATCAATATAACTTTCGGATGGGTCCCTACATCAATGCTTACATTGTAACAACCATTACTAATTCTCCTTGAATTAGTATCAACAATTGCTAATTCATCAATTATCTCCAAATCAATCATTTCATAAATAGTAATGCACAGTTACCACAACACATCAAAATTTAGCATAGAAAATAATTACTTGATTCTTCTGATGTATTCACTCAGCGAGACCATCCATTCGCTAGGCGAAGAATGCACAAATGTTCACTCACTCAACAACTGAATGACTCGCTCAACAAATAAATTAATGTAACTCACTGAGGTAAATTTCTCCAAATTCACTCAACGAGTGTATTCTCACTCAACGACTACAAAGTCCATAAGCTATCTGAATTTGGATTCGCTTAGCGAGTACATTCTCGCTCAGCGACTATCAAGTTAGTAAGCTCTCTGAATTTGGTCACATGAATAAGATTGAAAATGAATTGAGGAACATATAAAACATTAGACAAGAGTTGTGAGAGGTTCCTATGTATGCAATGTGAAAAAGAACTTTATTTGATAAGTTAGAAGAACTTATTCTATCAAAACTAAATATTGTTCCTTAACTTTGGTCAAGTGCCGATGATGATAATAAAATAGCTGCAAAATCTCTTATATCTAAATTCAATATATGTATATAATATATAATGTTCAATATAATGAGCATGGAGAGATTTTATGGGATGTGACAAATAATGCTAATTGTTCCGAATCAAGTTTGCCTAGTGACATCATTAGAATCAATCACTCCTCATCTGAGGTATTGTCTGTTTTGGAGCATGTTCTTTGTACAGTTTTTTTCTTTAAAAGGTGCATTAGAAGGTGAAAGGAGAAATGAATATTTAAACTTTATTTGTTCTCGACTCTTAAGCAGTGTGAGACTATTGAACGCGGTGGGAACACTACTTATTATTTACATGACAAAAATATGTTTAATATTATATATTCTTATATTGAGAAATCACACACTAAGAAAATAATAACTTCAAGCAGAAGCACACCCACAAATAAGAGTATAAAAATATAAATAAAAACACACGAAATTTGATGTGGTTCAGCACCTCAAGACCTACATCCACAAATACTAAGCATAAAGTATTACCACTCAAGCGCAATTTTTTGTGGACCAAAACTGCAAACCCTTCCTAGTGGAGTTTTTCTGACAAAAACTGCAAACCTTCCAATGAAACACAATTACTCAAGTCCTAAGAGACCTATTGAATTATAGTGACAATTTCAAAAATAACTCTTTATTTCTATATTACTTTTTTGGTACTCTCCTTTGTATCACTCATATATAAAACTTTGATAAATATTCACTTGAAAATCAATCCATAAAACCTAAATTGTTTAAAGTTTTTGGCTTAATGAATGATCTTTGATCGGCAGAGAGAGAGAGAAGAGATAAGGAGTGTAGTTTTGAATATTTATATTTTGTGTGGCTGTGACCCACATCTTGGATTGATTTCATTTCACTAGGCAAATGATTAAGAAACGAGGTTCGGAAATATGAGTGGGTAAACTTTTTCCAGCCTTATGTGATGGTAGTGTTTTTTCATCTTTTATGAACTTGGCTTCTGGACACTTTTGACTGAGAACACAAAAGCAAAACCTTTGTATATATTTTTATACCTATTTTTGTTTTTTTTCTGCTTGCTTCTTAGAGGGAGTGAGCATTGGAATCTCAAATATGTCACTGATTAATTAGCTTCTCCTCTCTCCTCCTTTTTATATTCATTCTTACATCTCACTATTTCTTTGAATGTTTTGACAACGACATTAGCTTTGCTTGTCGCTTTCTAATAAATGTGTCATCACAAACTTCATTTCTTCTTGTACTTAGTCTTTTACTATGATGTCAATGAATCTCTCTTTAAAAATAATTGAGATATATTTAGAATTAATTCATTGTGATGATATATATTAAAGATTAAGTAACAATGATATTGGGACATCTTGTTTAACGAAATATGAAATATAAGCTTAATACGAGATCAAATTGTAAGAAAAGTTGTACATTAATGTGAATTGTTTTTTATTGAGGAGTGAATATTCAGAAAGTTTTCTTATTCACTCTGTTAAGGAGATAATAATATAAAAGATCAAATTGCATATAGTACACAAAAATATAAAGAAGTGAAATTATAAAAGAAAGAAAGACATAATTATGTTTTATATTAATTAGATTTTACATAAATTTACAATAGTTTCAATTATCATAATCTTATTAAAGTTTCAATATATTAAATAATGCAATCATTCGAGATAGACTAATTTTATGAAAACCTATTACAAAAAATTACACAATTATATACAAACTGTGAAAAAAATTCCTAGGTGTACTAAAGATCAATTATAGATAGCAAAAAGATATAGAAGCATAAGAAATTGTTAACCTTCAACATTCTTATAAAAGTTTATATAAAAGAATTTAACACAAATATAATAACTTAATAATAATAATAAGTTATATTTTTTATACACAACTGATATTTGTCGATAAAAAATTATAATTTTTTATACTATATATTTTTATAAAATATTAAAATATTTTTAATTAGGTTTAAGATGAAGGTAAATTTATTTGTCTTTATTTTTTTAAAGTGCTTATTTAATAAAATAAGTAAATTTTGTTTATGTAATGTTTCTGCACAATTTGCTAATTTTGCAATAGATATTTTTCTACTAATTTTTATAAGACAATCCTATGTATTTAAAAATCAAGTATAAATAAGCTGGTCCAAAATGACACATTTAAATAAACATCATATTTTCACTGCCTTGATTTATTTAATAGTTAAAATATCTTAAAATACGTTCTTTGAAAAGATAAACAATTTGAATTTATAAAGACATACTCTCTATATATAATTGTATAACGTTTTAAACAAAATATAAGTTAAACAAATTATACGTTAAACAAAATATACGTCCGTATGTCCGTATAAGGAACACTACTACTTATTAAAAAAAACGTTTATCAAAAATACTATTCATAAAATTAGGTAAAAACTCTAAGAAACATAACTGACTGAACTGAAATGTCTCAAATATAAATTCTAGAGGATTCAGGACATATAAATAAAATACTACCTAAGGAGAAAAATATAAATAATTGTGGGTTGTTTGAACTTGGAATATTATAATATGCACAAAAATTTACCTTATTTGCAGCAGTTATATATTGCAAGTATTCATTCCTGCCATTTAGTTCTGATAATGATTGGGTTACTTCCATAAAAAAACAAAATGATATTAGTTTTTGAGTTAAATGATAGATTAGAGTTTAGTTAAAGAGTTTAGTATTATTCATAAACCATAATCTTAAAAAGAAGACAACTAGAGAGAGGAGTGAAAAATAAGGTTAGGAGAATACTGGTGATACCACAGTTCTTCCACGGAAAGAAACCTAAAAGTAAAATCCAAGAATACGGCTAAATCAAAGGAGCTTTTCTATTTGTCAACATGCCACGTGTTAGAGATTTATTAGTCTCCGTAATGCAATAATTGTGTATTGACAATAATCTTAAATACTAAATGCAATTTGTTTCTCTCCAACCTAATTTAACTTGAGGAAATGGATAAATCTAATATAACTACTATATATATTATTTATATTGATGTATAAAGACATTTTTTTGTTGTTGATGTACACATTTTTCTTCTGAGTTTATATAAAATGAAGTTGTAATCAGTGAAGAAGACATATAGAATGAGATCCACCTTATTATAAAGCTTTATCTTGATGGTGCCAATGCTGATGAGATGGTGGAATGTGATTGATTATCTTGGTTTTGATTTATCCTCACATTATTAGCCTGCTAATATAAGGTTTTAATGGTTACATTTACAAAATATAATCAAAACCAAAATGTTGTATGCACAGTGGATAAGTTGGTTCACATGCTATTTGTAAAAATAAAAAATGATTTTTTTTTTTAAGAATAATCAAAACATAACATCGTTTTATTTTGAAATAAAATTAATTTTTAATTTTGAAACATCTTTTCTAACAATTTATATTACTACTTAAACATTCACACAAATAAATATATATATATATATTTTCAAAAATAAAAATAAAAATTTTCTATTTCACTGTTATCAACCTATCATTCTACCTAGAAAACTTTCTCCTCCTTCGTAAATACTGTCATCATAAATTAAACAAAAAATAAATAAAAAATAAAAGATAAGCCAGTATCATTGTAAGAAAATACCAAATTATCAACAAAGTTTTACTAATGTGAAAACAAATCATCAGTAAATTATAATTTATTGACGAATTTTACCTATAGATTTTAATTATCAACCGATATTTTCGTTGATAATAAATTTGTGGTTAAAATTCGTTGATAATATATAATTTTATTACCAACAAATATTTTCATTGTTAAAATGGGTGCTAAAACCCCACTTAAATATTGATCATGTTGTAGTAAAGATCACAAGTAGATATTTTTTATAAAAGTTTGTTAGTAAATCTATTGGTAATTGAACTTTTTGAAATTCTATCGATAAATCAGTCAACAATTGATTTTTAAATTTATCGATAAATTCATTGGTAATTAAATGTTTTAAAATTTGTCAGTAATTTTTTTGATAAAATGGACATAATTTTTTTTTTGCCAAATTTGACAAGAATGTGTTATAAATTAAATGGAAACGAGTGAGAAGGATAAGAGACAAAGAAGAAGGAGAAAGAGGAAGAGGAGGAGGAGGAGAACCTACGATGACAAATAGGAGACAACCACAACAAGATGGTGATGACAACGACAACAAGGACGACGATAGTAACAACAACGACAAAGAAAAAAACAGCAGGATGAGGGGATGAAGAGGAGAAAGAGGATGAAGAGGATGAGAAAAAAGAAGAAGAACAAAAGGATGACCCAAAGGTGGTGGATACAACAACGATGATGACAACAACAGATAACGTTAGTGACGACGAATAACATAGAGGAAGAGAATAAGGAAAAAGAAGAGTAGAAAGAAGAAGAAAAAAAGGAAAAAGAAGAAGAGGAGGAAAGATACCAACTTGAGATATTTACCAAAAAAAAAGTTGTCACTGATTACAAACAAGTGATTATTGACAAATTTAGACTATTGATAATTATTGACATATTTTTAACCCGTTAATAAAATTCATCAATAAACATTTTATGGACAAATTATCGTTAATAATTTTGCTTTAGCAACAAATTTTTGTTCTTACTAATAGATTTTGTCTATTGGTAAATTCAATTTTTCTTGTAGTGTATTCTTTATAAAGTTTCATACATTTGCAAATTCAGACCACTCATGTAACTACACACATTTACAAACTCATTCATTCATTAATAAAATAAGTTAATCATTCACCATCAATCTGACTAGAGTGTTTGCACAAACTAACAAAACTAACTACCTTTCAAGTCATCAACTATTAACATTATGTCATCATAGACATGCGACTTTACTTTCGACAAACTCACCATTAAGTAAACTTAGAGATTTGCACCTATCGTACTACATTCACTCACACAAAGCTACATGCCAAGAATTAAGTCATCCTCATATGATCGAGTAAATTTCTTATTACCTAATGAATACAGTTCTTTTCACATTGTACTCTTGGTTATAGAAATCTCCATCAACTCTCACCACCTAATAATTTTTCTATGTGAATCCAATATGAGCAGAACGAGAATAATCTCTTTTCAACATGATATTTCTTTTTTACATACTACATTCAGAGTTCCATTTCTTTGCTAAGTACTTTTGTGTTGTCTTCTGCTGAGCATTAAAAACACATTGTTTTGGTACTTTAAAGATAATTTTAATATATTTTAAAATTTTAAAATTAATTACCATTAGTGTATTTTGAAAACACAATAGAGGAACAACAGAAAAATATGAGTAAAGAATCTAAACTCCTACATTCACATCACATAAATATCACATCAACGATATATATACCATCTTAGTTTCACTCAACCTCATACATATACTCAAATTCTAGAAAATAGACTACTCCTTACTCTACTTGTCTCATGTATCATAAATCATATTGATGTCAATTACTGAATTAATCCATCATATCTCAAACAAGATCATTAATTCTATCATTTATATATGGATATACATTTTTAAAGAATGTATATTACTTTTCCAACTCCGAGTATATAAAACTCAAATAACATAAAATAAGAAGAACATTATTTGTTGACATTCTATAAACTTTTTATCCCATTCTACAACTCACTTTGTTATTTTTATATTCAATAATTTGATTTATATTCTAATTAAATGACTTAATTCAACGTATTATCATTATTTAGGATTACTATAAGAATGTAAAAGAGCACCATCAAAACATCTTTTCTCAAACAACAACGTAGTGCATGTTTTTTTTCTTAACTTTAGTTGATATTAATTTATCAAGAGGAATGTATTTTCCTTTGGGTGCATAACACAACTGAAATATCTGAACCAAACATAGTTTTAGTGTGTATTTAAATTCCTGTTAGGAAATCAATTTGGATTAAATGTGTAGTACTGCACATTTTATTGTAACTTTTGAATGAACTAATTGTGAAGGGAATTTTACTTTTAATTAGATTTGAAAAAGAAATGGTACGCATAATGACACAATATTAAACAAAATTAGAAGTTGGTATGAGTATTGTGAGTGAAATCCAAACCTAGCTTTCATTTGTAAACTTGATTATCCAAATTGGTGAGTTTGTATCTTTAGGTTTTGAATTGAGGTATGAAGACGATGGATGATCTGATTTCAGGTTTTCCCAACTTTTTGAAGTTGTGATATCACCATCCATCTTATCCTATCCAAAACCTACTATTATGATATTATCCTATCATTTCCACCATAATTTTTTACTTCGCCATTCAACAAAAATCATCATTATAGATCACCATGGTGGGTCAACTCCATTCAAAAAGAAAAAAGAAAGATGAACCAATAAATAAATAAAGGGAATTTCTTGTACTTTTATTTGGCAGCAAAAAATAGAATAAAAAGATAAGCTTTAACCACGGGAACACATGATAATAGCGAACATGGATAATTTTTATTTTCACACCATGATTTTCTTTGTCATAAATATGTTCGAAAATGTGATTTCTAAACCTTCTGATTTATAAATTTTTTACTTCTATATTATGCAATCAGAAAATACTTTTTCACAGAAAAAATGTTAGATTGCATAATATTAAGGGTATTTTAATCTTTTACTAACGTTATGGAGGTGCAGAAAGAAATATCCTAGAAAGCCCAACCCAATTGGCAGACGAAAACAAACAAGCCTTGTAATTGGGCTTGCCCATCTATTTGTTGAACTTCCCTAATGAGCAATGCATAGATTAAAATTTCGTATGCTAATAAATAATGAAAATTGTGTTTGTTGTATGTTTCATTTAGATACACTTTTTTTATTCATTTGATATTATTTAGTATTTATTGAACTTTTTATCATTTCTGATTTTTTCCCAGTTTTGACATTGGATCGTTACAATTTAAAAATAAAGGAATGGAAAATTTGACGATGTCCTAATAATATTTTTTAATTGCAGTAGAAGATAATAATATAGGTTGGTAACAGTCTTTGGGCTAATAGAAGTTGTAATTTTAAACAATCCCATACAAAAATACCTAACTCAATATTTTGTCATGGTCCATTTTTAGCAAGTTAAAAGAAGTAGTAAACAATATAAAAATATTGCTTGAAGTGGTGCTAGATAAAAAATGAGTTGTTTGTCCAAAATCTGAGGCCCAAATACAACCCATAATTAGTTATAACAAAATATATATATATATATAAATTTCAAAATCTGTTTATATATATGTTTTAAAATTAATTAACTATATTAACAGGATTTCGAAACTAAGTTGTTCCCTTAATCGATTTGAAAATTTGATCATTTTTTAATCGGATTTTGAAAATTGATACTATCTAAATATTTAAGATATTTTAAAAATATTTAGCGTTTAGAAGTAAAATTGGAGGTGTCGGGAGAAATCCCCAAACTAGCCCATATTATCAATAGCAAAAACGGGTCATTTTTTAAATTTTGGGTGAGATATGTGTTTATTTTCACAAAAGTAAACTATTTACTTTATGATAAAAAAAAATTCTCAACTATTAAAATTAAGTGAATTTAGTCGTTAATAAATTTCTTATTGCCAAAACACTTAACGTTTAATTTTTTATGTAATTATTTGAGTTTTACAACAAATTTGAAAGATTTAATTAATTTTAAGTTTTATTTTTTTTAAAGATTAATTGTATATTAAAATTATTTTTTTTATAAACACATGTGATAATTACTAAATATTAATTATATGTTTAATTATCTCAATTATTAATAAAATTTAAATGAAATTAATAAATTAATATTTTACATTTAAATTATACTTTTTTTCATATATTAAGATACGTAAATATTCATTATATCGAATTAACTATTTATCATAATAAATTATGATGATATTTTCTATCACTGATATAGAGGCTCAAATCCCATCATTGAACTTTTTCTTTTTTGTGAACACAGTAGTTTTCGTAAATAAAAAAATTAAAACTACTTATAATGTG
>Ga0209389_1006263_pt1 | contig 10310 bp, 4 predicted proteins | sample CowpearedBW_FD_187526 | JGI IMG/M metagenome (GOLD analysis project Ga0209389, IMG submission 187526) | Root nodule microbial communities of legume samples collected from California, USA - Cow pea red BW (SPAdes) (version 2) | ecosystem: Host-associated > Plants > Roots > Nodule | place: USA...
TATTTATTTATATAATTAATATATTTATTTTTATATTAATAATAATAATAGATTATCATAATAATAATGATAAGATTAAAAAATAGTAATTAGATATGAATTTGTTTGTTTTAAATCATAATACTAATACTAATCGATTAGTAATGTGTAATAAAATAATATTATTACACGGTTAAAATTTATAATTATAGTTTTGAGTTATATACTATATTAAAATAAAATATGCATACAAGTCATTGTTAAAATAAGATGTAAATATATTGTGTAATATGGTCCTGTATAAAATAAGTACAACAAGACATTTGTTAAATTTTTTAAATAAAAACACATGTAGAAGTATATTATTTAAAATTAAATGTATATGCACGGGTTATTGTTAAAGTAAAATATAAGCATATTGTGTAATCTGGTACTGTACAAAATAAAAAATAAATACATCATGAAATTGATGTTAAAAAAGTAGCTATCACATACAAAGTTTAAGTTAAAAGTTGAACTCTCATCTCAATTCAAAGTGACGACTTATAAAAATACTTAAACTAATAATAATAATAATAATAATAATAATAATAAATTTAATATCAATGTTAATCCTAATAATAATAATGTTAATGTCAATGCTAAGGTTAATAATAATAATAGTACTAACATTACTACTACCAATAATAATAATACCAATAATAATAATGTTACTAATACTATTACTAATATTAATTGAAATAATAATATAATCATTTAGAAAATATGCACATAATCAAAATATGGTCCCGTAGAAAATAAAAACAACATGAGATTGTATTAAAAATTTTAAATAGAAACATATGTAAATATCCACAAACACATACAAAACAATTGAAATATATTTATATATAAAATCAAAGATATTATTATTTTTTTAATGAAAAATGTTAAGATTAAAAAATAACATTTCAATCAATAGTTAAATATTAAAATAGTTAAAATTAAATACAAAACTACCACTATAAATGTAATAATAATAATTAAAAAGTAATTAAACATAAAAAACAACTACCAAAGTAACACATTAATAAAAATTACTAAAGACCATTTAAATAAAATAATATATATCACAATAAAAATTATTAAAAAGTAGTGGATATGGATTGCTAGAATTAGTGTTTAAACATATTTGAAGGTATTATATATTAAAAAATAAACTTAAAATTAAAATTAAAATTTAAAAAATTTACGTTATTTTTAAATAAATATAACATGAAATTGATGTTAAAATTTTCAAATCAAAACACATGTAGATAAAACACATGTATATTATATTAAAATGAGATGTGTACGTATGAGTCATTATTTAAGTAAGATGTATGCATATTGTGTAACATGGTCCCCTACAAAATAAATACAACATGAAATTGATATTAAAAGTTTTAAATAAAAACACATGTATATTTTATTAAAATACGTATGGACGGGTCGTTATTAGAGTAAAATGTAAGCATATTATGTAATAGGATCTCGTACAAACTAAATATAACATGAGATGGATGTTAAAATTTTTGAATAGAAACACATATAGATATATATAAACACATGTATATTATATTAAAATGAATGTAGATGCACGATCATTATTAAAGTAAAATGTAAGCATACTATATAATGCGATCCCGTGCATTTGTTTTTATTTTTTTATTTTTTAATTTGTACTAAAAAATTAATACAATTATTATTAATTTAAATAAGTTATTTATTTATATAATTTTATAATATAAATCTAATATTTAAATAAAGAGTTGATTGATATGAAAAATAATCAAATAATAATTATTGATGTTTTTTTATAACAAATTAATTAAAATTAATAATATTATTTTAATATTGAATTTTTATGATAAAGTAATAGATTTAAAGAAAAATACAATTGTCAAGAAGCAGCAGTAGTAGTAATAATAATAATTATTATTATTATTTTAATACTAATAATAAAATTAAAAAATAATATTTAAATATAAATTTATTATTTTGATGATAGCATGTAATATCTGCATTATTATATTAATTAAAAAATGACATCATGTTCACTACAAGTTACCTATCACAATAGTAAAATCAATTGATTTGGATAAACTACAAATCCATTTTACATTGAAAAGAAAATTTGAAAATACCAAATATTTGTCAATTATATTGATAATCACATAAAATACATAATATTGTCAATATCTTGTAAAAATCATATATATCATACTTGATTTTAGATTTCCTTGCGTATCATGCTGTTAGGAGTAGAAACATTTCCTTTTCTATAAATTTCTACTTCACTTTTCATTAAAAGTTAAAGGTCATTAAATAAAAAAAAATGCATATCAAACACTCAGGGTTACAAATACCATCATGCAATAACCTCTTTTACGATCCACCCTTCAAAGTATGTACAACATTAAAACACTTTACTCCATTGCATCAGTCGAATTTTCAGCAGCAGGAACATCACACTTTTCTTTGTTCTTACTATACAATGTTATCACAAATATTAAAGTTAAAATACATGTTTTATTAAAAACAATTTTAAGGTTAATTCTTAAAATATCCACAAAGTATATACAATACTGTTGTATACTTACATTAATTGATAGGTTTTGTTGTGTTTGAAAAATTCTCTCCTAAAAGCTAGCAGTTAAAAGATCAAGCCACTTGTGTAGTCAACCGAGTATCTAATATTATTCAATATAAGGCTTATGTATCCCATAATACCCTAACATTTATCAAGCTCATATATAATATTACTCGTATATATTTATAAGTTCAAGGACCCAAATTTAAAGTGTAATTGGACCTGTTTAAACATTTCAAAGAAGTATGGGACTAACAAATTAATTTAAGCTTTATTCCATGATCTTGCAAGAATTTCTAGAATGGATCTTAAAAAATTAATCAAATGAGTAGGTACTCATCTATCAAAGATTAGGAAGTCTGCCATTTTTTTTATCTGTGAGTTCCTAAAGTAGACTTAGTGGTTAAGCATAGGGAACCACTTTCTTTAAATAATTGTTAAATCTGAAAATGATGTTGGTTTTAATCTGTGATATGATTTCACCAATAAGTTAGGAATTGGTACCATAAATTAAGAATCCATTTATTATGCAAAGACTTCCATAAATTAACTACTTTTACACAAAACATCCTATAACAAATGCTTATACTTTTATACAACCTTATCAGAATTAGCATCATGCTTCCGAGGAGCTTTCCACATACTACCAAACCATGATTTTTCAACCATTGGTTTTATCGAAAAATAAAATTGCCTTCTTTGAGATAAATCTAGCTCCATAACCCTGCAATGCCTAACAAATAAAATATAAAATGAAATAGTTAAAAAAGCCTTAATAATCTTTTACTCATTTCAGAGAAAGTTCAGCCTATATAAAAAATGTTCAAAGCTCAACTAATTGTCTCTAAATAATACCAAGGAAACTATTAACACCATATATATACATGTATGAAAGGAAACAAAATAATGTATATTGCGTTGCTACTTGACAATAAAAAAATTCAATAAAAAACTCTTGACATGATAATGCACCAAACATTTCATACCACACGCTAAAATTAAACTTAAGGTTAGAAATCTACTGACTTTAAAGCATTTCATCGACATAATCGTACTTCACCATTAAGAACCATCTACATGCACACAACTGTTCTAGTTAGCATGCTCACTATTTTCTGTCTTAAAATTTGATTATTCCAACATCCCAAATTTCTAGAATGTCTAAAAACTCAAGGGATACTTTGGTAGTATTACAGGGATCCAAATTCATATCATTGTAGCATTACAAGATACATTGACCCAAACACATTTTCTACTCATCCTTAATCTTCAGTAGACTATCAAAGGCAAAAAAAAAGTAGAAAAAGTAGTACAACCTATAGGACATATTGCAATTTCATTGTCAAAGTAGAAAAAGTAGTAATATATAAAGGTCATTCTATGATTATTTTAATATAATCCAGATCTTTATAATAATAATCGGGCAATCCTCATCATAGCAACTCAAGAAAGGTCACAGTGATCACAACTTTGCTATACTTTCCTTGATATTTTATCAAAGGCAGAATCCGACATGAATAGATAATTATGATTATTTCAGTGTATCATAGTTTTTTATGCATTTACAGTAAAACCCAATAGTAATGTCTATGTAAAGTATTCATATTATTTGATGGAATTAGAATTATTATGAAGCAGAATAGGGATTAATACTCTGTATCAAGAATTAGAAGAATTATCTTTCAATTTTTTGACTTGGGATTGGGACCCACCAATGTCTCCATTGTCTTTATGGATTGAATGATTAAAGGAAGAACTAACCTTTCACTATTCTAAAACAACAAAACAATATTGTGCATCTTCGACAATCAAAATTTCTATACTGAATCACATCATTAATCATTAAAAAAGACAAAAAAAATCAAATATGAAAACTATTATGATTATCTGATAGCTATTTTTTGATTAACTAATTTAGGAACATTCTAAATTTCAATGAGCTGAATGAACAACAACTACTAACAGAAACATGCACATAACCCAACTCATTATTCATTTTTTAAGAAGTTAGACTTATTCTTTGTCTGCATGTTGCAACGTCTTTCTTTTAACATCCAAACACAAATGTGAGATACTGGATGCATAGGCATGCGACTTCTAATTGAATCTAAGCAATAACTATAGTTAGTTTTTTAATATCTTTTACAATGTTCAATGCTTACTGAGAGTAAAAAACTAAAGGAAATAAGACTTCAAAAATTTGGATCCTGCCATGGACCCTTATCAGACCTCATACAACCACCTTGATCTATTTAGTATAAGAAATTATAGTCAAAGTTAAACTCCTGATTTAAATATCAACAAATAGCTACACTTAGTCATTTACCTAGTTTATATATTTAGTTAAATTTAGTTCTATGATTGAATGAAATTATATTTATTGGAATGAATAAAGTTTTTTTTTTAAATTCACTAAAAAAACAATAGAACCCCTTCAGCAACTATGCCAATCCATTCAATGAAGGGTGGGGTTAAATGCTTACCTAACTTGGTTTCAATGAGAATTATTGAACACCAGGTGCGTAATGCCTTAGTTTAGGGATCCACTGACAAAAGAAATAAAAAAGAACAACTTCATCATTTATATCATAATAAGTGCACAAGTTGATTTAAATGGAAACCATTTTGACTGAATTTTTCACATGAAAGAAAAAAAAACAAACCTTCTTAGCAATATTTTCATGGCTAGCCTGATCCATTTCATTTCATTAGATGTCCATAAATAGCATAACCCACTCATCTGCATTCATATATTCTTGCAAGGGACCATCACTTCCATGTGCATCCACCATAGAAGATACCACATTCAACAACTCACTTGACAAAGCTTTTGCATCATCTCATCACTAACATAATAGATAACAAACTGAAATATCCATATAAATTACTTTAAGAGCACAAATTACACATTTTTTGTCAGTTGTTCTCACATTACTTCATACAGCCATGTTTTTAATTTGAATTCAAAAATATTGTTAGGTGGCTTGAGTAGTTAAGTTCAAACCATCAGAAAACAATAAACCCAAGACAAAAATAAAGTCACAGAATAGTTGTAGAGTCCAATAATGTACTAACTTATGAAAACCATGAAAATAAAAGCAATACACAAAACTATTCATATATGAGCCTTAAAATCGTGAAAATAAGCAGATTAAACATTTGTATACTCACCTCTAAAGCCTTTTTCCTCATCATATATAAACTTTGGCAAGTTTCTCACCAATCCCTTCGTGGCAGTGCTAATTATGGTTGTTCCCCATCATATATAAATACTGATCTGTGGAATAATAAAATAATAATATACTAAAGCAATAAAAAACATATTTCGTTCCCCATCATATAAATTTTGAAGAAAAACTTACAATGCACTTCTTGATATCTTTAAATTTTTAAACATGTGCAAAACCAACTATTTATATTTATGTTACATAACTGCTTACCCCAACAACTTCAGATTCAACAAAACACAAAATTGGGACTCACCATGTGATAAAACCTGAAATGTTGGTATAAGGGTAGGATCGGGAACTTGGAATATTGGCTAAAATTAGAACTTGAGTTACTTCCAATTTCAGTTTCAATAGTGTTAATAGTATGAAAGAACAAATTAAACCACAAAAATAAATATAATAAATAAAAGATTAAAAAATAGTATTGTTTGTTTAATCGAGGTTGGGAACCATTGAATACCAACACCAAAATTTTCTGCATTCAGTCTTGAACCATAAAAACTCCTCATCAAAAGAATAGAATGTTGGCTAAAATTAGAACTTGAATTACTTCCAGTATCAGTTTCAATAATGTCAATATTATGAAAGAACAAATTAAACCACAAAAATAAATATTATAAATAAAAGATTAAACAATAGTACTGTTTGTTTAATCGGGTCAGCAACCATTGAATACCAACATCAAAAGTTTTTGCATTCAGTCCTGCACCATAAAAACTCATCAGAAAAATAAAATAAAATATGTAAAAGCATAACTTTAAAAAAGCCCAAAAAATTGAAAAACAACATAATAAAGCATAAATAAATAAACTATATAGAAAAAAAAACGTTACCTTTTGTTCAATCACAATAATAATCTGTAAAACTAAACTTTCAAGAACATAGTAGGCAGATGGCACTTTCAACACATAAACACGAAATGAAGGGAAATTAGAGAAGAAAGGAAAAAGGTAACCAATAGAAAAGGAAAAGTATAAGAACCTACTTTGGTTGGAGGGTCGTAGAAAAAACTTGAAGAACGAAATAATGAAGGCAAATAATAAAGGCGTTGTATCCGCATAAATTACTTTAAGAGCACAAACTACACATTTTTTGTTAGTTGTTCTCACATTACTTCATACAACCATGTTTTTTTAATTTGAATTCATAAATATTGTTAAGTTCAAACAATCAGAAGACAATAAACCCAAGACAAAAATAAAGTCACATAATAGTTTTAAAGTCCAATAATGTACTAACTTCTGAAAACCTTAAAAATAAAAGCAATACACATAACTATTCATAATAGAAGTTATTCATAATAGAGGTCGGGAACCATTCACCAAAAGTTTTTGCATTTAGTCATGCACCATAAAAACTCATCAGAAGAATAAAAAAAAATCTGTAAAAGTATAACTTTGAAAAAACCCTAAAATTTGAAAAACAACATATTAAAGCATAAATAAGTAAACAATACAGAAAAAGAAACTTACCTTTTTGTTCAATCCACAATAAGAATCTGTAAAACTAAACATTCAAGAACATCATATATATTTAGATCATTATATGAACTAATTTGGAGTACCCAGATGACACTTTCAACACATAAACACGAAATGAAGGGAAATTAGAGGGGAAAGGAAAAAGGTAACCAATAGAAAAGGAAAAGTAGAAGAACCTACCATGTGGTTGGAGAGTCGTAGAAAAAGCTTGAAGAACAAAATAATGAAGGCGTTTTTAATCCAAAACCATGTCAACTTCAACGAATGAGGACCCTCATTTATGCTTTAGGGATAAGAATGGAGAAGGGTGGGAGAAGGTTTGAAAAGTTTTTGGTAGAGGAAGACGAAAAATTAAGGGAATGGATTATGAAATAAAAGATTAATTTTTTGAATGGAGTTGCGAGGGGTTGAAACCTGGAAAGAAGAAGAAGCAAGATCCATACATTGGAACCACCCAACAATGCCCTTAAAATTAAAAAATCATCCCAAACCATCAGACCTCAAAATGCATCTAACATCAATCAAATCATACAAAGTATTCTCTCCATCCAACACTCAAATTAGCGGGAAAGAGCAAATTACTTTTATCTCCAAAATTTCAAACGAAACTGAGTTTGGAGAAAAGGGTTACATCAGTAAATACTCAGTGTTTCAATTCAGATCACGGGTTCTATTTAAAATAAGATAAAGTTACGAAAAAACCTAAAAAAAGGACACGTGTCAACGAATTAAGTTGGGGTTTTGGGTAATATCCAGAGGTGTTTATTTTCTTATAGTTTAGAAGGAGGATTTATATAAATAAGAAGTTTAATAAGATTTTTTAAAAACGAGTTTCATTATTTTAAAATACATCATATTTTTAGAAACTATTTTTCTAGAGTCCTCTAATTTCTCTTTAGGTGTTCTTTTTCTTTGCTAATTTGTTTGATGATCTGAGACTATCTTTGTGATCAAAGCATTAAGTTCTATAAGGGTAGCCGGTCAAAATCACAATAGGGTGGGTTGGTTTTCTACCCTTTTTCTTGGTCCAATCAATCTTTCTCTTTGCATGTAGGCTTTACTTACTTACATGTGACCTTTGAGTCATTAATATGAGTCTCTATTGATCAGTAATCATGATGGTATGTTCTGATTGTTCTTATGATGTTTCTATGTGTAGATAGAGCACCATGAAGAGTTAAAGGAATTTTGGTATTCTTAGAGCTATTTGGATAACCTTTTATAGACGAGGAAAGCTAATTCTAGCTTTTGCATGTCAAGATTATTAATATGACTCTCTATTGATCAAAGATCATAATTGTATGTCCTGATCATTCTTGTGATGTTTCTACGTGTAGATAGAATATCATGTGGAGTTAAAGGCATTTTGGTGTTCTTAGAGCTATTTGGACTGCCTTTTACAGGTGAGAAAAACTAATTCTAGCTTTTGCATGTCAAGATTGTTAATTTGTTGTTGTCAACTCATAATTTTGATGTGATAAATTATGAATTTGTGATTTACTTTTGTGGTGATGAACTGCATGTTTTAGCTGATAAGTTGATATTGAATTGGTGTAGTATGTTGGATTGTGCATCATTTTGTTTATTTCATTTGAAATTTTGAATGGCTTGTTAAAGTTGCTAAATTGAGGTTAAGCTTGCGTTGTATGTTGATTTTGTGCAAATTTATTGTTTTGTTTATGAACTTGGATGCCTTTGTGAGATTCTTTAATTTTAAGTGTTTGAAAGTTTACTAAGTGGAGATTAACTAAAGAGGAGTCAAATTGCTCAATCAAAACTTAAAGAGGGAGTTGTGTGTATTGATAAACCATCGGGTGTTGTTAAAGCGTCATTGAGACAATGACCACAGACTTGGGAATGTCAGACGCCATTGTTAGACCGTCAACACACTCAAATCAGTGGGTTCCAGAGGGTTGTAGCTCCAAGCGCCACTTTTCCAGCATTAGGCGCCACCATGTTTTTCTACTCTGCATTATCTAGGAAAAAAATGGAATTTCCGTTTCGTTAACTGTCGAATCGAACTAAAATTTTGATAACATGTCCTAGACACAAGAATTATTACTTTGAATGGTGAGATCTTTGATTTGAGGTCTATAGTTAGAAAATTTTATGTCTTATGTTTGGCCTATTTTAGGTTTCTCTTTTTGTTAAAAACATGCTTACTTTTGGTTTTAGTTTGATCTTGAATAAAATAAGGTATATGGTTTATTGATGTATATGTGTGTATGGATGTTTGTGTATTGACATTATGAGTGTTTGAAATATGTTATGTTATGGTTTGTGTAGATGAATGGATTTTTGTATGAGATAATGGTAATAAGCATGAAGTAAAGTGTGATTTGTTTTGGTGAAAGGAATTCCATGGGAAAAGTCCACTTGTTGAGTAGTGTATGCATTGATATAGGAGTTCAAGATTGGAAATTATCCTAATACTCTACTAATCATTCAACTCATATAGAGAAAAATGGTTGAGGTGTTGGGAGTTGTAGGAAGTCCTGCTTTGAAGAATTTTTTGAAGTTCTAGTGGCTTATATAGGATTAACCTTGTGGGCGGAGGTTATCCATTGCAAGTGTTAAAACCTCCCGAGATTTGACATCAGTGTGTATTGAGTTAAGAAGAGTCATCTATTAATAGTTATGAATCTGTATGATTAGTTGGAATGCATGGTATTGTGATACAACATGTTTTTATTAAAATATGATATTATTTTGTTAATTTGCTTACCATATCTTGTTTGTTTGTCTATTACATGTCGTGTTCTTTTTTGCAATGATCACCTTATTTGTATGAATAGGTGGAGTAACATGTGTTAAGGCACCTCTTATTGTTTAATGGTCGGTTGTTTGGGTGGAGCAACAATATTAAAACATTTTAGGTGGAGTCTTGTAATAGGATCTTTGTCTAATATATGCGAATGTATATTAGTGATATTACTATAATCTTATCTTGTAAGACTTTACTAATATATATATATATATATATATATATATATATATATATATATATAT
>Ga0209389_1006265_pt1 | contig 10308 bp, 2 predicted proteins | sample CowpearedBW_FD_187526 | JGI IMG/M metagenome (GOLD analysis project Ga0209389, IMG submission 187526) | Root nodule microbial communities of legume samples collected from California, USA - Cow pea red BW (SPAdes) (version 2) | ecosystem: Host-associated > Plants > Roots > Nodule | place: USA...
AAAAAAATATATATATATATATATATATATATATATATATATATTATATTTTGTAAATTCACTTTATTTTTCATCGATGTGATATTTTTAATAAAAAGTATATTTATTTTTACATTAACTTTCCAAGCTAAGATTTCAAGAACCAATTTCATTTTCTTGTTGTGGTAGAAATGCTCTTTTCTGGTTAATCCAACTAATAAGTTTTGATGTTTTTCTCATCCAACAAAGTAAACACAGTATGTAAGTGAAAAAAATTGTTTATTCAATACACAATTTGGCCACTTGTTATATAAATAATGTATGTTTTGGAATTCACAATCGCCCTTAACTTCGGCGAATAGCTCAATCAAATGTCAGCATTATTAAAATTTAATTAGGGTTTGGTATAGAAGTCACTATAGAAGACAAACACTATCTAACACAAAAAATCTTAACTTGCATGCTTGCTATATAGGCATGAGTCAAGATTCCAACTTGCTTTTAATTTAAAAAACGGGTCTCTAATAAATAAATATCTTTTCTTTTTCTTTTTATTTAATCACGATCACAACATTTCAACTTTATACTATACATATGACTCAAATTTCACTATCATTACACTTACCCCAGGAAATAATGACAAAATGTCTTCATCTTTATGTTAACATATATTAATTTTCTTGACATTTTTATAAAAAATAAAGGGTTAAATATGTTTTTGGTTCCTTAACTTTAAGTGAATTTTGAAATTAGTCTATTTCGAAACTTTGAACCAATTTAGTCATTCATATTTCGAAATATGCGGATTTAGTCCTTTTAATCAAATATTGTTAGGTTTATTTGATGTTTCTTATACATTTCAGGATTGTATTTGAGTTGCTTATATTGTTTGACATATTGTTGCTTTAATGTTAAGTCAAATACTATTGTGAAACGCGCTTGAAATGTCAAAATAAATTTAACAAAATATGATTAAAAGAATTAAATTCACGTATTTTGAAAGATAAAGGACTAAATTGGTCCAAAATTTTGAAATAGACTAATTTCAAAATTTACTGAAAATGAAGGGACCAAAAACGTATTCGATCCAAAAATAAATAAGAAGGATATATATATATATATATATATATTTATTTATTTATATCTATATTTATTACATTAAAATTATAGGTGTTTATGTGTAAGAAATTTAACAAAGTTGTAAATAAATTAGTCGAAAAGAGGTTAATGTTTTTGAGAGTTTGGTGTGTATAACATTATGACTTCGTTAGATAATGTCACATAATATTTTATATTATTAACATAATAAAAAAAATTTAACTTGAATTTGTATACTTTGTCTAGTAAGTTAATATATTTATTTTGTCATGGTTTACTATAAAATATATTGTCAAAGCTTTTGACTTTTACATTTCTACTTTAAAATTTGATGACTTAAGTATATACATGTGTGTTTAATGTTTGAATTGAATGTGTATATGTTTATACCATATCTATTTTGTTTTCCAGATCCCACCCACCATTAATTAGTTTGGACTAAATGGATTAATCAATGTTATAATTAAGAAAACCCAATTAAAATATTGGGTAAAAATTGACTATTAAGTTGGACTAAACTCATTCAATGAACAACATTTGACTTATTTAGCATCACATGACACATTCCAGTTTTAGTTGGCATAGCATATCAAAAGAAATTTTAAGATACTTCAATAGAAATAATATTACAGAGTTATAGTCAACAATGGTCATTTATATCATTGAAAATATATGATAAATATAGTTGTTTCTAATTTTCTCAAATAAATATATCACTATCACATTTATAATTGTAAGTAAGTTTCATATATTTACATGAAAAATTATTCATAAAAAATATTATTGTTCTAAATAAAGATTTCTAAATTTAATATCTATCCATTATGAGGAAAGATATATTTAACACAGGGCAAAAGCCAACTTTGAATGTTATTATTAATATCGAATTTATCTTGTATTGGTTAGTCCTAATTTTTGATGATTGACTTGGTTTAGTCAATGTTAATTTATTACTAATTTTCAAATTAATTATTTAATTCAAGCATTTTAATATTAATCAAGTCTAACACTCAATATATTTTTATTTTAAAATTTATTTGATCAATGTTAATTTAAATAAATATAAATATTAAAAATAAATAATTTAGTGCATGGTAATATGATTCTAATTTATTTATTTTAATTAGTATATGTTAAGTTGCACTAATTTATTTACTCCTTTGAGTATTTTTAAATGAACCTAAATTAATTAAGTCGATGGTAACATGATATTAACACAAACGTTTATTTTATTTAAAAAATTAAAATATTTTTAATTTATTTTAAAAGAATCAATATTTTGTATCTGTGTTAAAATTAACTAAACCTACTCTAATAATATAGCAATTTAACTAATGTTAATATTTACAAACTAAATTTGTATATTTTTTAATAAACTTTATCCAACTTCATCCAAAAATTAGTTATCAATATAATCACTAAATAAAAATTGGTTTTAGCGGGGTTTTATTTGTTGTTTTTGAAAATTTTAATCCCTACTAAGTATGTTACATGCGATTTGACTTTTTTAAATAAAACTAGTGTAATTAATAGATTATCGTCAATTTTGAGTAACTTTTGGTAAAACAAGATTTTCGTGCAAGGATTTTATAACCCTCATAAATTACCAGGGATTTCAAAACCCATAAACTACTAGGAGGTTCCAAATTCCCGCTATTTTCTAGGAATTTCAAACCTTTATTATGTAAGTCATCATTTTTAGTGTTTTTCTTGGGGTTTCGAAATCCCATTAATTTCATTTGTAGTTTTTTTAATGCACATAAATACATGATACAGTGAATACAAACTTATAGTGAATTCTTGTTTGAATTTATTTATACTTATTTATTTTCTGTCTTTTATGCAGTGTTCGTTTGAGGGTGTTGTACTGTTTAAGTAAATTTGGGAGAGCGGATTTTGGTAGGTGAGTGTGTTCAGTTTAGATGAATTGAAGGGATAAGCAAGAGATGATTTGAGGGATGAATGGATTATTCCATCCCCTCAAAAGTGCAAGGATACGCGAGTATACTGCATCTATTTACGAAATTACCCTTCAATTTTGTTGAGTGCATGGAGGGGGAAGAAGATGAGGTGGTTTGGGGTGTAGTGGTCGAGGAATGCCATGAAGGAGGTGGCCGTGCGTTGAGGTGGTGCATAATGTGTGGTTGGACGATGTGTTTGGGTGGTTCTATGCACCGATGCTGCGGTGTTGTGGTGTTATGAGAGGAGGATGGCACCTGTTACGTAATCGGTGCCTTGATTTATAAAGGAATGACACCGGTTATGACACCGATGTCGATGATTTTTACTTTTTTATTTTTTACATTTTGTTTCATTTTTTTGCAGGTGGAGGAGTTGGTTGAAGTCGCCGGAGCTGCCGGAGGAGCTGTGTCTGCACCACTGGTAAAGCTGGATGGCCGAAGCTTGTGGTTTGTTCGCCAGAGTCAAAAAATTTTATTTATTTTTTATGAGTAAAAATAACTAATTTAAAAATTATTTTAAGAACATCAATTCAAAAATTCATCTCGTTGTACACAATGGTATTATGGTAACTTAATAAATATATATATATATTTTAACAATTAATTTTATCTATCACATCAATCAAATCTTTCACTAATTTTTATTAAAAATATCTTCAAATCCACTCACTTTATCCTCTAAATCCACTAAAAAAAACACAAAAATCCATTCACCCAAATCTACACAAATTCATCTTCACACTCTCTCCCACATCCGTCATTACAAAGGAACACACCCTTAGGCTTTGTTCACTTGGCTAGATGGATTTGTGGGAGGGGGAGAAGATGGTTTTGAGTGAATTTGAGAGTGAATTGTTTGTTGTTGTTTTTAAGGGATTTAGAGGTGATAGTGGGTGAATTTTGAAGTAAGATGTGTGAGAGTTTGTGAGTGATTTGATTGATATGATAGATTAAAAAAATGTTTTAATAGATGTAATAGGTAAATTACCATATTGTCCTTTATTAATAAGTAGTATAAATTGATATTTGTATGACTTATAACTACTTTGTTATTTTTTTACTACTAAAATTGAAAAATAAATTTAGAAAATAATAAAATAATACATTGTTTTGATAGTGTATTGTAATAAATGGGATTGGTTCCAAGTAACATGGGATCGAATCCCTTCTTCCAACTTCACACATGGATCAGTTCCAACAGTGGCGGATCTTGATTAAAAATGTTGGAGGGGCCAAAGTAATATAATTTTGATATCATTATATTTCGTCATTAGTATAATGCTTTAAGAAAATGTCTTATCTACTAAACAATTTGATTATAATGTTTCAAAATATGTGAATCTATCTTATTTTCATCAATAATTTTCTTTTTTTTATCACTTTTTAATAATGAATTTATTCTTTTATTCTTTATCAACATATTTTTTTGTACATAATATTAAAAAATAATTTATAATAATTTAATAAAAAATTTAGGCACAAAATTATTAAAAGAAAAATATATTATGGTTAAGTTACAAATAGAAATCAATTATGAAAAAATACATGATACATTTTTTTCTATGTTCATAAAAAATGAATAAACAAAAAGCTAATGAGATAAAAAATAGTGTTTTCATTATCAAGTGAGACAAAGACAAGATAGGAAGAAGATAAATGAGAAATGAAAGCAAAAATAATTTTGTGTCTAACTTTTATTTCTTAAAATACAAAAAGAAAATATATGAGATGAGAGATTATTACAATTTGTGAAAAAACTAAAAAGAAAATAAGAAGGAAAATAAAAATTATGTTAATAAATATTTGATTTAAGTACTCTTTTGATTTATGTTTCCGTTTAAAAATATTAAATTGGTCCTCTAATTTTTTAGTCTCAATTTGGTCCCAAATTTTTGAAAAACTAATGCAATTTGGTTCCAAATTTTTGAAAAACTAATGCAATTTGGTCTTTTACTTAAATTTCTTGAAACAGGTAGATAATTCTTTCATTAAAATTGAAACTCTTAATATGAATGATTTGCTTCGTTGATGTGATTAATATAATCCTAGTGTCAATTTTTTGACAAAAACAGGAACCAAAAGAAAAATTAAGCCTAAATATTTTTATTCTTTATTATCTATTAACATTAAATATTGTGTTTTATAAAAGAAATAAAAAATACACCATTTAATGTAATTAATATACACCATTCATTGATGTGATTAATATAATCCTAGTGTCAATTTTTTGACAAAAACAGGAACCAAACGAAAAATTAAGTCTAAAAATTTTTATTCTTTATTATCTATTAACATTAAATATTGTGCTTTATAAAAGAAATAAAAAATACACCATTTAATTTTCATCAATTCCTAAAATATATTACCTATAATTTAAAAAATTTAATAAAATTTTAATATTATATATATATGTATAATTAAAAAAATTAAAATTTTGGGAGGCCATGGCCCCTCCCTGCACCAATAAACATCCGCCGGAGCATACATCAAACTCCCAACAATATATGCATAATAATAATTTCTCATAATAATAATTGATAGGTCTTTAAATTTTATTAAACCACAATTGAACTCATCATAATATTTCAAATGAGTCACTAATAAAATTAATTCGTCAATTAATTCTAACGAAAAATAGAGTGAGAGGGAGAGAAAGAAGTTGTGAATATCTCTAGTAAGGAGCCATTAGAGAGAGTGAAAAAGAAGAAAAGAACAACCAGTTTATCTTGCGCAAATTTGTGCAAAGAAGCTACTTGGAGAAGAGAAGAGAGAATAGTGCTTTGTTGATTCTTAGAATCTCCAAGAGAACTTATGGTGTACCCATTAATCTTCATGAGTGGAAGTTTTTTACTCGACAAGGATATGTGAGTTTTTCCTTTATATTGAGATTTCCCATGTTAAAAATTTTAGTATTTGTTGGTTCCTCCATTTTCTATTTTATGGATTTTATTATTTTGCATATTATTTATTTAGGAAATATTTGATCTGGGTTTTGCTTCCGCGCTTGGTTATCTGTTATTTTTTTTAGATCTTCCCAATGCAAAGCTTTCTAACTATGAGTTTGTGTCAATAATTTTTTCATAAACAATTTAAAAGATAAAAGTGAAATGTAAAAGATTTTTTTTAACTTATATATCAATTGGTTTTATTTCATAGATTGTTTCATTTTTTCTTTAAAAAATATTTATGAAGAAGTGTATTTAAACAAACTTTATTTATATGATATTATATGAAAAGTGAAAATATCAAAATTGTGAAACACTTATCATCTTTTATGATAAAAAATATCATTTTTTATCTTTTTATCAACAAGGTAAAAGATAAAAAATATTGCACTAATTTTCTTTGCATATAGACTAACCCAATTAACGAAACAAATCACAATGTACGCATTAGCTTCCATTTTTGTATTTTGGATGGATTTTATTTAGACTCTATAATGAGGTGATTTTTTGTAGTGACTCACTTATCTTAGCTCATATATAATTCATTTAGTATATGTTTTCTTGATAATTGATGCCTATTTATCTCATAAAAAGTATTTTTACTATGATTTTGTTTATTACATACAAAGTTAAGAACATATTTGAAAGTTATAGTATAATGATATATTTTAATTAAAAAATAATTTGTATTATTGAGTTCATCTAATATATTATAAATTATAATTGCTTTTGCTTTAGTTTTATTTTAAGGTATTTAGTTTTGCATTTGAATTATTATAATGATTTATTCTTATTACTTTTTCATAAGTTAATTTAATTAAATTTCATATATTAATGACATAGAAAACAATGAAGATTTAAGTGTGACTATTATGTTATACATTATGTTAGATGTACATAATAACTTGTGAAAATATCATTGATTCTTGAAAATAAATAATAAACTTCTTCAAATATTGTCAAAAAGATCATAGTTCGGTTCCATACATGTTATTATAACATTACGTCAAAATAGTCAATAGATAACATTCTATAGACAATGTTTATTTAATTAAGCGCTATAAATCAGAATACAAAAACAAAAGACAGCGCTTTATAAAATAAATGCTATAAAAATACATATACATAAATAACGCTTCATCTAAAAAACGCTATCTATATTTCCTGGAAAAAATCTTCACCCGTCACTGATTTTAAAAATATAATAATAGTTTGTCTTTATATTTTACCAAAAAAAGGCTTTTATATTATGAAAATAAGACAATGATATCCTGCAAAAGGTGTACATTAAATTTATGTACAATGAATTGGTTAATTAATTACATCACATTTAATTAAGATATGAATATATAAACACTATGAAATTAATATAAGGCCTTGATTTATTTGAAGACACCTTCTTTCAAATGGTGACAAGGATATAAGTACATTTTAAGCCAGAATTTGATATATATTCAAATACATCATATCATATTCTAGGTATTTGCGAGTGTTAATTAGTGAATGAGATAACATTATATATTCATATATTTGCATTTGGACACACTCAACTGACAGATACTAAAACATATTTTTATGATTTCAGAAAATAGTAGTGACAATACAGCATGAACTCTGATATTGGGAATTATTCTCAAGTTCTACGACTCTCCTGATTTTTAATAATACTCTCACTGCATCATCAACACAAACCCTTTAATTACCACCATCATCAACAATTTGTGCGTCATGGGTAAGAATATATCTACATATACTTGTTGTAAGGTAAAAAAATTACACTCATTCCATGTTTAATTCAGCTTAGAATTTTTTAGATGTCTCCTTTACATCTTATTTGATTTCAAATTCCATGGTGTTTTTACTTGAGCAGAGATTATGCATATTCAAGACCAATTACATCGGTAATATTTCAACTTATTATGACTCTTGAGCATCTTTTCATTGGTATGGGATGGCTCATCGGGCAATTGTTCCAGCCACTGCATCTTAGTTGTTTGGTCTCAGAAACTTTTATGCACTGTACAATTTCATCACTCAGGAAAACCTTGAAGAACATTGGTCTTCTCTAGTGTCATTGTCAGTACCAAGTTTGGGATCACTGTTGTTGCATTTGCCAAATGTTGCTATTGAGTCTCTGAAATGTTATGGTAGCGTATGCCTTTTCCTAGCTTCCATGATCATGGCAGCATTATGCGTTCTTGTAGTAAGGTTATGCACGATTCTAGTGTTAAGAACAAGGATTGTTTATGTCAATCTTAGGTGGTTGGTTCATAGTGAGATATGTACAATGTTTAGTCTTTTTTAAATGTGTGAATAAATTCTAAAGTTGTAGGATTCTTTATAATTGATAGAGAAAATTTTGGATAAAATGTTTATTGGATAAAGTAAGTCAATTAAATTATTTTATTTGATAATTGTATATTGTTATATTAAGGTAATATTATTATGAATGGAGGAAAATTGAAAAAATAAAATAAAAAACTCATTGATTATGTAACCTGTCATAATAAGTTGGATTTTGCAAAGATAGCACTAAAATAAGAAGGAATGAATGAAAAATTATAAAAATTATAAAAATTATAATTGAACCAATACACAGCGCTTGATTGTGAAAATGCTATCTATTGATGAAAAATAAATAAAAAGCGCATATGTAACCAAGTGTTATCTATAGATCATTTATATTTTTGAAGAATACATAGACAACGTTTATTTAACTAGCGCTATCTATAAAGTGTCATTAGACAGCGCTTTTTTACAATCGCTATCTATTAATAGATATCGCTCCAATAGATAACGCCTAAAAAGCGCTATCTATTAGAAAAAAAACGCTATCTATTGACAATTTTGGCGTAGTGTAATTAACAAAACTGATATTTATTTCTTAACGCAACATTTTGTAAATGATGAATCATTGAACACATGCAAATAAAGAAATTTTCATGAATTGACAAGATAGTTTTTATGTATTAGAAATTAAAATTTTTGTGTTTAAAATATTGTGTTTTTCAATAATACATTTTGATCTAATTAATTTAGTTTTAATACTTATAATTACTTTACATATAATTTAACCATAATTTTGTTATACTTAAATACAATTTTGATATACTTAAATACATATACTTAATTTTTTACAAATTTGATATAGGTGGTTGAATTGATTTATAATTACAAGTTAAAAAACTCACTCAATTTTTACTTAAAAAACATAACATATTATAGTAATTATGACCAAAACCTTATTTATTATTGCTCAGTTTGTGAACCAAAATGTTCGAATCAAGAGCAATTTACTTGCCACACATTTGTTGGCAAACAATTATGTATAGTATTTATTTAACACTATTTGGTCAAGAAATTTTACAATAATTATTTAATATTTATGTTTTAAGGTATAAAACAATGACATAAATGTGCTCAAATGTATATATACACGTTTCTTTTCTAAAGAAAATATTAAAAAACATGATAATTGTCGTTGTTAAGGATTGAGACAAATATCATGTGTCATTGTTTGGATTTATGTGAAAATTCTTCCAACTCAAGTTTTGGCTTTAATCGTTCGTGTATATCACTATATAAAAGAAACATGAGGTTGGATAGTGTTATGCCATTCTTCTACGGTTACATTTTGTTCTTATTATATAAAGGATTCATGTTCAAGTTATCTAGACTATCACGATTGTATTTGATTAATAGTAACTTCATTTTCATCATTGCAAAAACTAAGAATTCAAAGAAAATTTTCTCTAGAATGCTAAAAATACTATTTAATTTCAAATAAAAAATTATTTTTAATTATTCTAACCACTCTTAAAGTTGTTGTTGATGAAACCATGCAATCTTTGTCTGAAAGTCGATATTAATAAAAATACCACAAAATTTGTACGCACGTCTCACTATTAAGAGTAATTACGTTCCAAAAAGAAATTATGTATCGTATTTCAAATAATATACGTAATTCATTTTGAAATTACGAATAAAATGGTAGTTTTATAAAATATGATGAGGAATTTCAATATACTTATATCATGATGAAATTCTTTCATGATAATGTTTGGACTGAAATTGCATGCATATGAAGACGTTGATTTTGTAAAAATAGACTATAACCTACTTCTGACTACAAAATAAAAACTCAATTTTTCAACAAATTTAGATATATATTGATAAGACGTTTAGATGAAATTCAACGTGACAATTGAGTGTAAATTATCTTTTAGGTATGGATGTACGAGAAAATAACACTATTGATGATGCTAATATTAATATATATATATATATATATATTTATATATATATATATATATATGCGATTATAA
>Ga0209389_1006268_pt1 | contig 10306 bp, 6 predicted proteins | sample CowpearedBW_FD_187526 | JGI IMG/M metagenome (GOLD analysis project Ga0209389, IMG submission 187526) | Root nodule microbial communities of legume samples collected from California, USA - Cow pea red BW (SPAdes) (version 2) | ecosystem: Host-associated > Plants > Roots > Nodule | place: USA...
AAAAAAAAAAAAAACTCAACATTTCTTTTCAAGAACAAAATTTTTCAAATTAACACGTTCAAAATTTGTTGAACTACAAAAATAAACATTAATTATACCAATTCAAACGACTGCATCACATTAATTATACCAATTCAAACAACTACATCAAAATTAAACTATTCCATCCATCCACACATTAATAAATAAAAAATTTCACAGATGTATCAATCACATATACCAAAAATGAAAATTTGAAATTAACACACACAAAAAAAAAACTTAAAAAATATATTTGTAAAAGTATATTTTTTTAAGTAACAGATTAATTGTAACATGTTTCTCACAAAATATATTTTTTACACTAATCATGTGTTATTTTTTGTAGTTGTTTAAGTTATATAAAATTACAATTATGAAATTTTCTTCTTTAAATATTATAAACAAATATAAAAAGTAGTAACCACATGTTAAATTGAAAGTTTACTTCAATTGATTCATGTAAAGATTTTTCTATCTATTAGTTGATTCCCAAAATTGATGTAAGATGAAGAACAATTCAGGGTTAATAATTAAAAACTGCACCATTTCAAAAATACACAAGTCAACAAAACTACCGAAGGACATTCATTGTTTATTTACTATAATTTTTGTTATTAAGATTATCGGTATTCAACATTTTATATTCGTGTAATTATCTTATTAAATGGTTGATAAATATCAATCACAAAAATAAATAACTTAATTATGCAGTTTTTTTTATAAAGTATATAAAACTATAAATGAAGAATATTACAAAAATTCAAGCTACAAATAGACAAATCTCTTCCTTTCACTTCAAGAAGCTAATGACAAAGGACTTTTTGACATTTTATACAAATATCAGTGACCAGCAGAATATTCTAAGCATGACTATGAAAATATCACTATTTTCTAATCACACTAAAAAACTAATAATCACACTCATGGAATAATTATTGTTAATATTTCAATTTAATTAGTATTAGCAGTAAATATTTATATGCACTGTCTGTAATTTTTTATAATAATAAAAATATATTTGTAATTATAAAATTAATAATATCTTAATTATTAATTAAAAAAATATATGAAAATATTTTTTAATGTTGTAATTACTAAATAAGAATATCTTATTTTTTATTTTTTTAATAAAATTAGTACGTAGTTTTTTATTTACTATTAAATTAATAAAATTAGTTTTGTTTAGTGTAAAGGAATTGTACATTAGAAAATGGTTTTACAAAAATGTTGTAGACTAAGACAAAAATAAAAGCTGAAAACTTTCTTCAACCCTACAATATCCTATGTCCAGAGGGTATCTTAGCAATTTCCTCTAACTAATATTTTCTTGACATCATCACATTCCACGTGTAACGCTCTCGACCCTTTCTCTTTTGTTTATTTATTATTAGTATTATTATATTACTTTATTTTATTAAAATAATTACATTGCGTTCTAATCAACACTATATTAAACAGGATTTCAATTTTCACGCCCTTTTACAAGTTAAGTTTTTGGTATACATTTCTATTATTAGATATTTGAATTTTTCTCATATTCACCACATAAGAATCGCAATAACATTTTCTCCAAACACTTTGGGATGAACGATGCCCTTTTAAAAATTATGTCAAATTAGATACATAAGAAAGTACGTGTAAATATATAGCATAATCTCAAAATATTCTTATTTTAAAATTAATAAAAAAGAATAAATGAAGTTATATGAATGGATGCTATAGAGTGAATTAATATTTAATATTCTTACAATATTATCATAATTGGTCGATAAAATGTGTAATAATAATTTAATACTTGGTCGATAAAATGTATAATAATAGCTTAACAAAGTAAAATAAAAGGTGAAGATAGTTGACAGTTGCAAATAGGAACAGAGGAACGTTCTGCGCCGTTGCATCTTCCTTCGCTTATCCTCTCCGCGAGAGGAAGCAGCAAAACAGAGCATAACAGAGCAGAGTTTGTTTGTCTCTACTCGATACGACGACGTTCTGCATCGCTTCGAACTTTCATATCTCTCATGCTTTAACCGTAACACCAACCTTATCTCTCTACAGCTTCACCAAAGTACGATAATGACTATGAGTGGCTTAATTTCAAATCGCAACTTCGGTTCCTTCGTTGCATCAGGTTCACGCTCACTTGATTTCTCATTTCTCAAATTTCGCTGCATTTTCTCAATTGCTTATTTTCTTATATGATTTCGTTAGATTAGTTGCCAATTCTGGATTCATAGTACGGTTGAGAATTTCCTAGTCAGTCTGAATGAGTGCATTTTAGTGGAATCTGGAATTTCATTCAGTTAACTATTATTCTAATTTTCGCTATTTATTCTTTTTTTTTGTATTATTTTGCTTGAACATAGCTTGTGAACACTAATAAATCTCGTTTATATACATGTGTTGTGTGTGTATGTCCATATCTGTATGTATATAATGAATTTAATTTGAAATGCAGTGATATTGACAGCGATTTTAATACTATATGTAATCACAGATAAGATAACAATGTAGATAACTCTGTTGATTTTGTAATAGTCACCTTATAAGTAATTTTAATGATACTGTAGATTTTTTACGCATGAAAATCAAACTTGTGTATTTTAGTTTAGTTCCATGTATGTTTGGTTTTCTTGAGAGCCGCTAAGCTTGGATTATGTTGATGATGACTGTTGTAAAATATGAGGAAGTTTTAGCCATTGTTTGATATTTGCAGGAAATGTATATAGATCGGGGAGGGATATATCCGTTCAAAGAGGGGGTGTTTCTATTTCTGGGGTATCTGTTGCACAGGATCCCTTTTCAAGATGGCAGCATAAGATGCATTTGCCGTCGGAAGAGAGAACTAGGAAACCAATGCGAAAATCTCACTACAAAGGGGAGCTTTGTTCTCTCGTGTCTGGGCAATCCAGTCCGTGCTTAAACTTTAAACTACAGGCTAGCGGAAGAAATGGTTGTTCCTTCGTTTCGTCTGCTCCTTATAGAAGTAACAATGTTGAACAAAGGGAAGTGTATGGTCTTGGTTTGAGCAGAAGGAAGCATGCACAACCTGAGGTTGCAAAAGCAAATAAATTCCGTGTTAGTTATAAGTCTGAGGAATACAACATTTCAGAAACAAAGATAGATCCACTGCAATCAACTGAAGGGACTGGGGAAGCCATTCTTCTGGAAGGAAATCTGCAGCAAGTATCACCTTGGTGGCAGCAGTTTCCTAAGCGCTGGGTTATTGTACTGCTGTGTTTTTCAGCCTTTTTGCTGTGTAACATGGATCGTGTAAGTAATTTTTGTGGTATTTATACTATAAATTATGATCTAGTTTATACATTCATGTTTTCCGTGTCTCATTCCAATTGGTATATTCGTTCTGTCATATTCAATTGATTGTCATCGAAGGGTTTTGCTAGAATAAATCAAAATGTCTTAATTTATCCTCTAGGATTAGTTTTCCTATTTTCTCTTTATGTCTTTGGATTGGTTACCATATTTTCATATGTTTTCATGATTCGTTTCCACTGTCAGTTGGGATCATGACTAATATAAATAAGGGCTAGTGCTCTAGGTTTTATGAACATGTCAGACAAATCAACAGTGTCTAACACTTATCATTGATCCTAGTAGTACACCTTAGTTTGTTTCTTGTTACTTTCAACAAACTAAAAATAGAAAAGATCATATGATATCTTGTAGAAACTTCATCATTGTTTTGCAGAACTTATTTGTTTTTTTAATTTGATAAACTGTTTTGTAGAAATTACTATTAAGCTTTTTCCTCAATGATGTCAATTATTTACTTTAAATTTGATTTCCATATTTTTTGTAACAAAATGTTACTGATGTTCCGTGATTATTATATCCATTATGTTTTCATTATATTTTATAGGTAAATATGAGCATAGCAATACTACCGATGTCTCAAGAATTCAACTGGAACAGTGCAACAGTTGGCCTAATCCAGTCATCTTTTTTCTGGGGCTATCTACTTACTCAGGTGTGGCTGATATGTGCAAAATATGTTTGCATAACAAGAAATTGCTTCATATACTAATCTTCATGTGCGCATTTAAGCACCACTGCTGGTTGAACATGCCATAACATGTACTGTTCTTAATAGTGTATGTTAGCAATCTAGCATGATCTTCACACTGTGTTTTCATTACATCCAGTGTGCACAAAAGATTATAGTTACATTCCTTTCATATTGACTGAATGCCTTTTTTTGTTTTAGATTGTTGGTGGAATATGGGCAGACAAAATTGGTGGGAAGCTAGTACTAGGTTTTGGAGTTGTCTGGTGGTCAATTGCAACAGTTTTAACACCTATTGCTGCAAAACTTGGGTTGCCATTTCTTCTTATAATGCGTGCCTTTATGGGAATTGGCGAGGTTGGTCTATTCTATAGCCATACTATTATTTCATCGTCTATTTAGTGTTTTATCATATTGTCCCTTGGTACACAAAATAAACTTCCAGTTTTTACCAGGAATTTCAAGTAATCAAGAGTATTAAAAAAAGCTTATATCATTCTAACCATTAAGCAAGAAGAAAAGCCTGAAAAATAATCTGACATCATAGAAAGATGCATATTTGTGATATAGTATCTTTCTCCTTCATTATATTTGCTTTGATCAATGATACAGTAAAATGAAATATATTTTCTCGTTAGAGTAGTCAAGTCCATGCCTAGATTAGAGATGATTTTACCTTCTCCAATTTGCCAACAATTTATGCTGATTTTATTTTCAGGGTGTTGCAATGCCCGCAATGAATAATATACTTTCCAAATGGATTCCAGTATCAGAGAGAAGCAGATCACTTGCGCTAGTATATAGTGGCATGTACCTTGGTTCTGTCACAGGCTTGGCATTCTCACCTGTATTAATCCAGAAATTTGGGTGGCCATCGGTGTTTTACTCATTTGGATCCCTAGGAAGTATCTGGTTTGTTTTATGGTTGAGTAAAGTAAGCCATCTTTTTAATAAATTCAGTGAAATCTGGTTTATATATCTTTTCCTGATTGTAAAATTGTTGAGAGGAGGCCTTTCTACCTTTCCAACCTGCGGCATGTTTTGTGCTCATATTTTAGGGGACTCTCATGAAGTGTGGCATAACATGACTTTGTTATTATGATTCTGCAAGAAACAATAAATCAATATTCCATTGACTTGATACAGGAGTAATTTAGTTTTCTAACGGAATATCTTGGGAATTTTATCTTGTAGCAACACCTTAGCTTTGACCATCACATTTATAAATTCGAAGGGGGAACTTTGTAATTCCTTCTGAGAAACTATTCTCATATCTTTTACCTTTTGTCGGGCCCCTTTTCAGGCTTACAGCTCACCTAAAGAAGACCCAGATCTCGGGGTAGAAGAGAAGAAGCTCATACTTGGAGGCAATGTATCAAAAGAACCTGTATCAGTTATTCCTTGGAAATTAATTTTATCAAAGGCACCTGTTTGGGCTTTAATAATCTCTCACTTCTGCCACAACTGGGGGACATTTATTCTTTTAACCTGGATGCCTACATACTACAATCAGGTGCTTTGCTTACTGTTTATTATAAGTTTTTTTTTCCAGAATTCATAATTGCCTTCCGGCTTTTTAGAATGTATGTCCTTGACAAATACTGTATAATATCACAAATCTTTGTGAGAAAGAGTGGGATCATATTTATAAATTGGAGTTTTTTTTATCTGTAGATCTATTGCATCATATAATTTTTTCAGATATGGATGTGGGGATCCCATCAAAAACTGTCCACATAACGCTGGTCTTTTTTGCATGAAACTTTTAGGATTTGTATATTGCATTGCCCCATAGTTTTATCAAGTTGTACTTTAATGATTGACTTCTTGATTGTGTCTAAGGATAATGGAACTTCTTGATGTTAAAGTACGTCTTAATATTTACCTGCAACTAAGTTAAACTCAAGTCTTGTGCAGACAACTACTTTTATTTTTTGGTAATTACTATAAAACAAGTGAACTAAATTTTGTTTCTCTCTAACTTCTGATATTATCAAATACATCTGAAATGTGATTGTTGTCTTGATCTGTAGCTTGAATGTTAGGGGATACAATGGAAAATAACTGATGAAGAAAAGATTGCATGAAACATTATGTCCATTGAATGAATTTACTAACAGTTCGTTTTCTCAGGTTCTGAAGTTCAATCTCACTGAATCTGGGCTATTTTGTGTCCTGCCATGGTTAACCATGGCTATTTTTGCAAATATAGGAGGCTGGATTGCTGATACACTTGTGAGCAAAGGCCTTTCCATAACATCCGTTCGAAAGGTAAACAAGCCATGAATTGATAATAAAGCTAATATTGATTAATAATTGCTTTTCGTTGGAACTAGAGGTAAGGTATAGGGTTGATAAAGTGGGACGGTCGAGTAGGCCGGCCTGCATTATCTATGACCCGCACGGAGCGGGCCAGCCGGCGGCCCTTATACATGAACTTTTTCATATATATATATAACTGTGTATGTCCGCAGTGCTAGTTCTCGTCCGTGGGCCTCTTCTAGCGGGTGATGCTGCAAAGTTATCCCTCTACAAACATTAGTCATTTGCTCCATGTGGCAAACAAGTTACGTGTACAGTCAGGCTAATGAAATTCAGTTGTGATTATTTGGAGGTCCCAAGCAACGCCATCCAGAATTTGGTGTAAATTAATGTTAGGAAAATTAAAATGATATATTTTGGAATATAAACATATATATTTAAAAACATCAAATTTGACATTGAAAATCAATTCTATAAAACGTAGGCACAGCGTTATCACAGGAAATTTTGAAAAAAAAATTGTGGGCGCCAGACTATTGAGTGCACATCTTCAAAGTAGACCGGCCAGTTCAGTTAGCATTTGGCCAAGTACGGTTTACTTAAAACTGATTTTGTAGAATTGAGTTAGACTTAAAGTCCACTTTTTAAGATGGTATTTGAAGCCATGGATTAGAGTTTATCCTAATCAAATCTGTTAGACTTAAAGTTATGGGTGATCCGATAACGGGTGGAATGATTTGTCCAACAAACAATAAATCCACTAGAATAATCTCTCATCCATGGTTGAAATACCATGTTAAGAGAGGAATTTAAGCCTAATTCAACCCTACAAAACCGGTTTGTAGGGTGAGGTTTACATTCACTTATATTCACTAAACTAACCTTATTACTAGGCAATGTGGGACTTCCAACACTCTTAATGAAACTTTTAAATCAAATAACAGTAGACGAGCATTCATTACCGTAACCAGTATAGACAAATTTATTATGAGAATTTCCGAGTACGTGTCTCGGATAATTAAATAATACTCTGATTAAAACATTAAGTAAAGAAATCGAGACCTGGACTAATTCATTTTCCTTTCTTTAACCTTTAAAATGATTTCGCTTTTTAAAAATGTCTCTTTTGACAGATTATGCAATCAATCGGGTTTCTAGGTCCTGCATTTTTCTTACACAGCTAAGCCATGTGAGAAACACCCGCCATGGCAGTACTTTGCATGGCTTGCAGTCAGGTTTGAGCTAGATTCATATATATCTTCCCCAATTTTAGATTCTTCCCTTCTTCAATTAATTTTGATGCTCTGTTTAAGCTTCATTACTGATTTATAAACCAAATTTGCCTATAGAACATGTCTGTAAGTTTTGAATGTAGGCAAAGATGATTAATATAAAATAATTTGTTATTTCTTTTACAGGGATCTGATGCATTCTCACAGTCTGGCCTATATTCCAATCATCAAGACATTGGTCCACGCTATGCTGTGAGTTACTGCTATTTTAGTTTCCGTGTACTAAGATCAACAAACTGTCAAGTATAGCTTAAGAGTGTTTGGACTTTTCATACATTTTTTATATAACAAAAGAGATCAGCAAGCCAATAAACTGGTTGATCATTACAGACAAAAGACTGTTAACTATCTTCTTTGCTTGAATTGTTCTTGGTGCGACATATTGTGAACTGAAACTCAGAATTTTTGGATTATAATTAGCAGAACTGATGCTAAAACTGTTCTACTGTAAGTACCAGGAAGAAACTGTCAAATCACTTCGACGATCTGTGGCAGCTCTAATTTTTTTTTTTTCACAACTAAGAAGTCATTCATGAGTACTGTTAAGTTATTGATCGTCAGTACCCTATACAACTACATTGCCAATATATTTATCTATTAATTTGATATGCTTTCTGTTATACTGCTTTCTACTCGTGTAGATGTTTTATTTAAGATGTTTCCATAAGAATGTTGACTATTTTAAATTTCAGGGAGTATTGCTGGGACTATCAAATACCGCAGGAGTGCTAGCTGGTGTCTTTGGTACAGCTGCAACTGGATACATACTCCAAAGAGGTAAGAATACTACACTTGCACTCTAAAGTCTAAGCCATTTTTTTATGATTATTCACTCATGCCATCCTTTGACTGTTGTACAGGTTCTTGGGATGATGTATTTAAGGTTGCTGTCGTATTGTACATAATTGGCACATTAGTCTGGAATATCTTTTCAACTGGAGAGAAAATTCTTGACTGAAGAATGTAGTGATGTCAATGAAGGAGTAGGCTATATAAGCCATTGAGTTTACAAGAAAAAGAAAAGAGGGAGGAAAATTAAAGATGAATTTCTCAAGCACTTGGGAGCATAAAAGAAGCCTGCAGAAACCAAAGAGAGCCACCATCGCAATTTTCGATCAAATAGAGGGAATTCTATGTTTTCTCTTGAAATCTTGGATTAACTTGGCACCTTTTGCAAATGCCATGTACCATGATCTAAATGTTTCTGTATAGGAGATAGAGAATAATTTCCACTTCATACTACTTATACTTCAAAGACCTGTTTTATGATCAACTCTGCTTCATCATCATACTGGGCTGAGAAGATTGGTTGTAGTATTCTTTCTGATTCAATGTCCTTAACAAAACACATTAATTATCAATATATCTACTTTTTTACTCTTGATTCAATTCGTACATTTCAACTTCCATTGTCAAGCAATGATCTGAGAACCTACGAAACAGAATCTAAAAGTTTTTAGCTTATCACACAAGTATCATTATAACAGCCAGGGCAGTAAAAACCCGATCATTTATACTTTCATAAAACTTAGGACATTCTTTTATGAACATCGACATTGAACATTGTGAAATGTGAGTTTAGATCTCACTACCAGTAAAATCAAATAGAAACATCAAAACCAACAAGAAATAAAGAATAGGATGAATATTTGCAAGGATTCTACAAGGAAGATGGACTGAGAAAGCAATAATCCACCCCACGACCCTGGAAAAAGAATCCATCCACAATTACCATATGAATGATAAATACTTTGAATATACCCTTTTTCTGAAAAGGAAATTCTGTTCTCTTCCTCTATAAAGCTAAAGCTCCAATGTCTGAATTTTCCTCCTCTGAACTTGATTCCACATTCTGAACCCTCCAACACACTCTGCTCCATCTACTGAAACAACGAACTAACTTTCATTACTTCTAAAACCACCATCTCCCTCCTTTTCTTTTTGTATACTTATAATAACCCCTCTCAAGTCCCTCTCATGCACATTCACCTTCAGTCCATTTTTCATGAACAAAGTGAGTGACATCTTTTGCTCCACCAGGTGGCCTGGCACCAGCACAAGGCGGTGCCGGAGCAGCACCGCCGCAGCAATGGACTTCATCTGAAGGTAAGCCAAATCCTTCCCCAAACATATCCTTGGACCAGCATTGAAAGCAACAAACTTGAAAGAATCATGCATGATGAACCTTGTCCCATCCAACGACAACCACCTCTCAGGTCTAAACTCCATGCAATCCTCACCCCACGTCGACTTCATCCTCCCCGCCGAATAAATCGAATACGTCACCGACGACCCCGCCGGCACAAACGTGCCGTCCGGCAGAACGTCATCGGCCACCACATGTTTCGAATCCTCCGGCACAGAAGGGTACAACCTCAGTGTCTCCGACAACGCTGCCTTCAGATAAACCAAACGGTCAACCTCCTCAAAGGCCAACGGCTCACCCAACCACTCTGCCATGTCATCGCCACGTGTCTCCATCAAGACTGTACAAATTTCGCGTAGAATTTTCTCCTCCACTTTGGGATTCTGCATCACCAACCAGAAAAACCAGCACAGAGCCACCGATGACGTGTCACGTCCAGCGAGGATAAAATTCAACGACACCTGTTGTAGAAACTTGTCTGTGTACGATTCTTTCTTCCTCATAAACCTAGTCAACAAGTCATCGTGAAGAGTCCCATCTTTCTGCTGACTCAGCAATTCCACC
>Ga0209389_1006282_pt1 | contig 10292 bp, 5 predicted proteins | sample CowpearedBW_FD_187526 | JGI IMG/M metagenome (GOLD analysis project Ga0209389, IMG submission 187526) | Root nodule microbial communities of legume samples collected from California, USA - Cow pea red BW (SPAdes) (version 2) | ecosystem: Host-associated > Plants > Roots > Nodule | place: USA...
TAAAATATTGTAATTAAGAACTCTGTGCTTGTCTCTTAAATTGTTTAACTGATTCTTAAAAAGAGATTTGGAAGTTGGTTAGGATTACCCTCAATGGCAGATATATTGGAGGATCAAAAACCTTTTCTCCTATTCTTTTTGTTATTCAATAAAGAAAAAGAAAATCTAGTTGTAAGTTTTCTGTCATATAATAAAGAAAGAAACGTTAATGTTTTAAGCTAAAATTTGTAGCCAACCACATTCAAACTAATATTGGCTGATCCTATTTTCATGTGTTAGTATCCATTGAGTTTCAACTTAAATCTCTATTTTCCCATGCATACTGTGTCTGCTTAAGTCCCAAAGAAGAATCTAATAATCTAATAATGGTAAGAATCTAATGTCAATGTATTACTGAAACCTAAGCCAATGAAGAGTCTCTAAAAGTTTGCGGATATCCTATCAAGAAGATTTATATATAAATCCTCAGAAGCAACAATAACACAAATTCTTAATATTATATAAAACTATTGTGTTTCTTAGAAATAACTTTTTCAGTAAGGTTAGCAAAATCTACCAGCAAGAATTTATGCAATAATTTTAAATATAAAATTAACAACTCCAATATATCTAAAATCAATAACTTCATTAGCAATAGGATAGGAATTCTACGTAGAAAAGAAACTAAGAGTTTTTTCAATGGCTTCAGTAACATGCTTAGCAGTAGGAATTATATCTTAATGATAAACTAATCAAATCAAATCGTTCATTTACTCTATTATTTATAATAATTGCATCGATTGTTAGTGTAATATTTTTATTTAATTTTTATTTCTGATATTTGTATGTACATATTTTGGAAGTATGGGTGGGTCAACCGGAAGAGTCGTCATCAGCTTGAAAAAATAATACAATGAGGACTTTATTTTTCCACAATCACTTTTTGGACCAATAATAATTGAAGACAAAAGCAATTGAATTACGCAAAGCTAAAAATCAACCAAGTAGGTGAAGTGGGTGAATGCAATTTTGTTTCAACTTCTTTATGATTTTATAAGAAATTTTCAAACTTTAATTTTTTAATTATTTTTACCTCTGATTAAGAAATCGAATAATGATGAAAAAAATATTATGCATTTAAATACTTCTGTTTTTTATTAAATGAAGCTTGCAACAATGTGTCACACAACACAGGCTCACCATGACATCAGGACAGGACGGACGGGTTTGCTATTGCATACTCATCAGCAGAAGAACAAAAATGATCCTCAAATTACGGGTGTCAATTTTTTCTCACAACTACATCCCCAAAGACAACTATATATCCTCCCCTCAACTGGATTGGTACTTTCGCTCTAACTCTTGATATTTCAAATGCCTCGGCACCGTCCCAAAATATATAGATTATCTCAATGCCTGAACACTAATAAAATCCTAATCACTACCTTAAACCTACTTCGTAAGTGCTTATTTTAAGTATAATTCACATGGATTTTAACACTTATCTTATTTGATTATATTGCATATATTGAGGTTTTTGTCCCTTTTCATTAAAATTAAGCAAAAACATTTGGATTTTTTATTAACATACATGGTGAATTAATGTAGTTTTGATGAATTTCTGCAGAATCAGAAGAAACAAAGCATAATAGCTTGAGTCCCATAATCACAACTCAAAGGCAGTTTAAAGAAAATTCAAATTTTACTTGCACAACTCAAGTAGAGAAGATGGTTAAGTCACACGAAGAAAACATCATCATGAAGCAACCTCAATAACCAAACTGAAGCTAAACCCCGGAGAAAACCCACAATTGAAGAAAACTCTATGATTGAGTGTTAGAATCATTATGAGTTGTTGAACTTTCTTGTGTTGTGATTGGATGTAATTGTTCTTAACTATTGTATTGGTACTGTTTTACTGTTCTATTCATTTGCTCTTTCATGTGTTAGTGATTCAATTCACATTTCATGTATGATGAACTGATGAATTGTTTGTTGCATATATAATTTGAGTTAGGCGAAAGTTAATTCATCTTATAGATCCAATTGAATCATCTAAGGCCGTTAATTGGGTCAGCAAGTCCAATGACAATTGGGGTAGCAAGTTTAGTGGATTGAGTCATTAACAATGACAATGTTATTATGATATCAAAAGTATTATGTATTTATGTTTGTTTGTATGTATACATGTGTGTATATTAAGTTACCTAATAAACTTTGGGCACTTTAATAATTTAAACTGCATGAGGATGAGATATTTATAGCACGGGTATGGGAATGACGATGAGACATGTATGTATACTAGTTTTTCTACCAGTGCAACGCACGAGATTTTTTAAATGTAATTTTTTTGGTAATGGTAATGAACAATGAGTGCTATCCAATAATATATAAGATGAAAATATGATGCCTTTAAAAAATTGTCAAGTGTATGATACAAAAAAGAAAATGTCATCCATGTTATGTAATCAATTAAGAACCTAATAAAAAAAACATATTGTTGGTACTTTTAGAAGCATTGTTGCTCTATTTCATCATAAGTGTTTTCTCATAAGTGTTTCTTCTAATTTATAATTTTAGAAAGAAAAAAAAACTGCATAAGTGTTTCTTCTGTTGTCTCCATTTTTATCTGCAACAAAAAAAAAATTATTGATACAAATGAGCACTTTATAACGAAGTGTTACCAAATTACACCTCTTTGTTCAAACTGTTTTCAAACTACATCTGTGCAATGAGATGTTACATGTCTAAGTTTTGAATTAAATTTGTGAATTACCTTCATCTGTTATTGTTGCTCCAAAATGAATTGTTGTTGTTGAAGAATGATTTGTTATTGTTGAACCATTTGATTGTGTTGTTGTTTCATCATGAAGACTGGAACTGTTTTGAAATAAATTGCATGACTTCAAAAGTCCAACACATAAACAAAATAAAATAAATTTATGATATAAGAAGAATTCAGTTATAAACAGAAGACTTACTAAACTCCAACTCAATTAATGTTTCCTTTGTATAACATTTTCCAATAATTTATCAAATTGATTTATTTTGTTTGTCACTACTAAAGATAAAAGAATCAGATATTATCATACTCATAGTTGTACCTGAACAATACAAGGATTTTCTAACACAATGGAACAAGTTCGAACAATACTTACGAAAAGATGTTTTTTTGTCATCTTTAAGTACAAATAAAGTTTATATAATTATCGGTTGTGGTTAATTTCCTGTATACACGTACATACAAAATGATAAATCTTTTTATTATTAATGTCATTTTACTGTAATATAGGCTGTGGGTTAATATCCTACATGTACATACAAAATGATGAAATCTTTTAATTATTAATGTTATTTTGATGTAATATTTTATAAATAATTTACACTTCTATGTTTACGTACTTTTACATTTCTTTTAATAAACATTTTATTTGGATTACTTTTGTTGATTTAACTATTAACTAGGAATATATATTGCTTGTTTTAATATTTAGAACTTTTAATAGACTTTGAAATTCTGTTGTAGGAAATTAAGATACAAAAAATTAATTGGCTTCGACGTTATGTGGCAGAAAATGAAGAAAAGAAAAATTGACTTGGATACTTTAAAGTTGATAACAACGTGCTATATAGGTGATTTTGGCTTATGTGTGGAAAAATAATACAGTGAAGACACAGCTTTTGCACCATCATTTTCCTTGGACCACTAATAATTCAATAATAATAAGCGAAGTCAAAAACATGAACGTGAATGGTCACAATCTGTTTCAACACTTATCCTTAAACTTGTATAGAACTAGTACTTTTCTATGTTGAATATACAAGAAAAATATTTATTTTTATACAATTGAAATTCATATTCAGTACAGGAAAAATATTTATTTACATAATTGAAATTTATAAAAATAAATATACTTGGAAATTCATTCATTAAACTTCATTATTTAGTTTAACTTAATCGTTATACTTTCTTCTCCATCTCTATTATAGTTGATCATGCTTTTTTTTAATAATGGATTAAGTGATAACTTTATAAAATTTTACAAAATAATTTATCAATTAATATTTTATTATCATTGAAGTTAAATGGTATATGAAATAAACAAAATTGAACATCTAATTAACTCCTCTTATATGGATTTTGTTGTAACAAAAGTTCTATAAGAATTGTAAATAAAGAATCTGCGCTGTGAAAAATGTTACATTAATGGGATAAGATAACATCTCCAAATCTTATATCATATTGTAATAAAGGAATGGGATGCGTCTCATAGTTTGATAGCATTATTCAGTCATGCGAGTGACCACAATAATTTTATCGATTATCTTTTCATTTTTATAATTATACCTTTGAAACTTTCTTCCTTGCTTGACTTGTAATTGGGGGCGTAGAAAGTAAGTCTCATTCATGCAAATTATGCAACTACTTAAACCCTATTGCGGAGCATTTAATACATATAAAAAATTATAGTTGGTAGTGTTTGTTCTTTACTCAAAATGATGTTCGTAGTGTTTGTGTGCCTTCTGCATATCAAAGTATCCGTTCTTGGATTCAACTCACCATCAGAGAGTTCATATGTGAAATGCATAGAGAGGGAGAGACAAGCACTCCTCAATTTCAAATTAAGTGTCCAACATTACCATGGAATGCTGTCTACATGGAGGGACGATGAAAATAACAGAGATTGTTGCAAATGGGAAGGTATTGAGTGCAACAATGAAACTGGTCACGTCCAGATGCTTGATCTTCGTGGTTCAGAATCGCATTATTTGTCAGGTTCATTTGATATCACTTCACTGGTTGGCTTACAAAAATTGGAATATTTGGATCTCAGCTCTAATGATCGTTCCATTGGAGGTCAAATTCCACCATCCATCGGCTCCTTTCAAAGGTTAAGATATCTCAATCTATCACAATCATTTTTCAAAGGTACAATTCCCTATCAACTAGGAAATCTCTCAAAATTAGAGTATCTTGATCTTAAAGGAATTGATCTTTATGGAGAAATTCCATCTCAACTAGGGAAGCTTTAAAGTCTGCGATATCTTGATCTAAGTGACAATGATGAAATCTATGGAGCGATTCCTTCTCAATTTGGAAGTCTGTCACATTTGAAGTATCTCGATCTTTCAGATACTGGACTTGCTAATGCAATTCCTTCTCAACTTGGAAGTCTGTCACATTTGAGGTATCTCGATCTTTCATATACTGTACTTTCCGGAGCACTCCCTTTCCAGGTTGGAATTCTCCCGCTCTTACATTCTCTTAGACTTTATGGCTTTCTTGGCCTTGAAATAAAAGATGAAAATTGGCTATCTTCTCTCTCTTCATTAACAACTCTCAGTCTCTATTCATTTTTTAATCTTGACTTCTCTCATCCCTGGCTTCAAATTATTAGTGACCATCTTCCAAACTTACGAGAGTTGAGTCTAGTCCGATGTGGTCTTTCAGATCATCATATTTTATCTTTGTTTCCTTCTCAATCCAACATTTCCACTTCACTTTCCATCCTTGATCTCTCTCGTAATATACTGACGTCAACCACATTCCAATTGTTGTCCAACTATAGCCCTAATCTCCAAGAGCTTCATATTTCTGATAATAACATTGTCTTGTCATCTCCTCACTATTCAAACTTTCCTTCTCTTGAGATCCTTGATCTCTCTTTTAATAATCTAACTCAAGCATCAATATTTCAAGGAAATCTCAACTTCAGCACCAAACTACAAACTCTTTACTTAGGAAATTGCGGTCTCACTGATAAAAAATTTCCTGTGTCATCTTCTTCCATTAAAAATTCTCATTCTCTTGTCACCCTTGATCTCTCGGATAATCTATTGAAATCATCCGTTGTATTTCATTGGCTTTGCAACTTCACTGTCAATCTTCAAAGTCTTCACCTTGATAATAACTTGTTAGAAGGTCCCATTCCAGACGGATTCTGGAAAGTAATGAGATCTCTCAAACAACAACTTGTCAGGTGAAATACCAACATGTTTCACAAAGTTTACGACATTGTTGGAAAGGAGTGTAGTCCCAAGGGATATTGTGAGGACACGACAAATTTCAACTCAAGGAACCTCCGGACCAATTTATGACTCTTACTTGTTATTGGGGTGGAAAGGTCAGGATCATGAGTTTTGGAATCCAGAGAATCTTCTTACGAGCATTGACCTCTCGAGTAACAGTTTAACAGGTGAAGTACCCAAAGAGATTGGATATTTACTTGGATTGGTTTCTCTGAATTTATCAAGAAACAATTTTTGCGGAGAAATTCCTTCTGAGATTGGGAATTTAAGTTCACTAGAATTCCTAGACTTATCAAGAAATAATTTCTCAGACAATATTCCTTCTACTCTTCCCAACATTGATAGTCTTGGTGTGTTAGACCTATCAAACAATAATCTCAGTGGAAGAATCCCATGGGGAAGACATCTTGAAACCTTTGATTCCTCTTGTTTTGAAGGAAATATTAATCTTTGTGGAGAGCAACTCAACAAAAGTTGTCCTGGAGATGAGGCAATACAAAAGACTCAACAACAAGCAATCAATGGTGAAGAAGAGAATTCAATTTTGTATGGAGCATTATACATGAGTTTGGGGCTAGGTTTCTGTGCAGGCTTTTGGGGCTTATTAGGATCAATGCTACTTTGGGAACCATGGAGAATGGTTTACATGAAATTCTTGAACAGACTGACAGACTATATACTTGTAATGGCTGAATTAAACGTTACCAAGTGTCATAGGTGGCTCAAAGGATAGTTAGTAGTCATGCTTTACAAATAAATTCTTTCTTGTAATTGGCTACTTCATATATCTGCTTTTGTTTAATTCTGTTAGAATGAATATTTTTATCAAAATAAATTGTTTATATCGGGACCAATCAACTTGTTATACTTTACTTAATAAATAAACGCGTTCTTTTGGTGATAAGTGTAGAGCTATCAGATAATTCGATTCGGTCCAGTTTGATCCACCATGAGTTGATCATTTAGTAAGTCAATTTATCACAGGTTGATCATTTAGTAAGTCAATCTATCACGGGTTGATCACTTGGTGAGCCAATCTAACCCAGCTCATTTATTAGCGAGTAAAAAAATTCAAATCCGACCCGGTCAACCACAAATTGGTGGGTTAAACGGGTTAGCTCACGAACTCACTTAATTACAAAAGTATATTTTTTTCAGTCAAAACTAAATTATAATTCTAGTTAAAATCTAAATAAACTTTAATACAATCCAACTACAAACTAAAATCTAAATAAACTTTAATACAATCCAACTACAAACTAAAATCAACAAAAAAACAAATTATCTATTTGTTGGCTAAAAAAATAACCTAACCTGATCCAAATGCAAAAGCCAACTTAACAAAAAAAAAATACTTATATGACCATTTGTTTACGAGTTGGTGAGTCAAGTAGGTTCATCAATGGTTCAATTTGGATGAATCGGGTTCTAGGTGAACCAGGTCAAAAATCAACCCGTATTGAAATTCGTAAAAAATTTCCAATCCAACCTAACCCAAATCCGTGATGGACCGAATTGCCTTGCGAATTCCAATCTATTTTGAATGCTCCGGTGATAATTATCGTTAATTTAATTAGGTTTAGTTGAGAAAAGCCATCCTTGTGTTCCCATATATTGAATTTATGTTACGTTAGAATATCTTGCTCTATGTGCTTAAGTTTTAAGTAGCTTTTATGATTGATTTGACATATTTTCTTTGAGGATAAACATTTTACACAAGGCAAGCTATTTATGATTTTTATTGAATCACAGAATAGATGACTTATATGTGAAGTTGGCTTGTTATCTAAATTTTTGGTTTATAGTAATTGTGGTTGGTTGAAAATATGTGTAAATGTTTGAACTTAAATGTTGTTGAGATTTGTTTGATCAATGATTATTTGAATTGCTTTGAATACGATACTCTCATTCATATATTAATTCAAAGATTAGATTATGCAAGTCAATTATAGATTTTCCTTGATTTGAGTTTTGAATCCTTCCTATAGTTTATGAAATTTTGATATGTGCATATATAACATACTTTGAGTTAAGAGGCAAAGGTTAAATTTATACGAGTAGAAGATGATCCTGGAGCAAATCAGGATTTAGATTGATCGTTCAAATTATTTAGAAGTAGTATTATGGAAATGTTTTTGAAAATATCTTTGAAAACTAGTTTGATTTTGTTGTTAAGGCTGATTTCTCTAACATTACTCCATGATCTCTTTTCACTCAAATGAAAATACAGTTGAAAATAACCTTTTTTGGCCTTATCATATCTCAAGTGAAAAAACACTCAAGTAAAAGTAATATTGGAACTCAACCTAGTTTCTACTTAATTTTCACTCAAGCGAGGACAGTTTTGGTTAAGCAAAAATATATTTACTTAAGAAAAAATATTTTCGCTCAAGCTATTTTCCATTAGAGAAATATCTTTAATAAATAAGATCCATGTGGTCTTTATGATTTTTAAATATTGTTGTTTGATAGAATTGAATTGTCTTTGGTTATCTAAGTCAAAAAATATTTCAACAGTTTATCCTTGCATGTGTTTGTTTTATTTTTTGTGAACCGCAATGATTGTATTATGTCCACAAATAAATATAGGTACATGTAAGAGGAAAAAGACCTAAAAAGAGAATAAATATTGTGTTTATTTCATTTCTCTTGTATGCATAATTGTGTTGGCACTTTAAATAATGATGAAAAACATGATCCAAAATAAGATACATTAATTTCACATTATTTACACCGAGTGCAACAATATCAAACATAGACAATAATAACAACACTAATGATAGTAATCATTGTTTTGTCTAATATGAAAGTTTAAGTATTTGAACATCTATGTATGTACCTCTTATAAACATTCATACACAACTGTCCTTTTAGTTTCATTGTGGAGAAGTATATTCTGATATGGATATATAGAACACATACAACCTTATAATAGTGTAAGATTGTATACCTCTTATTGAAGATTTTCAAATATTTCTTTGTAAATGATATTTGTAGTTGTAGTGATTACATTTCCATCTTCATTAAGAATTATTATTTTAATCTTTTTTTTTGTAGTTGTAGTGATTACATATAGTTGTTCATGTGTGAATACGGTACGCGAAGATAAAGTTCAACTTTAGAAAGAATTTATTCTTGACTTTTGTTTATTGTCGTTGCAAAACATAGACATATTGAAAATTGTCTCATTTGAATCAAAAGGAATCAAGTTTATTCTTAGTATAAATATTTTATCACCAACATTTTTTTTGTTATTATTGTAGCAAAAATAGCATTCTTTATGAAATAATTAACTTGGAACCTTGTTCCATAAAAAAAATTGCTTGATCAATGTTTCTTAAAAACATGATAAGTACACCAACTATCAATTCAATCCTATGATTGAGAATCCTTGAGCATTTATTGTGTTTGAGAAACTCTGAAGTAAACCACTTAGCTTAAATTCTTTATCTTCATTAGATTGGCAATGAGTGTTTGAACTTAAATAAATTTGTTCTTTACCAGATATGAAAGACAAAATAAAGTCATTTACTTATTCAACACACTCAATTATAGAACAAAGTATAAAACCATCAACAAACTTGTTCACTCACATTCCTTCCCCAATTCATTCAAAAATAGTTTGCTCATTTGCATTACATTTGTTCAAAAGTAATTCACTCATTCACATCCCACTCATTCAAAATTAGTTCCCTCGTTCTCATATCTCTGGTTTCGATTAAGTTCAAAACCATTTTCTATTTTCAAGTGTTTGTACTTAAAAATTAAAAATTATAAAATAATGAATATTATTTAGTTCAACAACTTATAGAATTTATTATATCCACTAATCTAACTAAATAAAAATAAAATTATTATAATCTTATGTCATAGTATGTTACAAAAGAAAAAAATTATAAAAATAAATAATTACTTATGTGGATCACTTCCTGTCCACAAACCTACAAACCAAATATTACGTGGGGATGGCAACAGGGCGGGCGGGGACGGGTTTCGCTATCCCATACTCATCCCCGCAAAAACAATTCATCCACATCCCCATACCCAAACCCAACGGGTATCAAACTTTTGTCTCATCCCCATCCCCACCGGGTAACAGGTATAATCTCGTACCCATACCCGTACCCGTATTCTAACTACTTTAATATTAATTTTTATAAAAGAAAAAAATTATGGTAAAGAAAACATAATATTATCAAATATTCAATATTAGGAGGATGATTGTTTCTTCCATATCAAATATTTTGAAATAAATTATAATTGTCTACATTTTAGATTATAAT
>Ga0209389_1006290_pt1 | contig 10284 bp, 4 predicted proteins | sample CowpearedBW_FD_187526 | JGI IMG/M metagenome (GOLD analysis project Ga0209389, IMG submission 187526) | Root nodule microbial communities of legume samples collected from California, USA - Cow pea red BW (SPAdes) (version 2) | ecosystem: Host-associated > Plants > Roots > Nodule | place: USA...
AAAAAAAAAAAAACTTGTAACTTTAAAGAAGATTTAATCTTTGTTCAAATTTTATTGTGCAAAGCAGTATACAATATGTATTCATATTTACAAAGAATAGAAAATTTATTAATAACAAAGTTTTAACAACCTAATTTCAATTACATCTTCTTAATTCCCATTTTTTAAGTTTGGCGGTATATATCGAGGAGACACAACTTAGATATGTCTTCTATAAAATTATACAAATATAAAGTTTTGGTGAAAGTATATACTAGTTGAAAGTTGAATGCTCCAAAAACAAATGATCAAGTCTTGTTGAATTTTTAATTTGTTGGGTGGTAATCCATTTTGATATGTTTTATCCATTAATGAAAAATAATTTTTTTTTTATAAATTGGATTGACTAGTACAAAAAATAGAAAAAGGAGCAAGAATGTAGGTAGAAATAGACAAATTTTCACACAAAACTTCAGTCATTGAAGCTCATAAATAATAGAAGTCACGAGACTCTCTACTTAACATTATAATAGGATGCAAAAACAATGTGTTGTTTCTTAGATTTTCAAGAGATTAAAGTTACACATCATAAAATATACAAAAGAATACTTGTAACAAAGTGTCTAGTGTATTAGGACAAGAGAAGCTCAATCAGAAATGAAACGCTTGATCATTTTAGATTATGGTGTTGTGGAAAACTTCATATATCTTTAAATACAAAAGGAAACTTATGAGTGAATGACCCTTGGAAACTCAATAAATGCACTTAGTTGTTGGATAGAAAAATGAATATCATTCTAGTATTTGTAAAGTAGAGAAGGCGACCAATAAGCTTTCAAAAAGTAGTATGATCGTTTAAAGAAAGACCTTTAAAAGCATAACGTTTAATAAAGGCTTTAATAGGAGTGCTCACAATTTTACAATCTATTATTCCATGTTCAAAGAGAAGCTCCAAACAATATTTTTATTGAATAAGACCCAAAAAAAAAAAAACTGATAGGGTTGTGATCCTTGTTGTGAAATTGAGTATGCAAGTGTGCTATGGTAGCATAATATTACATCGTCAACATAAACTAGAAGATATGCAATAGGAGATTGAGACTTTTTAATAATGAGGTAGTGATATGTATAACTCTGAATCAAATAACGAGGAATATAAGACTTAGTTAATTTTTAGTTCCACTATATATTGGCTTGTTTAAGGTTGGAAAGAGATCTTTGTAGCTTGCAAATAAGATATAGTTGAGATACCTCAAAAAATGGTGGAGGATTCATATACTTCCTCAAATAGATCTATACAAAAAAAAAGAACTATTAATATCTAATTAGTGAATAAATCAATTATGAGCAATTGCTAAAGAGATTAGAAATTGAACAATAGTGAGTTTGATCACAGGAAAAAAGTTCTAAAAATAATCCATCACTTCTATTTGAGTGAATCCCTTAACCACTAATCTAGCCTTGTAACGTTCCACACTACCCTCAACGTTATACTTGATTGTAAACCCATTTATAGCTTCCAAAACTTTTTCCCCATAGGAAGTCTAACAAGAGACCAAGTGTGGTTTTATTACAAGCCTATACGTGTGTGGTTTTATTCTTTTACCTCTCAAATTAAGCAAGCAAAAAGTTATTAGAATTAAACAAACTAAAAAGAAATATTAATTACTTAACATAATTGAATTATCAACGAGTGTTCTAAAACAATCCTAATAGTAAAATTCACAATTAAAAATGAATAAATGAAGTACATTTTGTTTATAGAAATTGAAGAACAATATTTTACTTGCACATAACCTCAAAATTAACAATGAATTGACAAGAGAATATGTAAGACCCAAGAAAATTAAATAATTAAATAAATAATTATTTAATATAAATGCGGGTAATTGAATATTTATGGCCTTTAATATGGAGAGTTATGACAAGGAGCAATGGTAGCTCAAGTGGTTATGAGTACTTAGTTATGTTGAAAGGACTTGGATTTGAGTCTTGTGAATGTCATTTGTGTATTAAATTAATTGTTTGATTTCTTTTGGGAATCTGTGTGATCATGGTGTGTGATAATAAAATCCTAGATGTGTAGGAATTATCACGAAACATGAATTGGTTGATTTGGTTGTGCACTTGCTTTGAAATTGTGTGGTTGTGTGTTCGAACTTTGGTTGACCCTAAATAGGCTCATTTTTGTCAAAATTCTTTTTCTCATAAATGAGAGGGATTAGAAAACCTTAGTTGTCTTAAGGAGCATATGGAAGGGCAGGAAAACCACCTAGTAATGGCAATTAAATTTATTATTAATCAATTCACTTAATTTGGGTCTGAAAAGTGCATATGGGTAATAATTTTGAGTGGGCAAATAGAAGGAATACATTTGAGGTTTGAGAAAAAGGTTTGAGTGCACCAGAAAAGAGTGAGTTGAGAGTTGAGCATAATTTTGGAGTGGAAAGCAAGGGCTAGGGCGGATTTGGGACCAAGAACTCTAGAATTCTTCAAATCGAGCAAGGAATCCAGGTTAGGAGAATTGCACCTCGTATTTACATTTTGATTACGTAAATGTGGATTGTATGAGAAGCTAGAATGATTGTTGTGCATTTTAATTCTGGATTGTTTTGCGTTTCTGGAAATTTTCCAGAAACTGCTTGGCGAGCCTTTAAAGCCGTCAGGCAACTCATGCTGATTAAACCCAATTTCTGGGTTTCTGCCTTTAACCGCCTGGCGGTGCAAAACTGACGCCAAGTGACGTACGCAAGTGTGCAATATTTTTTATGCTCTTTGATTTTTGGGGAATTTTAGGGACTCATGGGAGTCTTTGTAACATGGAATACAGGGTTGATATACAAATTGTGAGAGTGAAACTGTAATTACTACGACTGATTGAATTGGATAGTTCATGGATGTTAGGGTTGTATTAATTTGGGGAATTTTGGGTAGCATGTTTTGGACTGTAATTGGTGGTGATTTTATGTGTAATTGACTAATAATCAATGTTGTGTGGAGTCGACAGTGTTAAAGAACGGTGGAAAAGGGAGATTGGGCAAGTAAAATAAATTCTTGAGAGTTAGGGTTCACGCAGGTGTAGAACCAATCTGGAATTTTTCCAGAAAGTGATGCACCGCCTGGCGGCTCGTAGCTTGCCATTAGGCGATACCTGGAGACAACAGCCTAGAGGTGATTTTTTGGGTCTCGAGTTTAGCGGTTTCTTTGGGGGGTTCAAACGAAATTAAATAGGGGAAATAGGTGTGAATGGAGTTATTGGTAACTGGTATATCTTAGGTCATAAAAGTGATTGGCAAAGTGGAGTAATTGAAAATGGAAGGTGAAAATAAGTGGGGAAAATTAGTGCAGGATGGCTAATATCAGTATGGGGTGGCATGAGTCTTGTTGCAGTAACAGGTCTAAGGACTAATCATAAATCTGGTTCTTCTTTTCCTAGAGATGGAATGGTAGTTAATGAGGTTCTATTTACAGGTGCATGAACTAGTGGTGATATAAATGTGTAGTTGATATGTGGCATTGGATTAAGGGGAATTATAGTGATGTTTTGGGTAGAGTGATGGGATTCATGTATGTTGGTGATTGTGACATATGGTTGAGTATTATGGTTTTGGCTTAGTTGATTCTAAAGGATTGGCATAGTCAAGAGAGTGATTATATATAAGGGAATGGGTATGATAACAAGGCATATGAAGTGTGGGTTTCAAGATCGTTGAATGGACTGTATGTAATTGGTAATTATGTTGTGTATTTTGGATGCCTTAAATGGGATTAAAATTTGCTCTATTATGCCTAAACCAGTAAACTTGCTATATTGGTGTAGCGCCTGTCGGTGAGGTACGAACTATGAAGTGGTAGCTACAAACTCAGAGAAGGTTTGAAGCTTTTGGCGCCAGGCAGAAGGGGTGTGTCTGCCACGCAATACTTGTGTGGACATAGGCCAGTGGAATGCGTAGCGCCTGGCGATGAGGTTCATCTCGCTAGGCAATACTTGCAAAGTTAAAGCCCTCTAGAGTGTGTGGCGTCTAGCGGTAAAAGATTTCTGTCAGGTGGTCTACAACGGGTTTTCGCCTAGCGGCACTTAGGCAATGTCAGGCGATAACGTAGAGGACAAAGGCTTGTTTCTATGGATGAGTGTGTGGTCCACAAGGCTTTGGATGATTACTTAAGTATGAATCATGGTTCGTATTGGAAACTCCACCTAGCGTTACGGATTATGGTTCGTAACAGGATAGTCCCGCACATGTACCTACGAGTTATGGCTTGTAGATGGTGGAACCACGAGTTATGGCTTATGGCAGCAAAGGTCATCTTAAGGTTATCATCTAAAGATGTAGAACGTGGATGGGCATGGTGATGGCCATGTTTTCTAGATTGGAGAATTGTGGTTCTCCAACGAGCACGTGTGTGCATCTTTTGATCTTGGTTCTAAAATGATTATATTGTTAGCTCACCCTATTTGTTTGTGATTGGCGATGATCATGTAAATCGATGCACAGGAGCAGATGATGTTGTAGGTAGAGCTAGTGACGCTTAGAGTCTAAGAGGGGCTAGCTTAGGGAAGCTTTTATGGAGTTTTATTGTCATGATTTACATCTATTTTTGTAAACAGTTTTTCTAATCAGTTTTTGGTTATGTAAATGTGGAGTTAAACTTTATTTTGAATTATAGGGCATTTTAATAAAGTTTAAATTTTTTCGCGTCTTGGGAAAGAGTTTATTTAATGCGAATTTATTGCTTGTATTATTTCTATTTTATTTAAATTGGTAATATTCGTCCAAGATGTTACATAATCAACCCAGAAAGTATTAGCCTTCCATGCGATGATAAAAAACAATATAAATAACAAAATAGAACATCATGTGATGAGTGATAAGTGATGATTGATTTAATATTGATGGACATTTATGTGAATCTCTGGCGAACTGAATTTGTTTCGCAAAGACACAATCTTTGGGCTATGATTCATTTGATCCAGAGTGACCAATTTTGTTATAGAGATTTCAACATGACAGACCATCCAAAGTAACATATTATATTGCAAAAAGAGTTAGTATAGAAGATACTCCAAGGTAATTAATTTTTTCTAGAAGGTCTAAACGTGACAAATGACCTAATGGACCTTCAAAGCATTAGATGATCCAATTATTAACATATCAGAAGACCCATTGATCTACAAAGTAAACTTCCTACTGTTGTAGTCTTGAAATGGTGATTTTAGCCAAGAAAGAGGGGTTGAATTGGCTTTATAAAACTTTTTCGAAAGTTTAAACCTCTTTTCAATTGAATCTAATGGACTGGAAAGTTTGGATGTAAATGCAGCATACCAATACACTTTCAGTCGATTAAAATATAAAATAGCAGACTAAATTGTTCTTGATGTTATGAAACAGTCGATTAAAAAGATAAATCAGTCGGCTAAAATATTGGAGACTTATGCAAAATGCAGAATTCGTAAATTCAACTTAAACAACAATCTTTTACATACAAGACTTGTTCCAAACAGTATTTATAACAAGTATAAAGCCTCAGATTACACAAGAGCGCATTAAATCACACCAAAGAACAAATTGCTTGGTTTTCTTGAGTTTTTAAAGAGTTTCAAAGAGAGTGAGATGAGGGAAAGAGAAATGCACAACTATTTTTATACTGGTTCACTCAATCACAGAGCTACATCCAGTTTACTAGGACAACCCGAGCCTAGTTTCCACTATATTCAAAAATTTTACAAATCACACACCAAGATTATACTTTTGAACAACAAAACTCACAAGATTTTTGACTCACACAAAAATCTAGACACACACCCTGCAAGAATCACACTTATAGACTTGAAATCACATCAGGCAAACCAAGCAGAGGCACAAGAACATCCAAACCTGATGGTGGCTGTCCCTAGCCAACCATACATGTGTTCTCCAAGCTACTCATAAGCCAAATGCCTCCAAGATCAACAAAACACGAGTTACAACTGTGTATTGCAGAGAAAGAGAGCTTTTTAGAGATGAATGACAAAGTTTCATGCTCAAAAACTTAGATTCGCACCTCTGCTCGCGAAAAATAGCTTATATAGTCTGGTTTAAGTGAAAACAGTCGATTGAATTCTTCGTACAATCAACTGATTTCACTTAACTTAAGTGAAATCAGTCGATTGAAAAATAATTCAATTGACTGAATGCATTCATATTAGAAACTATATACAACAAGCATTTTAACCTGTTAAAACTCATTTTAACAAATTAAAAGAGACACACTAAGGCACACAAGACATCTAACCTATGTCATATAGCCTACCAACAAGTTATAACACTAACACATTACATTTAACATGTTATTTTCATATTTAACACACTAAAACAGAATCTTCAAATGGATCTTCATCAATCTTCATCAAACACCTATGATCTTCTTGTGCATGGCTTTATCAATTATTTGTTTCAAGCTTGCTTGTGCCAACATCTACTAGTACACAAATCATATGAGTTTGTTGTCCATACTTAGAGTAATCCCTAGTCCAACTTTCAAATGTGTGTATTGTATGCATATTAGACAAGGTAAGACGAGTCAATTGTCAGATGAACCAATGGTGCCTATCTCAAACAAGCCTTTAGAAGTTTCACAAAGTAAACATCTTAACAGTTCACTAATTAGACGTCTACTCCAATGAACATCCCATGAATCAAACTTTTCAATCTTCAAAGCACTCTATTTCTTCATTAAACTTATAATCGAAACATCACACAATCACTAGAAAATTAGTCTAGTAGCATTCCCAGAAGTCCATTAGACCATATATCACTATACCAGCTATAAACGACATATAAGCTTGTTTATAGTTCTTTAGTTGCACAAAACAGAAGTTAGAACGTTTAGGAAGCGCCTATGTAGTACATTATATCTTCAAAAACTTAAATGCCCCATCACATTGTCTGGTGAAGTTCAAAAAATTGGACTATTTAATTAAACTTGTTTGTCTAGACTGTCCAATGAAGGTCGACTGTCTAGATTGTCTAATAAAGGTCGTCTGTCTAGAATGCCTAACCCTTTCCACAACTTTAAAAGCTTATTTTAATCCGTGATTTTAGTTTAAGCTTAATTAATTTCAATTGGAAAAATTATAGTTAAAATAATAAATTTAAACTCAATCACAATTCAAGAAAATTAAGATTAAGTGTTCTAAATGTGATTAAAAATGTACTCATCAACATGCATCATTAGTTATAGGAATAACCTTCTCGAATAAAGGTAAAGGTGTGTACAAAGATATGGAGGTGGATTGTGTGAGAAATTAGTTGTTTGAAAAATATTAGAAAAAATTTGTGGGAGTGTTATTCTTGTCAACATTTGGTAATAAAAAATCAAAGGCTAGTAGAGAAACCACATGTGTAGAATAAGAAAATATATTTTTAGTAACATAAAAAATAATTATTATGTAAGTTGAAAAGAAGAAAATTTTAGAACCAATGTATCAAGTAATATTATTAACAATGGAAGAACATTAATTGAAAAAATAATGAATATTAACTAAAGTATATGCAATCAAGTCATTCTCAACAGTGTTCAAAAGATAGAATAGGCCTTGCTTTTTATTGGTTAATCCAATCATCTTCAAGGTGAACTTTTGCACAGTGTGACAATTGGTATTGAAAAAGAGTATAAGAGAATTTCATACACCTATAATATATTTTAGGGTATATTTTGACACTCCCAAAATAATACACTTACAAAACATATTTGGTATCTCCAATTTTTTTTTTAAGATATGTCATTGGTTGAGTCTTAAAGTTTTGTGTTGAATGTGGTTTAGGTCTCTTATATGGATAACTCATACTTCAATAGAGATGAATCTTTGCAATTTGTTACAGAAAAAAAAAATTGAAATGGTGTTACTTTTGCTTTTATTTTTGTATCCAACATGTTATCCACAAATTTCAAAACAAGAATCAATTGCGTGATTACTCTTATTACGTTTTGAGCAAGAGTGATACACCTACCATTTGAGGTGACTATGGTTAAAGCAAAAAGAAGAAACACAATTCAAAAACAAGAAAACAAACTTGTAAGTGGAGGAAAGAAGATTTAATCTTTGTTCAAATCTCATTATGCCAAACAATATACAATATCTATTTTTAAGTTTACAAAGAATACATAAATGGTTTAGAACTAACAAACAAACATATAATCTAATTATGATTACAAAGATAAAAGATATTGATTTTTTTCTATTGAATACTAAAAAAAAAGTATTTTTCAATTGAATCATGTTGTTTAATGTTTCCTTTCACTAGGTGATATGGTACTCCTCTTTTCGTGTTGTATACTTGTCTTCACATGTTAAGAAATGTGATGTTTTGTTGTTAATATAAAATAATTTGAGGTTATGAATTTTATTGTTTTTATTGAGAACACATTGGATAACGACATGAACATGCTTTGTGATGACTTCAATGTCATCATTTACAATAATCAAAAGAATATTGTCGCCACCACAATTGATAAGTGACGATGCAGTTTTTAAAGAAAGCAATAAAAGTTATTTGTGGTTTTACATCAACTGTAATATTGTTTAATATTAATTATAAAACCTCATATTTCTTGACTTATTGAAACTAAAGAAAAAAATGATAGAACAAAAATAACATCTACTACTTAAAAAAATTCAATAATAGAACTCAATTAAAAAAATATGAAAAATTTAAATACTTAAGAAAATTAAAAAATTTAATAGAAACTCAAACAAAAATATCAAAATTTACAGAAAACTTATAACTTAATTAAATTTATTAAATAAATAATTAAGAAAGAGATTTTCATCTTAATACCTATATTTCGGGGGGCATTGAGAGGCAGGATCAAGAGTCTCTATAAGGCTAAAGGTTAATAAGGTAAATTACGTACAATTGATCGAAGGTTGAATTATGTCGTTCAATCAATCAAAAGTTAAGCCTTATGGGAGTCAAAGAATAAAGGGTCATAGTGTATAATATAAGGATGGTGTAAGTAAAGGACAAAAGTGTCTTCAATAATCGTTGGAAATTATTTCGTGCCTTTCAGACCTCACTGGTCGTAAACCAGAAAGGATTATATTCTACAAGGGATGGGGTAAGTGAAGGACAATTTTACCAAGTGTTTCTTTATGAGATGAATGCCATGATAAGGGCATCTAACTCAATAGAGGTTAGTTACTTATCCCTTACTAGAATACATCGGAGGTAAACGCAAATCGAGAGCAATTATTGATCGAAACAACAAGCTCAACACCAAGAAGCATATCGAGGACAAGAATAACTTCCTTGTTTGAGTCAGATTTGAGAGCGCACAAAAAATTAGCATAACTTCCTTGTTTGGAGAGTGTACTTTCTACTCACGCAAGGTGAACACACTAGCATTCATATTTTGAAAGGGTTTAATTGGGACTCTAATCTCAACTTTTCTTATAATGTGTCAAAACTACAAACAAACAGCAACATGGCTAAATATGTTTTTGGTCTCTCAACTTTTAGAGAAAATTGGAATTAGTCCACCTTAGAAACTTTAGCCCAATTTAGTCCCTCAATTTTAGAACTGCGTAGATTTAGTCCTTTAACAAAATTTTGTTAAGGCATTTCTTAGTTAACATTGGACCAGAAATATATGAAATGTTGTAAACAAATCAAATGCTATTATGAAACGTGTTTGAAACATCAAATAAACTTAACAAAATTTTGTTAAAACAACCAAATCCACTCAATTCTAAAGTTAAAGGTTTCAAAGTGAGCCAATGCGGCTCACACAGGTTGGCTTACTACAGGTTGAGCTAAAAAATGGTCAGCTCAACTCGACTCACTTTTTGATGAGTCAGAAAATTTGCAACCCAACCCAACCCACCATGAGTTGGTGAGTTAGTGGTTGGCTCACTTACGTTTTTTCTTTTTGCAATTTATTTTATATATTTATTGCATTACAATGAGAGTGAATTGACCTAATTTATTTTTTATAATAGTGAAATTAAAGTGTTTAACTAATTCTTAAAATATTATTATAAAGATAATAATTAAAGATTAAAGTATCAATGTATATAACTTGACAAACAAATTAATTAAACATTCAAACTATTCAAATATCATCAACTTAAAAACAATACCTTTGTCACTTGTTTGCCAGTAGTTATATTATTAATACTATTTCACATGAAACAATATCTTAAATCTTAAATATGCTTGTTTCCTGTATATTTGTATATTTGTAAATGAATCTATTAAAATGCTCAATAAACAGTTATATATATATATATATATATATATATATATATATATATATATATATATA
>Ga0209389_1006291_pt1 | contig 10283 bp, 4 predicted proteins | sample CowpearedBW_FD_187526 | JGI IMG/M metagenome (GOLD analysis project Ga0209389, IMG submission 187526) | Root nodule microbial communities of legume samples collected from California, USA - Cow pea red BW (SPAdes) (version 2) | ecosystem: Host-associated > Plants > Roots > Nodule | place: USA...
TAATTGCATCAATAATCTTTTATAAAAAAAAAATTGAACCATACTTTTACTGAACTTAAATTGGAAACCCCTTTAAATGGGGTCAGATTCAATCTCATCACAAGGTACCAGATTTGATGGCATATTGTGTTTGATTAAAATTGATAAACTTGCACACCTTGACATATCATCATTTTACCTACTGTGTGTTAAGGAGTATAAAGATGAAAACAAAGATAACATTTTTCAAAATATTTTACCTAAAAAATCTCAAACAATGATATTCCAAGAGTAAATATTTTACCCATTTAGGAAATTTCAATAATTGCTATGGAAAAACCACTCTGCATTCTATTTTTATAGATGTTACATTTCATGAAAACTCATTGGTTATTAAAAGGTTGGCATTATGTGCAATCTGCATAAAATGTTCTGATTTTTTTTTTCTCTGCATAAGAAAGTTCAGATGGTCCTCTGATTAAGGAGATGAACATGGACCAATATTGATACATAAAGGAATCTGCAGCACAATCCCTCTGCAATAAAAAATACGACAAAACTTTGATACAGTTTTTCATGTGCATTTGATGTTGTTCTCTAATCAGAATTAGACATTTATCTCAATAAACAATGTTCACTTGATGTAAACTTTTTTGCTTTCCAAATTACTGAGATAAAACTCTGTTTCTAATCGGAGAACAACATTAAAAAGCACCGAAAGATGAAAACATCTAAGTTTTGTCCCAAATAATACACACCACCTATGATCAGACTAGATGTAAGAGAAATAGAAATGCAATAAAAGAAAGGGGCCAAGACATGTCCTAGGAAGCCATTGATACTTGTTTTCAATTGTGAACGTTGTCAGATATCACCATTACCTTGCTGAGCCTTTGACTCATAGAAGAGCCTTACAGTTGAGTAAATGGTAGAGGGTTCAGCCATGGCACCATTGCCATAATCTCCACAAGCTAACCTCTTTGTAACAGGTGGAATGAGAGAAATCCCAAGCTCATCAATGGCGATGAGATGCCGCTCGGTGAAAGGATTGTTCCACATAAGAGTGTTCATGGCTGGTGCAACAAAAAACGGCTTGCTGTAGTCCCAAGCTCGCACAATGCATGTCAGTAGATTGTCACACAACCCTCCAGCAATCTACAGCAACATATATTCAACTTACTTTAACAGAAACTCATTTGAACCCTTTAAAATATGTACACACAAAACTGAACACCAACAGATGGAAAGAAAAACACATCCTTTGTTGAACTTGCCTGCACGGTGTCATAGACTAGGTATGTCATAGACATGCCAGTTTGTTTAATCTATTTGGAGAAATATAAGCTATAACTTCAACTTGTTGTGACCATGTAGAAAAGACAATGTACCACCATTTTGTATACTATATGCTCAGAAGAACTCATTTATAACTTATTTAGGCTTTATCTTATGACATAAGCATTTGTGCAAATGTCTAGGAAAGAAAATGAAATAGATTATATAAGTAATTGGATTAAATATGTTTTTAGTCTTTAAACTATGTTTTTAGTCCTTAAACTTGGATGCGAAATTGAAATTCGTTATTGTCCCAAACTTTGATATATTTTGGTTTTCAAACTTCAAAAACGAATGAATATATAATCCTTTTAATCCAACTACATTAAATTTTTTTAACATGTCAAACATGTTTTATAATGAAGTGAGTTGTTTACACCGTTTTAATTAGTTCTAGATCAAATGTTAACCTGGAATACCGTTTAAGAAGCCCATAAAAATTTAATGCCATTAGGTTAAAAGGACTATACCCATTCATTTTTAAAATTTTGGGACCCAATTCTATCAAAGTTTGAAATAGGTACTAATTCCAATTTCGCGTCCAAGTTAAGAGACTAAAAACATATTTAACCCTTCGTAATTTATGCAGGGTAGCTATTGAAAGCAGTTTATAAGTTGCAACTTTTCTGCAAACAGCGTAATCATATTTTCTCTTCAATTGTAGAAACGACCAAAGCATTTATTCAATAAGCACTTGAGTTGTTTACCGAATAACATTCTTAATTACCTTGCCAAGGGTGTTTGCTGATAATGGAGCAATGACCATGATATCAGCCCATTTGCGAAGCTCAATGTGAAGCACATTATCACCAAGTTTCATCCAACTAGACCATTCATTGTCATCAGTGTATAAAGTTACATCCTTTGGCATTGAAGCTCTATCAATGAAATGCAAAGATGCACTTGTGGCAACTGCTCTTACATCAGCCCATTCAGAGAAACAATGACAAAGATTTGCAAATTTTACAGCAGCAACACTCCCACTAGCAGCAAGCAGAATCCGGGGCCTCCTTGGTGCAGCATCCACAACCATTGTTTCTCCCTCACCACTTGCAGGTTTTGAACCGGCCATCACCCAAAACCTTCCACAATGATCTTAAATTTCCATCATTCAAACACGAGTTTCAGCTCACTCTTTAAAAACCTTCAAATTGGTAGACTAAAACCCCTTTAGAGGACAGTTTATAGTTACTAAACATTTGAATCAGATTGATGTAAAAGGAAAAAAAAAAAGATCCTTAGTTATTGAACTAAAACTCACATATACATGCATCTAAAGTTTACTCTAACCATAGCCATACACAGCTAGCTTAACACCAATGAGAACATCTACCTCAAAAGTACTATATTCCTGTTGATAAAGTCTTTATGATAATTTTTTCTGTAAATACACACTGAAAAGAAAAGAAAGGTAAACTGAATTAAGTTTCTCTCATAAGCTTAAATTAATATATGCTCTTCAACTTTTCCAGAAGCTCTTAATTCAATCTCTCTAAAATCTGAGGTGAATTGGTTAATTTTAACTTGCTAAGAAATTTGGTTATTTTGCTTTGGTGCTTCCCTTAGAAAGAAATATATTATATCACAACTAAAGGTCAGTATCCTAAGAAAAAGTGTTTAATTCTAAGAAATGGTAAGACTAAATTCTTTTACCCTCAAAACAATTAAAAATCAACCTACACTAGAGATCACCCCATATTGTTCCTATAGTAATAAAAAGCTTTACCACTTAGTTCATATACTTAAACATATCCCATTCTAGTCCCTGTACACATTACTTATAATCATTTTTAGTCTTTATTCTTATAATCTTTAATCCTTTTTAGTCCCTAGAAAAGAAAAACTAGAAGTGATTAAAAATTACTTATGTCTAAACAAAAACGATTTTTTTTTTTGTTTAATATTGAAACCAAGAATGTAAAGATTTTACAATCATAGAAATCAAACATGTAATTAAACCATTATTATTAAAATCAACAATTTTACACTTCATGAACATCATGATTGAATGAAAAAAATAACAAATTAACCTTTTCCGTATATTCCAATTAAACTTACTTTAAATTATGATCACATTTACAAGTGTATACACTGTCAGGTACAGTATCCAAGGTAAAATCCAACACATCAGAGTTCAGCATTACAAATTCATTAATTATCTACATAATGCATTCCCTTCCCCCAAAACAAGAACCCTAGAGAGATTTCCTGCTTTAACAATCACAAATCACTCAAATAGAACAAAGCAGATTTTACAAAGAGGCCTAATTTGAACAGTGAATTCAAATTCGCAGAAGAAAGAGGAACAGTAGTGTCGAACAGAATCCTCCTAAATTGAACAAACATGTTCTAAAATCTGTTCACGGAAAAGTACAATTTCTATTCCCAGGAAACCCCACCATAGATTCGATCTACATTTTATTGAAAAAAAATATATTGGCAAAGGAAGATGAAGAAAATGTAAACAACAAAAGAAAGAGTAAGAAGAACATAACAAAGAGTGAAAGTAAAAGGAAAGAAGAAGTGGAACTAACCTAACGAAGTGAGGATGATTTCCCTGACAACACAACAAAACAACCTCAGCAACAAACTGACGCCGACAACACAGTCCGTTTGTTTCCTGTTAGTGTTTGTCCTGTCAGTATTCGAAAACAGATCCCGCTGAGGAGCTCACACCGTAAGATCTATTTATTTTCAATAAGAAAGAAGGAAGTGGATGGGAAAATAATTTTCTTACCAATTCATGTTGATTAATTTTTTATGAATATAGACCACTTTTATTTTTAAAGCATAATATTATATTTAATTATAGGAACTAAAGTATATATTCAATAGTCAATAAAGCAGTTAAAATCCTGAAAGGATATTGATTTTAATTTAATTTGAACAATTTAAAAAAAAAAAGCTTTTACAAGAAAAAAAAAAGGAAAAATATAAATTCTTTCATAAGTTAAAGTTACTTGATAGTTTTATAGAATATATAACAAACTATTTACAAATTAATTTGTTCAAAAAAATTTATTATATGATAAATTTATTTTATTTTACTTCATATTTTGTACTACTAAATTTTTTATAGAGTAATTTATCGAAACATGTTTATCATTTGTTTATGTTAACTTTATATTAACTTTATGTTATCAGTCAAAATATATGCACGCTTGTGTGTTATTTTTTTTTGTTAAAATACTTTTTTGTCTCAATTTTTGTCAATTTTTTTCAAATAAGTCCTAATTTTGGTTTTGTATTCAAATAGGTCCTAATTTTCGTCAATTTTGTTCAATTGGGTCCTTTTTTGCTAATACCGTTTAAATCATTAACGACCATGAACAATGACGTGTCATTTTGTGATTTTTTTGAATTTTAATTTTAATTTTTTTGATTATTTTTTGATTTTTTTAAATGTACACGTGTCAACCCTGTAGCATGTCACGCGTCACTTCGTGTTTTTTTGAATTTTTTTATTTTTTTATTTTTTTGAATTTTTTTTGAATTTTTTTGAATGTCCACGTGTCAACCTAGTAGCGTGCCACATATTAAAGTCAATGTTCTATATTCAATTTGGTCCCTATATTTGTTATTTTTGTTCAATTGAGTCCCAATTTTGGTTAAAATTAACCAATTTGGTCCCTCTTCAAATTGAAGCTAAATTTAATTTTTATATTAAAATTTAAATTTTTTATTAAATATTTTTATATAATATATTAAAATTCACATCATTCTAACTTTGATATAAAAATTAAATTTGATCACATCTTCGATAGGGACCAAATTGGTTAATGTTAACCAAAATTGAGACTAAATTGAACAAAAATAACAAATATAAGGACCAAATTGAATATATAACATTAACTTTGACACGTGACACGCTACTGTGTTGACACGTGGACATTTAAAAAAATATTTTAAAAAATTTTAAAAAATTCAAAAAAAAATTCAAAAAAAAATTCAAAAAAATTCAAAAAAATTCAAAAAAATTTAAAAAAACCACGAAGTGACACGTAACACGCTACTGGGTTGATACGTGTACATTTAAAAAATTTAAAATAAAAAACTTAAAAAAAAGATTCAAAAAAACCATGAAGTGACACGTGGCAGTTATTGTTCAGTGCCGTTAATGATTTAAACGGTGTTAGCAAAAAAGGACCACTCTGAACAAAATTGACGAAAATTAGAACCTATTTTAACACAAAACCAAAAATAGGACTTATTTGAAAAAAATGTGATGAAAATTGGGACAAAAAGGTATTTTAACCTCTTTTTTTTCTATTATAGTAAAATTTATTAAATTAAAAAATGAATTTTGTTAAAAATAATTATAGAAACAAATAGTTTGTATAATTTTTTAATATATAAATACTTTTTTATTATAAATAATTATGTAAATTATAATATTTTTATTATAATTAATTCTTTAAATTTTAAAAAGTGGTTATTAAAAGTAAATTAAAGAATAAATATGGACAAAAAAAATCTACGTATAAATTATCACAATTTTAAAATAACTTACTATACTTATTCATATTAAAATTCTCACTATATTAATGATCCATACTTAATGATAAATATATAAATATTTTATAACGATTCATAATAAAACATATTTTATTTCACTAATACAATTTTTTTCTTAGAAATGATAGACTTTATATTTAGAGTTGTTACTTTTAAGAGACCTATGTAAATATAAATTTAAAAATACAACAGACAGATACATTAAAAGATATAGTAATATAATTTCCTACATAAATTATAAATATAATATCCATTCATACACAACATATTGTAATAGTTTTTATGTTGCAGCTAAGTGGTCATAATTAGAGATGAAAACAATAAAGAAAATATTTTAAAAAATAGTGAAATGTCAATAATAAAATAAGTTATTGAAATATGAATTAAAATATGAATTAAAATCACTTCACAATTCAACTGCAAAAAATTCAAATTCAAATATTGTGATACCTCTTTTTCCTTTTCCATATACTCTCTTTCTCTCTCTGCTACCATTTTCACATAACAACACACTCCATTCTCACTCTACATTTCTCATTTCTTCCCTTTTTGTTTCCATTTGCCTTCTCTCTAACCAGAGAACTTGAGCTTCCATTCTGATCCATCCTCCATTTCTGTTGCAGCAAGCAAACCTGAGACCAGAACAGATACCCTTCCCCCAACTGAGTTTCCTTCTCATCCATGTAAGTCAACTTCAGTTTCCCCAATTCTCTTCAAATTTCAAAATTTTGGAGCTCCATTCTTACCAAATCGAATTAGGGTCCTATTCTCACTCTAAGTTTATGCATTCCAGTTCCTTTATGCAATTGAGGTGCCCCCTTGTTGAAAGTATTCGTGCTAATTGGTGATTTCTAGAGGTAAGGAAAACTGACTATTTTGCTTAAAATTTCGTATAGAATTATCCCTGATGACTTTGATTGCATGAATTTGTGTTTGTTTGATGTTTGGATCACTTGTTTGTGCTGAATTGGGATTGTTGGTATAAATTTCATGGCTCTGCATGTGAAAACAGATTGGAAATCTGTTGTTTTCGCCTAAGCGAGTAGTTCTCGCATGAGCGAAAACACTAGAAACTCACCTCTGTCCCTGCGCGAGTTCTCGTCTAGGCGAGCTGGGTTCGCTTGAACGAGAGACACTCTCGTATAAGCGAAACAACTTAGCCTGAGCGAGAATTCACTCAGATTTTTAATTTCCCACTGTTTGGAGCCTCGCTTAGGCGAGAATGACCCGCCTAAGCGAGATAGTCTTTCGCCTGGGCTAGATCTTCTAGCTTGAGCGAGAACCACTGTAGTTGAGTGTTTAATTCTCTGTTTTAATGGATGAAATTATATGTTTGAATGTGAAAATGTGCAATTAGCATATTATATGCTTGGATTGTTGTTACTAATAACATGAGTGGTGGAATTTTATGAATTTGGATTATGAGGAGATGTGGTTGAACTAGAATTTCAAAGGAAATTCAAAAGAGTATGTTAATGTGTGTAAAGACATGAGGACTCTTGATTGGTTGGTATCCTGAAACTCCAATAATCATTCACGCTCAGATAGAGCATAATGGATTATGTAGTGAGGAGTAGCAGGAGATCCTAGTCTTTGAACTTGATCTGTCTTAGACACAAAGGTGACTTACCCTGGGAGTGGTCAGGTGATAACCCCTTGAGCCCAAACTCTCAAAGTTTGGGGACCGTCACAGGAGCACGCCACCAAGAGATCTAATGTCGCTTACATAATCCGGATATTGAGTTTAGAGTCATGTGTCTGTGCTGTGTTGTGGTGGTTTTAAATAATTCTGATGAATGTAGAATACTTGCTTGATATTCATAAATGAACTGTATGATTTCTATTATTTAAGTTAGTTTATCCTTCTTGTCTGCGTTTGTTCTCCTTGTGTATGTTCTCTTTTGCAATGATCACCTACTAATTGTGTGAGTAGAGAAAGATCCAAGCGAAGACACTCCCCTCTTAGACAGGAGTTGACTCGTGGCTAGGGATGTCTAGCCTTAGTTCTTATTCATGCTTTGGGATAAAGTTATTTTTGATGTACACGTTAACTCTTCTTTATAATAAACTGTACATATATAAATACATTTCATCCTCTTACAATTTTTAAAATATTTCATCTAAACACATGATATTTTTTATTATAATATTTTTTTTCTATATTGAAATGGCAACAATTTGATACACTGCGATGTCAAGTAAACAAAATTCTTATATTAAGCAAGAAAATTGATCATGAAATAAAATCTTATGCTGAATGTATTTATACCAGCATAATCAGCCTTCAATAACTTTTTTTATTTATTCTTTCATTTTTATCACTAGAGAACTGTAGATTAAACACGTCTAACTTAGGTTAAAACTTTTGAATACATTTCAGACTTTAAACACAGAATCAATCCACCTACACAGTGCACCAAATTTAAAATATACAAACTTTTAAGTTTCATGTTGTTTTGGAATTTCAAGGGCAATACAATGCAAGTAGTCATCTCGACAACCAACAAAAATCCGACCACCAATCATTAAAGGTGAAGAGAATATATCCCCTGCCAAGTTTAGCCTTGCAAATTCTTCCACATAGCTTCTTTGTTGATAAGCATCTTTGGAGGAATTAGTATTCATGTTCACTCGAAGAAGGTGTATGCCTCCAGAACTGGAACAAATGCAAATTAACCTGAAAAAGTTTGTAAATATAAGATTGAAGTTGATAGCTGGTATGGTATAGCACACTTTCTCTTCTAGTTTAAAGATGTCTTCGAGTCAATTTTTTCATAAGTACTTAACTTTTTTATGAAAAAATGATACAAGTTTTCTTGTGTTAGTTTACTTGCATTTAAATTAATTTTAACTTATGAAATTCTTCTTATTATTTTCTTCTCCTGAAAGTACTTATGTACAAGTTTATCAAAATTGACCCTAAGAAGACCAAGTTAACCTGTCCGAGGAATTGGAAGCATCAGACTCCAGCAGCAAGTGCTCGTCGACATAAGCAGATGCTGTAATTGGATGTCCAACATTGTATTCCCATAGTAGGTCCCCCTCCTCCTGATGATAATCCAACATATGGAACAAAATAAATATTAATCTAAACAATTCATTTTGAACACTGCACATACTTACTTTCTCCCAGAATACCCATTAACACAATAAGTGAGAATAATTTCTTCAGTATGTGGTCATACGTGAAAGGACACCTCCCAATTATATTTTTTCGGTAAGCATAAATCTTAGAATCTAAACCAGAACCATATGCTTAGTGAACCCTGAAATTTGGACCAACACAATATAACACATTCTTATATGGGACAATGATTTGATATCATTTTTGTAGAAGAAATTCATCTTATTTCAAGTCTTACACAAGAAAACTTCTACAAAGTTTGGCATATTATTGAAAATAAGAAAATGCAAATTCAAAATAGTTGCGTTCTAGGACAATTTATGAGTGCTTTAAAGTGGTAGGTAGGTATAGAATAGATGTATGTCCAGTACACACTGAAAAATTCATTTTTTAAACATGCACATTTAAGGCATTGTATAATACTTTGAGGAGGGACTAGAATGCACAACGGTTGTTAGCAGTACAAAATTTCAAGTTATTTTTTCGCCTCATTTACCGAAAACACAAGGCGTATTAATATGTTAGACTATTTGTGACCATTGATCTGAGATGATTTGTGAGGATTGTGTGTATTTAATTTACGTGTTTTGTGAAGATTTATGATGATTGATAGGAAAAGTTTTGAAAGAGAGAATAAAGTGGTGGATTTGTGGGAATTGTTAGATAAATTACTAATTTACCACTATATTCAATATTTGTTTTTTTAAAACAATTATATTCATTAAACTTTTCTTTAACTGTTTTATAAATATTATTGGAAATTAATAAATAATATTTTTAAATCACACTACAAATCAATCCTCCACTTTCCACACCCCTAACCAAACAAAGCTACAAGCTATGAAACACAACTCGATAAATGGGAGTATTATCAGAAAGGGAAAGGGGATGGATAAAAAAAATTCTAATAGCAATCAACCAATAAACTGATACATATTCAGCAATTAACACCCGCCAAAATGCAATAAAAAGGAAACAAGGTTATCTGTCAGTTCTCACCAGTTTGAATGAGTATACACTACCGCTTCTGGAGCATACAAGCACCTAAGGTGGAATAAATAAAACAATTACTAATACAAATAAATCTTTCGTTGGTTATTTAGTGAGATGGTAATATGTTTCACCTGTAATTCTAATATTTGTATATTAATATGGAGGAATTTTCTTAAAAATACAAATATCACTTACTTGGATGCACTACAGGTAAACTAACTGAGTGAATACATTTCCACATTAGTTATTACTATAGTGTATTTTAAACAGAAAGCAGCATAAACTTTCACAATCTTTTAGTGATCTTGAAAAAAGGATGTAACGAGGCAACTGGAAA
>Ga0209389_1006293_pt1 | contig 10281 bp, 5 predicted proteins | sample CowpearedBW_FD_187526 | JGI IMG/M metagenome (GOLD analysis project Ga0209389, IMG submission 187526) | Root nodule microbial communities of legume samples collected from California, USA - Cow pea red BW (SPAdes) (version 2) | ecosystem: Host-associated > Plants > Roots > Nodule | place: USA...
GAGAGTATGTTCCCTTGCACCCTAGGTGGGTAACTTAGGTTGTCTCACCTTTCATGCTGAATTATGCACATACAGTTGAATATTGCTGCATGTTTGATTCTATCTTTTTAACTTTAATTTTCTTTTCCATCTTGCAGAAACACAGGTTTGGCTCTCAAACTTTATGAGGAGTTGGTTATAAGAAGATTATTTTCAGCTTAATGTTCACATAAATAGAGAACACAAAGAAAAAGTCAGTGTCTCAAAACTTAAATTCGCTTTTGTATATAAGCAGGTCTAGCTAAGGGTGATGTTGCTGGAATATCCATAGCAGGAATATGCAGTCTTCTATTATTAGTAATCTGCATATATGTTAAATTCTTTAAGAAGATGGAAGGAGAGAAACCTAAATTGCCAACAAAAAATTCTATGGCGTTTTCAACTCAAGATGGTACGGTTAAATTTTTGTATTCATACAACACATACCTTTCAAACAATTCACATAACACATATTCTTAGTAATGGGGGAATGTTAGTACTATACCCCTTATTTTTATTGACACATTCTTCTCTTAATCTTGCATCCCTTGTAAAAAAAATGCCTGCTATTTATCAACCTTTTCAGAGTTTACATGTAATCAACTCTGCATATTCCTAGAATTTTATATGTACTAGCTTAATGGCAATGATACTACTTATGATTTTTCTTCCTCTTCCGACTACAGCCTCTGAAAGTGCAGAATATGAAACTTCAGGATCCAGTGGGACTACTGTTGTTGGCATTACAAGAATTATGGTGGCAAAATCAATGGAGTTTGCAAACTAATCACCCAAGGGTAATCGAGCTTTACCCTAATCACCCATATATCGGAGAGATTGTGTAATGTGCCAAAATAATAATAAATGTACCAAAAGTTTCAAACCAAGAAAATAATTGGAGTTTGCAAACTAGGACAATTATCATCTTTAGCCAGTAATGGGAGAGAAAATCTTAAATGGCTTCCAACACACTGTTTTATTCCTTTAATTTATTAACATTATCAACTTTTTTATTATCGTGTTATAATGATGCAAGATCATGCATCAACATCACTATCTTTTTTATTTTGGGCCATTCAGAATCAATTAGTTAAACTTTTATAAGGAAAAGAGCATTGTGTTTTACGATAATCATTCTCCCCTTTAGGCCTACAAGAATCAAGGTTATTTATCTTCTTTATTTTACCTTGGAATAACTTCTTTCAAATGATGCTTCTCTTATGCCATTTGTCATAATCCAATGCTTTTCTCCAAACATTATGAACAAAACTATTTATGCAAATCATCATATCAATGAAATATTTCTCCAAAGGACAAAAGTCTTCATCATTTCTTTGTGTGAGATTGAGGAGGTTGGTCACTTCTTTCCCGTATTGGTGATGATAACTTGGAGGAAGATGAATTTCTATTGGGGAGGTTATAACCCAAAGTGCTAGGCATCTCTATTACCTTATCTTGCTCTCTCATGTCCATTAAAGAAGGCCAAGATCTAAACTTAATCTCATTCCCCTCTATTTTGTTTTTCTTCTTATTTTAATAATCTAATCTAATCTAAGCTCTTCAAATGATCATATTCTCCTTAACTGTGATTGTGATCATCCTGTAGTGTGTTCAACCCTAATTCATCTCCTCTAATTAAGAACAGACTTAATCACACCAATAACAAAGTTTTTTCCTGTGCTCACTTGATATTGACGTTGTATGAGCTAAACCTACCAATTAAATTCCAGTGGTGAGTATTAATAACAACACTATTAACCGTATACAGTAGCAGCAGCACCAGCACGGGGAAAGTGTAAACAAAGTTGTAAGAGTGCAATTTTTGTGAAAAGGAAAATTCTTAAAGACAGAGAGAGAGGACAAAATAAACTGATACACTGTTGGAAATTGAAGGAAGCTAGACGAGGCTATCAACTGGGGCCCTAGGGAGTGTGAGGTAAATAAGAAGTGCAGGAAGCTTAATTGCACCAGCAAAACCTTGGGAAGAGAGAGAGAAAGAAGCTGGAAAAGAAATTAGAGAGTATATAAAATATAACAGGTTTTGACATAGAGACAATTGTGAAATGAATGTTAATTTATGAGAGGGCATAGAAGAAGATGTTGTTTGGTAGCATCCATGAAGCAGCAGAAAAATGAACTAAAAAAAAGGAACAGTGGGGTTGTTTTGCACTCACGGAGAGTGATGACTACATTGCAAGTTTTGTCTTGCAGAACAACCGACAAGAGGTCATGTTGGTTCTCTATCTCTCCCACACCCTGCACGCTGGTCCAGCTCCTAATTATTGCCTTTCTCTGCCACTCTTTCAAACCCTAACCTAAACTCAAACCAAAACCCTTCAAATATAACATTTTCAATGAGTGGGGAATGCTACAGATACACCTCTTTTGCCACCAATTTTGGTCTCACCAAAGTCTTAAGCACTTCCATTCTTGTTACATGTAAATTTACAGGTAAAATACCAAAAAAAAATTTCTCACTATGTTGACTACACAGATAAATATAATAAAATTCAGTTATATTATAGATATAAATTAGTGTGTTTTGTTTGACTTTATTTTTAAAGTTTCTATATTAAATTAAATTATCTATTTGGTTAGTTTTTCTAATAAAAGCATTACATAATAATTCCATCACATAAATGTTACGGGTCATAAAACAAAAGTGATTTGGTGTATTCTTTTATGGTAGGAATTAAATAAATGTTAGAATTTACAACCATATATTCACTCTATTCCATCAATTAAGCCACACTCTTTGATTTGCTGCGTCAAAGGACACTGAATTTCTCTTAGAATCTATATTCTGCCCATTTAAAATATTTAACACAGTTTTTAGTCAAAATTGTAAATTTTAGTTGTAGTATTAGTCAAAATTGTAAAATACACTTTTGAATTGTTTTATGAGTAATACTTTAGCATTTGTTGCTTTTATTTAATTTTATTTTGATGGACCATGACACTTGTTAAATTACATAATAATGTTTTTGTTCTAGAAGTTTTAAAAAAAATACTAGTCTCTTCAAAGATAATTTTTTTTATCCATATTTCACAAAAATAAGATAGTGTTTTAGAGATTACATTATAATCAATATCCTTTTTCTTCAATTTTATGAAATAAAGTTTAACACTTAAATATCTGAAATTTGTTTGATGAGTTGCTAGTTTAATTAGGTAGATAGTAAATTATTTGATTAATTTTAACTTTTATAAACATATTTCGAAAATATTTTAAATAATTTATTTTAAATTTTTTAATTTGTTATAAGTTACAAGTTACTTTAACTAAATTATTCAATTATTTATTATTATTATTATTATTATTTTATACTTATTTAAATTATAGCATTATTTTTTATAAGTATTAGATTGTTTTTTAACTTTTAATATGTTCGAATTGAAAATTTTTAACATTATATTAAAGTAACCAGAGTTTCATCGTAAGATAATATGTAAAAGCTATACACAACTAATAATTTAATAAGTTAATTAATCAGCCTAAAAGTTATACAATAAAAATCTGTGATTTTACTATTTATAAATAAAATTTAACATGTAAATCTCTTAAATTTTGTTTCATGACTACCATATATACGAACTAACACCAATGGTGTTCCTATTCAATTCAATAGTTCTACTACATGTTTAGGGATTGAGATCATAGATAATTTAAATATTTTTTTCATCTTTAATACATTTTTAAAAATAAAATTATGATGAAACACCTGTTCTAAAACAAATAATATTTCATATGCATACTAAATGATTGCGAAATAATTAGAATTGGGAAGATAATAGACATAAATTGAAATTACAGCCATTTTATCGTCAGATTTGAACTTAGGAAGAAAATAGACATAAATTAAAATTCCATTTATTATAAATCGATATATACTTTAAATGAATTTATCATAGCTTTTGTCTAGAGAATAAGTTACGACAAATAATCAATTTATATCTTTAAAAATTTTTTTGGACGTATATATAGAAGAGAATATTTAAAATGAATCAAATTATTAGTACATAAATAAAAAATTATTTATTATATTAAAATTAAATTACATAAAAATCTTTAATTTATTTTAAAAACATTACATTGTCCTTCTCTCATACATTCTTTAAGTTTTACAAATATTCCACAAACTTTTGTTTTTTAAGATTACATATACAAATATAATTTGATAAAACAATATTTTTGGTCTGAATTTAAAAAAGTGGTTTGTTCTTTTGCTCATGTTTTCTCCGTATTTCGTACATGCGTGAGACACTTTAAGGAAGTACATGACAGACACCTGGGGTGCTGGGGACATCAAACTATAAAGATCTATTCACATAAATTAATAATAATAAAATCCAATGTTTTAACTAAAGGTATAACATAAGCAAGATACATAGGTTAATTAAAAAAGTTATATTAGGCCAGTTCAACTCGTTTTGTAAGTACATTGTAATTTTTTAACTCGGTCCCGTGATGAATAATGGAACTTTTAATTTGGTCAAATAATTAATTTAATTTAGACTGCAATTTTCAAATTTATGGGATTGTGGATAAATGATAAATATATTTGAAAGTATGAGATGTTAAAATATATAATGATATTTAAGATGAAATTGACATAGAAAGAGATAAAGGTAATTTGTTTTGAGTGAGGTGTGGGTTGATGAAATGAAAGTAAAGTGAGAAAGTGAATGAAGAAGTGTTGGAGAATTGCAGAGTTTTGTCGTGTTGTTAGGGTATGCGAGAATCAGAGTATCTCTCTCTACTCGAGGCTGTTTGTGTTTATGTTGGTGGGTTTGTGCGTGTGCAGCAATTTCTGCAACCCACTCTTTTGGTTGGACAAGGGATTTACTTTACCACCTCACTTCTTTCACGCTACAAACAATTTATGCAATTTGGTTTTCGTTTCGCTTTCACGCTTCAACTTCTGTCTGTGCTCTTTAGGTTATGTTCTATTTCTCAAACTGGGGATCACACGTTAAACTCCACTACTCAATGGGACGCTGCAATCTTTGACTCTTTCTTCGTGTAATTTATGAAAAGGTTTAATTATTCGGAATATGATTCAAAAATTTTAAAATGATATTTACTTTTAAGTTTGTTTTAATTTAGTATCTAAATTCGAAATTGTCAATGACACGAAAAAACTAAATTGAAATCAAGACAATGATATTTGGAAAGTACCTTGTCACATGACGTTACTTTATCACGTGCCACTGACAATGTCACATATCACGAATTTGACACGTGATAATATTTTTTTTTAAATTCAAAAAAAAAATAAAAAATCAAAGGTTGACACGTGATACGCCGTTAACAGTGTTTGCAAAAAATTAACAAAATTTATTACATTGATGTACAATTTTAAATTTAGATACTAAACTGAAACAATATGTTACCAGTAATTAAACCTTTATGAAAAATATCACTTAAATCTGCTTTTTTATTCTTTAAACTTTAATGCAAAATTAAAATACGTTATTATCTTATTGTTCTTAGAGTTTGATCTTTAAATTTCAAAAATAAATATCTTCTTACTTTAATTGAGTTAAATAAAATTTAAATATTAAATAATGTTGTAGGTTAACATTTGAATTGTTTAGCTTGTTTGATATATTTCAATTTAAATGATTATCTAAAATATTAGTTTATACATGAAAAGAATATAATATTGTTGAATTAAAATGATTATATTTATTATTTTTAAAATTCAAAATTAAAATGTATCAAATTTTAAGATATAAACTATTTTAATTTTTTTTTCAAATAAATTCAAGGACTATAAATATATTGAACCAAAAATCATTCCTAGACACTTTTTCTATTTTTTTTCTTCAAATAATATCTTATATCTTTTAATTAAACAATTAGTACAGTCTTATTTTTAAGTTTGGAATTTAGTTGTAGGGAATCGAATTTTAAACTATAACTGAAAGAAGACCGGTTACAAAATCAATTAGAATTTGATCTTTAGATAACTGAATATCAAATTGGATTGTTCTGCTTTCCAAAATTGAATGTGTAATTCTCAAATGTCTCTCTTAGATAGAAGACGTCGAACATGAACAAGTGACACCGGAATAAGAAAGAATCTGAGAATTGGTAAGATGATAAGTTCAAATTTCAATTATAATAAATGTTTAATGGTTCTAATATTATATTAAAATAATAAAATTAAATTTAACTTAAATTTTACTATCACTCACATATTATAAAGTAAAAATTGGAATTAGTATCTCTTCTAAATTATTTCGCTACATTTAATAAGTCTCACATCGTTTAGGAGTCGAGGTCAAACACAGTTTGTATAATCCTTCCTCCATCCACCCTTCGAGACGCCTTGTAAGAACGATACTTCAGAAATGCAATGGTCGTTTCTAACGATGGTTGCTGAACCAACTTGGTTCGAGTCAAAATGTTGGCACTAAATTGTAATATTTAACACAACATTATTTCATGGAACTAGATCATGAAAATCCTAATGCTCAAATTTTAGATTTTGTAAGGGTGGTGAAATTGATTTTATTGTCCCTCCTAGGAGAAAAAATACATCTTGACTTCATTCTTGACTGAGTTCTTTTTGTATCATACTTTACAACCTTAGAATTTCCATCCCCATATTTTGTCAAAGATCATCTAAATTTTTAATGCCTAACAAAATCTCTTCAATCGATCAATTGCAAATTTGAATATACAATTAACTCATCTCCCCGATAGATTCAATTACCACAAAACTCACCACAACAATTCTATGTCTATAGTGGAATTCAATATGGTGGAAATCACCTAGCGAAATAAAACATTATCATCTAAGGAACACAACAGCTAGTGCAATATATTGGAAATCAAAATTAGAACAAGTATTATTGAAATTAACATAATCCTCTTGTAACATGAGATGAAGTCTTTTTTTTTCTTTTTTGAATTTTTGTGTGTGGTGTGTGTTAGTGGATTAGGCTTAAGGTGTGCTAAGTTAGATAATATGATATATTAACTAAGCATATGCTTAATAATTTAAATTGTTCGATGTAACACTATAAATTATAATATTATTTAGATGGATAATTCAATCCAATGTGCAACCTTTGATGTTATATTTCTTAAGTGTCTTTATAAGGTGTACATGATTCATCTAAGTATCACATTTTGTTTATTACTAAATGTGTTTTGACTATTGAAAATATTTTAAAAAATTTTACTTTAAGTTCTACCCTTCATAGTTTTTCAAAAACTTAAGACTAAATTGTTACAAAATTTAAATATTTTTACATCTTAACAAACTCGTTGTTTGAATAAATTTTAAGCCAAAATAATAAATGGTATCAAAACAAGTATAAATGGAGAAAAAAAAGGGTCGATTAAAAAATGTGACTAATGAGTGAAGTATGATACAAATTCATACCAACACAATAATCAATTCATACCAACACAACAATTAATTCATACCAAGATAGTAGCGTAGAGAGAAATTGAAGCAATTTTAGCGTTTGTTTAAATTGAAGCAATTTGTACCTCTCCTCCTCGACGGTGTGGCAGTGAAAGCAGAAGAGCTCATCCTCGACGGTTGGTGCTTCCAATACCCACAGCAGCGTCCCTCCACGACAGAACTCAAACTTTCGCTACCCTTGACGGCGAGCTTCCGCAGCGAGCCGAACCTCACGGCAGATGACGGTGGAAGGCAGCCATGGCTCCGATCGGTCTCGTTGGGTGGTAGGGATGGCTGGGCAGTGGGTTGGCAAAGTGGGCAATGGGTTTTGGCTTGGTGGAATGTGTTGTAGAGATGGCACGACGAGAACAAAGAAGAGAAGTGGAAAATGAAACTAGAAAAAGGGAATCACAATTCTAAATTCTGATTTCATCGACGACATTACCGTTGGTAAATCCGTCGGAGTACTAAAACAAAGATGTTACCAACGACTGACATCCGTCGATAAACACATCCAACAATTTTCATCCTACACGTTACTAACAGATATTGTCTGTAGGTAAATTCAACATATGCATTTGTCGATAATTTCGTCAGTAATGATCAATTTCCGACAGATCATAATCCGTAGAAACGACTTCGTCGGTAATTAGCGTTTTTCTAGTAGTGCATGAATGTTGTAAAATAATAATATCAAATCCATAAGGATCATATATTTAATTTTTTAATTTTATTTACTTCGTTATGGATTATATTTAACTTTTAAAACCTAAGTGCCTCTCATTTAAATCCGACAATTATGTTCACCTACTAATCTTTCCCTAAAGAATTATGAAAAAAATAAAATTATGATTAAACATTTTGCATAAATAAAATCAATAGAAGAAAAATTAATTGGAGAGTTTAAAAAAAATAATTAATAATAATAGTCACAAAGGATTAAGCTTCAATTTCATAATAAAGAGAACTACTTATAAATAGTAATGGACAATTCCAAAGAAAATACAAGAATGAAAATTGAAAGTGGCATACCAAGAAAAAAAGACAGAGAATATGTTACTCTTACCTAACCATCAATGTTTTTATGTTCATCCTGACTAAGCTGGTATAAAAAGTGTTTACGATCTAACAACACTAAGTCCATATTAAAATAAAAAGAAAGAATCAAATTGTTGAAGATGTGTGCACATGACTGCAAATCAAATGCATGTCTTAACACCAATTATGTTCTCATTTTATTCAAACATTCCCTTGTGCATTTAAAGGTAAAAACATAATATGTTTGATAAGGAGTATAAATAAATAAAAACATACAAGATAATAATTTAGAAAATATATTATTCAGATAATATAAAATAAATATATATTAAATAATGGATTAAAATGTTTTACATAAAAAGATTTCAAATTTAAACATTTGTTTGTGTTGAAGTACATGTTGTTGTGTATCAAGAATAGTACAAGCTTTATAATCCTAATTAGAGACTTATTTCCCTGTAGCAAGATTTTACAAAAAGAGGCACACTTAACTCTTTTCACTGAAATGTTTTAAAAAGATTAGTTTTCTTTTTCACCCAAAAATAAGTATATAGGAAATGTACCTTAGGCTAGGTAAGGAGCCTCATCACCACTGGTTACTAAGCATGTGTAAATCATAAGGTATTTCAGAAAGATGTTAGGTGTTAAATTACAATATAAAAAATACAAATGACTTAAAAATTATCTTATTACACCCTAAAATCATAAATCAAATACTCTTAGCATTTATATTTAATAAATAATCATAGAAAATAAAACGTAAAAAAATGAACATATTTTTAAGGCTTGGACATTTTTATTCGAGACTATACACAAGTCTATATCTAAACAATGGTATGAAAAGTAGCCTGAGATCTTGATTATAGTGGATAACACCAAGTTTTGTATGTTTTTAACCAATTTTCTAAATGTGAATCAACAAAGGTTTATTAAGATAAAACATAAGATATGATTATATTGAGATTAGAGAACCATGCAATCAACTTACTCATTGAAGAACATTAATTCAAAAAAGCAAAGTCTTATAATGTTCAATATAATTTTAACATATAAGTCACCACCAAGCATTGTATGTTCATCTCATATTTTGGTCAATACAATATAAATAGTTATTTAGATAAAGTTTGTTTGTAATCATGATCGGGATACGGTGAAAAAAAACTTGAAAAAAAAAATGGTATGCAAAAGTTTGGATTCACCTAACTTAACATCTTATAACGTTCAATAAAAACCCTTTAATTAAGTGTGAAAAATAAATATGATTTTTAAAATATTTGTTTTTTTCCTCAAACATCAAATAAAACTATTATTAGTCATTGATTTCTTTTTTAAAACAAAAAAATATATTTATTTGGGTTTGACAATGATTAACATTGTTTTACATATTTCCATTCACAGTAAAAACTCAATGTCATGTAGTTCTTTACAAAATGATATTTATTTTGGAATGTTCATGTGAGTCTGATAAGGATTGTCCTTACTAGGGATGTCAAAAAAATCCGTACCCGCGGGTATCCGCGGATAAAACCCGCAACGGGTAGAAAATGGATATTAAAAATGGATACCCGCTGTCCGCGGATACGGGTATTTTTGATACCCGCATGTTAACGGGGTGGGTACGGGTATCATAATATCCGTACCCGTAGATACCCGTACCCGCTAAACTTACACCCCTTGACATTCTTCTCATTCCTTTCTTTGAAATTGGGCATATACATCACCTTATATAGATAATGACGTTTATGGTATGCTTGTTGTCAAATGATATAATCAAATAAGAATACTTGGCACGTGGCAAGTATTC
>Ga0209389_1006299_pt1 | contig 10277 bp, 12 predicted proteins | sample CowpearedBW_FD_187526 | JGI IMG/M metagenome (GOLD analysis project Ga0209389, IMG submission 187526) | Root nodule microbial communities of legume samples collected from California, USA - Cow pea red BW (SPAdes) (version 2) | ecosystem: Host-associated > Plants > Roots > Nodule | place: USA...
ATCTCATTTTGCCACATTCGCGCGTGCCGAAACGGTAGTGCCGAACACGGCCTTTCGAACGTTCAGGATTCTGCCATGAAGGTCCGTAACTCGCTGAAATCGCTGCGCGGTCGCCATCGCGCCAACCGCCTGGTCCGCCGCAAGGGCCGGGTCTATGTGATCAACAAGGTGCAGCGCCGCTTCAAGGCGCGCCAGGGCTGATATCGCTCTGCCGGGCGCTCGCGTGCCCGCAAGACCACGGCCTCACACGAGTTTGACGCCGCCTTTGCTTTGCAAGGGCGGCTTTGCGCGTTTAGACTTTCACCATGGCAGTCAGATTCCCTTTCGCGTGCTCCCTGTGTCTGGCCCTTGTGCTGGGAACTGCCGGCCTCGCTCCGGCCTCGGCGCAGCAGGTTGAGCCGCCGGCCAAGCAGAAGAAGCTGCCTGAAGCGCCTGCAAAGCTGCCCAAGGTCGATCGCAGCAAGAATCTCGATTTCCTGTTCGGCGCGCTGAAGGCGGCCCCCGATGAGGCCAGCGCCAAGCATGTCGAGGCGCGGATCTGGGCGATCTGGCTCCAGACCCCGAGCGACACGGCAGCGCTCCTGATGTCCCGCGCCAAGACCGCAGTCGACGCGAAGAAGATCGACGTCGCGATCAAGCTCCTGGATTCGGTCATCAAGCTCAGGCCTGATTACATCGAGGCCTGGAACCGGCGTGCGACGCTCTATTACATGCAGAACGATTATGGTCGCTCCCTCGCGGACATCCAGCAAGTGCTGATCCGGGAGCCGCGCCATTTCGGCGCGCTCGCCGGCCTCGGCATGATCATGCAGGAGGTCGGCGACGATAAGCGCGCGCTCGATGCCTACCGCAAGGCGCTCGCCGTCAATCCGCACCTCGAGAAGATTCCAGATCAGGTCAAGGCGCTGACCGAGAAGGTCGAAGGCCGCGACATCTAGCTATAACTCGATCATTTCTTGAGCGATCGCCGCCGGCGTGGATTAACCACGATCGCAGGCGTTGCACCGCGAGGACTATTGCGAGGCCCGTTGCAGGCCTACCTGCATGGCAGGAGCGAAAGCCATGAAGGGTTTGGTGGTCGCAGCTGTATTGCTGCTCGCGTCGGGGACGGTGAGCTTCGCCGACGAACTGTTCTGGGTGGTCGGCAACCGCGCCACCGGCAAATGCACCATCGTGACCAGCAATCCGGTCATCATCGGCGACATCTGGTTCGGCGACGGTCCCTACAAGTCCAAGGCCGATGCCAAGCTTGCCCGTTCGACGATCCGCGCTTGCCCCGCAGTCACGCCCGACGAAGAAAAGGAAGAGGACGGGACGAACTAACCTGCGCTCAATGCAGGACGTTGCTGCCGCGCTCGACGAGGCTGCGGTCGGCGGCTGCGGCGTAAGCCTTTGCAAGCTCGGTCTCGAGGTGCTCGTTGATCAGGAGCAGCGCCCGCACGGCACCGCGCAGATCGCCGTTGCAGCTCGCGACGATTTCGTCGATCGCAGTGTCGTTTGATCTGAAGTTCATTGGAATTCTCCGGTTCAACTCAGGACAAATCCTGCCGGTCTTTCCCGCATCGCCCGAAGTTGCGAGGAGGATCGGCGCCCACCCGCGCCTAGATGGCCGAACCGACCATGGCGATTATATGGAAGCAGCAATGACGCCTGCATGAAGCTGTTCCGGGGCTTGCGTACGCTCTCGGATCGTTGTTGATTTTATTGAGTTTTTTGGTTCGGCAATTGTACACATATCCACAGCCCGGCAGTTTCGGTGGAGGCGCGGCAAGCCGGCGGCGAAACTGCCACCCGTCAGACCCGTAACTGCCCTGTGCCCAGGATCACCCGGATTCTCCCCATGATCGTGATGTCAGTCGTGACGGCGCTGGTTCTGCTGGCGCTGGTCACACAAGCGGGGATCGTCGCCGTGCAACGCGCCCATCCACCGCAGGGCCGGATGATCGAGGTCGACGGCGCGACGCTTCATGTCGTCGATATCGGCCCGCGCGATCCGGGTCTTCCGATCGTGATGCTGCACGGCGCAAGCTCCAACCTCGAAGCGATGCGCCGGCCGCTCGGTGACATCCTCGCCCGGGATCATCGCGTGATTCTGATCGACCGCCCCGGCCATGGCTGGAGCACGCGCGCGCGGCGGCAGGATTCGACGCCGCAGATCCAGGCGCGGATGATCGATGAGGCGCTTCACAAGCTCGGGATCGATCGCGCGGTTTTCGTGGTGCATTCCTGGAGCGGCGCGCTCGGGGCGCGGATCGCGCTCGATCACCCGCACCGCGTTGCCGGTCTCGTGATGCTCGCGCCGGTCACGCATCCCTGGCGCGGTGGTGTCGGGCGCTACAACGAGATCATCGCAACGCCCGTGATCGGTCCGCTGCTCGCCTACACCATCACGCTGCCGCTCGGCTACGTCCTCGCTGAATCCGGCGCACGCAACGTCTTTCTGCCGCAAATCATGCCGGACGGCTTCGTCAAGGACTCCGCGACGCCGCTCTTGCTGCGTCCCCGCGAGTTCATCGCCAATGCCTGTGATCTGGTGACTCTGAAACAGTCCGTCGCCGCGCAAGTTGCGCGCTATGGCGACATTTCCGTGCCGGTGACGATCATCGCCGGCGAGCCCGACAAGACGGTGAAAACCAGCATCCACGCGCGCCCATTCGCCGCGGCGGTGCCGAATGCGCGGCTGATCGTGCTGCCCGACCTCGGGCACATGGTGCAGATTGCCGTACCAGATCTCGTGAAGTCAGAGATCGAGACGATGATCGGCAAGATCGTTCCGGCGCAGGCGGCCGCCGATTAAAGCGTTTTCGAGCGAAACTCCAGCGGCCGCCGTTCGCGCGCTTACTGCTTGATCTTCCCGTCCTTGTCGAACTGCGACACATAGGCCCAGAGATTGTTGATCTCGGTCTCGTTCTTGATGCCGGCGAACGCCATCTTGGTGCCTGGGATCTTGGCCTTGGGGTCCTTGATGTATTCCTTGAACGTGGCCTCGTCCCAGGTGATGCCGGAATTCTTGTTCGCATCCGAATAATTGTAGTCCGGAGCCGTGCCCGACTTGCGGCCGTTGAGGCCGTTGAGCTCGGGGCCGACCTTGTTCTTGGCGCCTTCGCCGATCGCGTGGCAGGCCAGGCACTTGTTGAACGATGTCTTGCCGGCCGCGACATCCTGCGCCATCGCGGCGGGTGCGGTGGCAATCACGGTGAGGATCGTCAGTGCGCCAAAAGTCAGTTTTGTCATCGGGTGCTCTTCGTCTCTTCCCTGGTGGGTCTGGTCAGTCTCTTGTCTGATCGACAATCGCCGACCCGCCGCTTTTGGCAGGCCTGCTCGGCTTGGACAAGCCGCCAAACCATGACAGGTTTCACGGTTTCATGCTTGTCCCAGAGCGAACTCGCTTCAGATCCTCGCTCCGACTTTCGGATGGCCTACCCAAACAGGCGCGGACGTGGTTGATTTGCCGCGACAAATTGGGATCATGCGGCGCGAGCCGGAAGGATATGTCAATGGCCATCATGATGCCTGCGAGCGACCAGGCGGTGCTGGCGCGCCGCGCGGAGATCATTGCTGCGCTGCGCGCAATCGTGCCGGGCGAGGGCGTGATCGATAGTGCCGCCGAGATGCGGGCCTACGAATCCGACGGGCTGACCGCCTACCGGCAGCCGCCGATGGTCGTGGTGCTGCCGGATACGACCGAGCAGGTCTCGCTCATCCTGAAATATTGTGCCGCGCAGGGTATCAAGGTGGTGCCGCGCGGCTCCGGCACCTCTTTGTCCGGCGGCGCGCTGCCGCTCGAAGACGGCGTGCTGCTCGGGCTCGGCAAGTTCAAGCGCATCCGCGAGATCGATTTCGACAACCGCGTCGTCGTCACCGAGCCCGGCGTCACCAACCTCGCGATCAGCCAGGCGGTTGCGCATGCCGGCTTCTACTACGCGCCCGATCCGTCCTCGCAGATCGCCTGCTCGATCGGCGGCAATGTCGCCGAGAATTCCGGCGGGGTGCATTGCCTGAAATACGGCATGACCACCAACAACGTGCTCGGTTGCGAGATCGTTCTGATGAGCGGCGAGATCCTGCGCATCGGCGGCAAGTCGGCGGAGAACCCAGGCTATGACCTCATGGGCGTCATCACCGGCTCGGAAGGCCTGCTCGGCGTCATCACCGAGATCACGGTGCGGATTCTGCAAAAGCCTGAGACCGCTCGCGCGCTGATGGTCGGCTTCGCCCAAGTCGAGGCGGCCGGCGAGTGCGTGGCGCGCATCATCGGCGCCGGCATCATCCCCGGCGGCATGGAGATGATGGACAAGCCCGCGATCCACGCCGCAGAGGCCTTCGTCCATGCCGGCTATCCACTCGACGTCGAAGCGCTCCTCATCATCGAGCTCGACGGGCCCAAGATCGAGGTCGACGAGCTGATCACGCGCGTCGAGGCCATCGCCAATGCCTGCGGCTCGACCACCTGCCAGATCTCGACCTCGGAGGCCGAGCGCAATCTGTTCTGGGCCGGTCGCAAGGCCGCCTTTCCGGCCGTGGGCCGCATCTCGCCCGACTATCTCTGCATGGACGGGACGATTCCCCGCGGCGCGCTGCCGAAGGCGCTCGCCCGTATCCGCGAGCTCTCGGAAAAATACCAGCTTGGCTGCGCCAACGTGTTCCATGCCGGCGACGGCAATCTGCATCCGCTGATCCTCTATGATGCCAACAAGCCCGGCGAGATCGAGCGCGCCGAAGCGTTCGGAGCCGACATCCTGCGTGCCTGCGTCGAGTTTGGCGGTGTGCTCACCGGTGAGCATGGCGTCGGCATCGAAAAACGCGATCTGATGGGCGACATGTTCAGCGAGATCGATCTCAACCAGCAGCAGCGGTTGAAATGCGCCTTCGACGCCCAGGGACTGCTCAATCCCGGGAAAGTATTTCCGACCCTGCACCGCTGCGCCGAGCTCGGCCGCATGCATGTCCATGCGGGCAAGCTGGCATTTCCGGATATTCCCCGATTCTGAGCGAGCCGATCATGCGGCGGGCGTAAACGGGCGGGCCGCCAACGTTCGCAACCAACCTCGCCGCATTCTGATCGTCCAAGGTCAAAAGGAGCCGCCCGGGAGACCCCGGCGGCTCCTGCTTGTTGATTCCGGGTTGGTCGTCAGTAACCGCGCTTCGTGCCGTTCATGGAGCCTCATATCAGCTCGTATTGCGTACGCTCACGCTTGGCCAGCAAGGCCAGCGCCTGCCCTGCGATATGGCTCTTGAAATGCGGGCTGTCCTGATGCGCCCTGAAGGCGGCTTCATCGTGGAATAATTCGTAGAACAGGAATTGAGCCCCGTTGTCCTTGGCGCGGCTGATAAGGAACAGTTTTACGCCCGGCTCGCTTTGCGCCTGCGGGAGGAAGTCGCGCAGGATCTCGGCAACACGATTGGCCTCTTCGGGCTTCGCTTCCCACTGCGCCACGACCAGAAGACCGCCGCCGCTGACCGCCTGGTAGAAGGTTTGCTGGTTCGTCGCCTGCTCGTTCATGACGAAAACTCCATTTGGAGAGAGGATCATTCGATCAGTAGCGAAGTTTGCATGGCAATGGTTCGATAGTGATCGAAGTGCGACATCGGGCGGAAGCGGCGCGACGCGGCACGGTCCAGATCTTGAAAGTAACGAGACCGCGAAGCGGTCGAACCACGAAGGCGGTTGCAGCTCGGCCTTCATCCTTCCGGGACGCTTGCGCTGCAAGCTCCTCCGCGCTCCGGCCGCGATGCTCCGAGGCGGTGCCCTTCATGCGTCGAATTGATTTTCCGCGCGAATTTCGCTACCGCCTCTTCCCGTGGATACGCTCAGGGTCAGAGACGCCAAAGACGTCGAAGAGGTGGTGCGCGCGGCGATTGCCAATGAGCAGCCGCTCGAGATCATCGGTCATGGCAGCAAGCGCAGCATTGGCCACGCAATGGCGACCAACGCCGTGCTCGACGTCTCCGCGCTCAATGCCGTCACCTCCTACGAGCCGAACGAGCTGATCGTCACGCTCCAGGCCGGGGCGCCGCTTGCCGACGTGCTGTCGCTGATCGATGCCAAGAACCAGCAATTCGCCTTCGAGCCGATGAACACGGCGCCGCTGCTCGGCACGCCGGTGTCAGGCACCATCGGCGGCATGATCGCGGCCGGGCTCGCCGGTCCAAGGCGGATCAGGGCGGGCGGGGCGCGTGATCATCTGCTCGGGGCGCATGCCGTCTCCGGCTTCGGCGACAGCTTCAAGACCGGCGGCAAGGTGGTGAAGAACGTCACCGGCTACGATCTCTGCAAGCTCCTCGCGGGGTCGTGGGGCACGCTGTCGGTGATGACGGAGGTCACGCTCAAGGTGATGCCGAAGCCGGAGGCGGAGCGGACGCTGTTGCTGCGCGGGTTAGAGGATGCCGCCGCCAACAAGGCCATGACTGCGGCCCTTGGCTCACCCTTCGACGTCTCCGGTGCCGCGCATCTGCCGAAATCGGCACTCCGGGCCGAGACCGAGGGGCTGGGCGACATCGTGGGCCAGGGCGAGGCGCTGACCGTGCTGCGGCTCGAGGGCATCACCGCATCTGCCGCGCACCGCGCCGGCTCGCTGCGCGAATTGCTGGCGCCGTTTGGAATCGCGACGCTGATCGAGGATGCGGCGTCTGCCGCGCTGTGGGGCGCGATCCGCGATGTGCTGCCCTTCGCGGCCGGCGGTGCGCTCGGCGCCTGGCCGGTGTGGCGGATCGTCTGTCCGCCGGCCTCGGGCGCGGCACTCGGGATCGAATTGGCGCGCGAGACGGGCGGCGATTTGATCTACGATTGGGGCGGCGGCCTGATCTGGGCGGCATTGCCGCCGAAGCCGGACGCGCATGCACCGGTCGTCCGTGCGCGCGCGAATGCGGTTGGGGGACATGCCACGCTGATCCGGGCCGCCGAGCAGGTCAGGCGCGATGTCGATGTGTTCCACCCACAGGCGCCGGGCATTGCCGCGCTGAGCGAGCGGGTGCGCGCCAGCTTCGATCCGAAGACCATTCTCAACCGGGGGCGGCTCACGCGGAGCGCTGGCTGAATGAAGACCGAATTCTCACTCGCGCAGCTCGCCGACCCCGACATCGCGGAGGCCGACAAGATCCTGCGCGCCTGCGTCCATTGCGGCTTCTGCACCGCAACCTGTCCGACCTATGTGCTGCTCGGCGACGAACTCGACAGCCCGCGTGGCCGCATCTACCTGATCAAGGAGATGCTGGAGAAGGATCAGGCCCCGACCGCCGAGGTGGTCAAGCATATCGACCGTTGCCTGTCGTGCCTTGCCTGCATGACGACCTGCCCCTCCGGCGTGAACTACATGCATCTCGTCGACCAGGCCCGGGTCCGGATCGAGCAGCGCTATCGGCGGCCGCTGGCCGAGCGGCTGTTGCGCAAGGTGCTGGCCTTGGTCCTGCCGGACCCGCAGCGCTTCCGCATCAGCATGTGGCTGGCGCGGCTGGCCCGTCCGCTGAGCGTCTTGCTGCCGACGCCCCGGCCTTCGGCGACGCCCGGATTGATCCCACGCATCAAGGCGATGCTGGCGCTGGCTCCGAACCGGCTGCCGCCCGCGGGGCCTGCCGCGGGCAGCGTATTCGCCCCGCTCGGAAAGAAGCGCGGACGTGTGGCGCTGCTGCAGGGCTGCGCCCAGCAGGTGCTGGCGCCGCGCATCAACCAGGCCGCCATCAGCCTCCTCACCCGCCATGGCATCGAGGTCGTCCTGGTCCGGGACGAGCAGTGCTGCGGGGCGCTGACCCATCACCTCGGCAATGATGAGGATGCGCTGGCGCGAGCGCGCGCCAACGTCGCGGCGTGGAGCGCGGAGGCAGCCGGCGAGGGGCTGGACGCCATCCTGGTGACGACCTCCGGCTGCGGCACCGTCATCAAGGACTATGGCTATCTCCTGCGCGAGGACACCGCGTTCGCGGCTGATGCGGCGAAGGTGTCGGCGCTCGCCAAGGACATCACCGAATACGTCGCCGGCCTCGGACTCGCGACGACTGCGAGACAGGACAACATCGTCGTCGCCTATCACTCCGCGTGTTCGCTGCAGCACGGGCAGAAAATCACAGACCTTCCGAAAGAATTGCTTTCCAAGAATGGATTCGTGGTGAAAGATGTACCCGAGAGCCATTTGTGTTGCGGCTCGGCGGGGACCTACAACATTCTCCAGCCCGAGCTTGCGGGTCGGTTGCGCGATCGCAAGGTCGCCAACATCGCGAGCGTCAAGCCGGACATGATTGCCGCGGGCAATATCGGCTGCATGGTGCAGATTGCCAGTGGCACGTCAGTTCCGGTCGTACACACGATTGAGCTTCTCGATTGGGCTACGGGCGGATCGCGGCCGGCACTGAACGCGCAAGCTTGAGCTTCAAAGGCTGAGCTTTCGTCCGGAGGTGACGGCGCAACGGGGCCCGATCGACCATTGTTCGGCGGCAACAGGAGGACCACGATGGCGAAAGCGAAGAAGAAGAAAAGCAAGAAGGCCAAAAAGGCCAAAAAGGCTGTAGCGGCGAAGAAGGCCGCGAAGAAGACAGCCAAGAAGTCTGCCAAAAAGACTGCGAAGAAAGCTGCAAAGAAATCTGCCAAGAAGGCAGCCCCGAAGAAGGCAGCCAAGAAGGCCGCGGCAAAGTCGGCCAAGAAAGCCGCTCCCAAGAAGGCCGCGAGGAAAGCGGCACCGAAGAAGGCGAAGGCAGCGCCTGCTCCGAAGCCGTCAACGCCGGCAGAGGCTCCGGCTCCCGAGTCCGCCGCCGAGACAAGCTGGGCGATGCCTTCGTCTTCTGCGGAATCGGCGTCGGCCGAGGGACAGAGGTAGGGCCTCGGGCTCTCGTCGCCCCTTGGAAATCTGCAACAGAAGGGCCGCGGCGCTATGTGCTGCGGCCCTTTTGCATCGTCGCTGGCAAGGTTTGGTCGCACCGCTCCCGGCGCCAGGTTGATTCGTGGCCTGGGTATCACGCTGTCCGAGAATCCCCGGACTTTCCCGGGTCTTCTGTGCACCTCGGACTGCAAATAATGTGATCTAGAAGCCACACATGCTGACAACCTTTCGTGGAATCGTCAAAACGCCTAAAAAGTCGGCAGATGCCCGCGCTTTTTGCTTCACGGTTCCTGTCCCCCAATCCAAATTGCCGCAGCGATGAAATTTGCAATCAGGTCGAGCGCCCCGGGGGCTTCCGGGATCCGACTGGGGTCTAAGAACTGGCGATGGGGATCGAAATGAAAAAAGTGACTTTGTTGGCCACGGCGCTGGCAATGGTAACGGGTTCGGCTTTCGCGGCAGACTTGCCCGTGAAGGCGCTGAAAGCCCCGCCGCCGCCTGCCTTCGATCCCTGGGATATCGCCTTCGGCGCCGGCATCATGAGCGATTACATCTTCCGCGGCGTTACGCAGTCCAACCATAATCCGTCGGTCACGGCCTATTTCGAGCCGCGCTACAACGTCAACAAAGACCTGCAGCTCTACATCGGTGCGTCCGCGGAGAGCATCTCGTTCCCGAACCGCGCCGCGGCCGAAGTCGACATCTACGGCGGTATCCGCCCGACCTTCGGCATGTTCGCCTTCGACTTCGGTGTGTGGGGCTATCTCTATCCTGGCGGAAGCTGCTTCGGCTCGCAGGGCACCCTCGCCCAGGGCAATTGCGGCACCGACATCGATTACTCTCAGGGCGCTATCGGCCTTCCGATCAATGGCAATTTCGCCAAGAAGGACGCGAGCTTCTTCGAGGCCTATGCCAAGCTGAACATCAACATCAACGACCAGTGGACGGTCGGCTTTAACGAGTACTACTCGCCAAACTTCCTCAACCTTGGTGCCTGGGGCAACTACGCTTCGATCACCGCCAAGTGGACCGCGCCGAGCACGATCTTCGGTGCCAGCGGCGTCGGCATGTACGTGTCGGGTGAGTTCGGCCGGCAGTGGCTCGGCACCTCCGACATCTTCTACGGCATCGCGGGCGATCCGGTGTACGCGAACGGCATCAAGGAGCCGAGCTACAACACCTGGAACGTCGGCGTCGGCTTCACATACAAGGTGTTCACGCTCGATCTGCGCTACTACGACACCGACCTGAAGAAGGGCGATTGCAACGCCTTCACCAGCGACTACACCGCGAAGTTCGACGGCAGCTTCACCCCGATCAACCCGGGCGGCTTCGGCTCCAACTGGTGCAGCGCGGCCGGCGTCGCCAAGCTCTCATTCGACCTGACGGCGATGAGCAATCTGAAGTAAGTCTTCTGACCGAGACGACTTGAGGAGGGCGGCAGAGCGATCTGCCGCCCTTTTGCTT
>Ga0209389_1006300_pt1 | contig 10276 bp, 6 predicted proteins | sample CowpearedBW_FD_187526 | JGI IMG/M metagenome (GOLD analysis project Ga0209389, IMG submission 187526) | Root nodule microbial communities of legume samples collected from California, USA - Cow pea red BW (SPAdes) (version 2) | ecosystem: Host-associated > Plants > Roots > Nodule | place: USA...
TCAGATGTTTACTTGTTTAAAAAAAAAAATTAACAGATAAAATACAATTAAAGAAAAGATTAAAAAAGAAAATAATTTAGGACGTTCGTGTCAAACTAAGGAAAGGCTTCTGCGATGAGTTTTCACTCACCGTTCTGATGGTGCCATAGGTCAACACCGTTTCCACTTTAATCCAACACAAACATTCTTCAATCTCTCTCTCGTGCTTATTATATCATCGTATTCATTCATAGTTACTATTCATTCAAGAAGAGGATCGAAAACGAAAATGAAACGAAATTGAAATTGAAATTGAAATGAAACATTGTAGCGAGATCCCTAATCCTTCCCTTCACGCACCATAGATTTTTGGTGATTCTTCACCCACGCTTCGTATCTATCTCGCATTATAAATCGACGCAGAAACCATGCTTCTGCAGAACCAATCAATGGAGGAGCTTCTCGTTCAATTTCTGAGAGCGGCATGGCTCGCTGCAACGTTACCAATCGTAATCGCGTCCTTTTCGATTCCCAATCTAAGCTTCCTCCGCCGCACCTTGATTGGCCTCGCCGGGCGAGGCAAAATCATGCAATCCTCCCAAGTAAGGCCACTTTTATGCGGTTTCCATTTTCATCCCACGCTCTCGAAATTTCTCATCACGAACGCAATTTTCTTTGTCAGCAGAAATTCACGATTCCTCAGAGGCTGTTTTTTCACTTCTACCTGGTGGCTTTTTTGTGGACCACGTTGCTGCTTGTCGCGACTTGGGCGTACGCGTACCGCATGGTGCCGGTTGTAGCGGAACCGTTTTCGTATTCTACTATCACCAGCTTCTTGACGGGTGGTTCCACCATAAGAGCCGATTCGCATAAAGTGAAGCAGGGGTATGCGGCGTGGGAAGCGGTTTCTCTGCTTTTGCTGATGGAATTTCACGTCCTCCGCCGACTCTTTGAAAGCATTCACGTCTTTGACTACAGCCCTTCTGCCCGCATGCATGTCATTGGTTATTTCACTGGATTGTTGTGAGTTTTTTTCTATTGATTTTTTTTTATCTGTTTCACTTGCATTTGTTTCTTTTGAAGTTTGGAAGTTGTTTTTACCGTGCTGAATTGAGAATTTCTGTGAAGTCTGTTACTTCCTTTTATACTTCGTTGGGTGAATAATTCTTAATTCTTGATTGATTGGTCTAAAATTGCAAGGGGGACTTGTAAACTTAGTCGATTCGGCCAATACAATTTCTGAAATGCATAGGTCACTGAATTATTTGTCAAGAAATATGAGTAATTCACTCTTTAAATTTATCTTTCTGACACTTTCTCCATAGGTGAAATTCAGGTGGTCTCACCAAATATGCGGTTTCCATTCCCCGTTTTGGGGCTCCCATTTCTAAATTAGTAGGACCATGCGAGTTTCATCTGATAAGAGTGTCTCAATGGAAAATGTTAGAGAACATGATGCTATCGGGTTTGACGGTTTAAAGTCTTGTTCTTAACATAAGTCATGACATGTCATGAAAATATGACATAGGTTAAAGTATAATGTTGTTTCCAGGGATATTCAAGTTTGAGTTTGGCTTTCATCATATTGCATTTCTTGAATCAAATTTTATGAGGATGAGCATGACGTAGTGCTTGGAAAATAATGTTGTAGTTGCCATTGCTCTTTGAATGTTTAGCATGAGCTGAGAGAAGTAGAACATGCATATTTAAATACTTCTTCATTATAGAAGACTTTGTTTAAAACGGTCATTTACTCTTTTCTGAACTTTTGTTGTTGTGTTACATAAACTTTGTAAAATTTATTTCCTGAAAAGATTTCCCCATTTTTATTTGGAAAAACTTGTGTCTTGTATATCTGAAGTTATAAAGATATCTTTCATATCCAATACAATATTTATGATTGTTTTAACAGAACAGGTCTAATCGACATTTGGACTGTCTGTATATTTGATGTTGTTGACAAATATAGTCTGATCGTTAAATCTTTAATTCATACATTTGATCTACCATAATGCATTGAAATAAAAACAAGTGCAAGATGTGGAAAGTAGCTGATGATTTCAATTGAGAGTGATTAATCACATTTATTTTCTCACTTGAGAATTAAGTGTTAGTTATATGCTTGGCCTAGATTGATTTGAAGTACTAGTATTACTTGTTGATGTGCAATCTAAAATAAATTCATTCTTTCTGGTTATTTGAAGTGAGAAGGTCCACACCTATGTTTTTAGAACACTATATACATGAAGACTGATTGCGTAATTTCCTGTATTTGTACCTTTTAGTTATCACTGGTTGTTCTCCAGAAGATAATAAAACAAAGAGGATTGATTTATTATTTTTCTGAAGCTAGTTTCTACATAGCAGCACCACTATCGCTGTGTGGTGATTGTGCAGTTGAGGTGTTTAACTTCGTAGCAAATCTAGTGACCGAGTTCATTGTCAAGGGCAAGAATCAGATGCAAGTAACAGAGTTAGACATCTGGCAGGTTTTAAATCCTCTTATCAGACTTGGGTGGAAGCATTGGATTGCTGGAGCTGTTTTCTTATGGGGTTGGATTCATCAATACCACTGCCATAAGATTCTTGTATGCATCTACTTGTTAGACTGTACTTTTTAGACCTCTAAGTCCTTGATTTTAAGACTTTTTTTATCTTCATGGCTTCTAATTGCTATTTATTTTCATCTCACTGATATAGAATTATACTAATGCTACCAAGTCACAATAGATGATAAATTTAGCGTCAGAAATTAAATATCTATAGTTTTCTTCATTTGCTCTGCATGTGGATCTTTGTTTGACATTTTGTAAACTAATATACAAATGATTATTTAAAATGAAATTTTGGAGTTTGAAGCAAATATGTCAATTTCGTAACGAGGTAGACTAGGTTATCTTAATATTGTTACATTCAATTATCGTGAGGCTGAGTTTTATATTGGCAGGGTTCTCTACGACATTCCGCAGAGGAAGAGGAATATGTAATTCCTCATGGTGATTGGTTTGAAATCGTCTCCTCTCCACATTATCTCTCTGAGATTGTAAGCCTCTTTCTGTCTTTTTTATATCTGTCTTTTATAACTTGTACTTATGTGACTGATATGAAAAGCCTAATATTTGATAATGATGAAGGTTATATACGCTAGTTTTGTGGTCGCAACTGGAGGATGCAACCTAACAATCTGGTTACTTTTTGCTTTTGTGGTAATATTTCTTTTGCAGTTTTTGCAAGGTTTTAATATTTTAAACAAATTATCTTCTGTTTTTTCATTTGCTTTTGGCATATTTCTTTTATAGGTGGCAAATCTGTCATTTGCAGCTGTGGAAACACATAAATGGTATCGTCAGAAATTTAAAGATTATCCAAGTAATCGATTTGCTATAATTCCATTTCTTCTGTGAGACTATGAGCAATGTGTAATTATCACAATTGATCTCAGCAAAGAACTTTACTATTTCTCAAGTTGTACTTGTTTAGATCAAGCTTTTTTAGTGTAGGTAAGCTTATACTGGAATTACCGAGATAACTTTTGGCTCTCTTTTTGGTGTAAAAATAAACATTCAGAGTCAGAGTCGATCCTATTTTACTTTTACCACCTAAGTAAACCCTAAATAGATATGATTTGCATTCATTATGGAGTTTTCAGAAAATTCTGGTCATGTAAAATACTCATCGGTTGCTGATAACTTTCGCGGTGACAATATTATTGGTTGAAATATTCTTTTCTATGTTTATCAAATTACAAATCTCAGGAGGACAACTTGCATAACTTTGTATACAAATATAATTTTTGATCCTGAAATAACCATGGTTAATACTGTTATGGTTGTGTGGTTAGCCAAGTTATTCTATACATCATTGTCATGGTAATTAATTACAACTAGGAATGCGAATTTAGACTTAGACAAATTTTCTTTCAATTAAAAGTTAATAGCCTTCGAACTCCCTTGATGGCATCATTAGCCCTCTTCAAAGTAAATTTATACGTGGTGGGAGTATTACTGATGATCTTATTTTGGTTGAGGAGATTGTTTATTTCATGCACAAAAGTAACAGCAATAACGGTTTTGCAGTCTTAAAAATTAATCTTGATGAAACTTATAACATGTTACAGTGGGATTTTATGTTGAGGTCAGAGATGGTATAATTGTGTTTTTTATATTTCAGAAACTTATGAATTAAATGTTGACATGTCCAAAGATGAGGGCTCCTAAATAAAACGGAACATAAAAAGGAAGCGAGCAAATGGGCAAACAAATTAACTAAAATTATTCAGAAATCTCCCTTAATTAGTCCACGAAAAATTCAATGGGCTAAAAAGATAAATATTTGAACCATCGGAAAAAAGAGTTTACATGATAAAATCAATGGACTACCAAGGAGCCTGAAGCTTATATCATCTCTGAATGTTAATGCAAGTCTCAAGATCCATCGGCCAGTGCGTTTTTGCATATTTGGAAGATCATGATGCATTCTTAGGAACGGTATTCTCATGCATACAGATTTATGCCCCAAAACACAGCTGGTTGATTAGTTCGATATGCTTTATCTAGATTTCCAATGAGCTTCAGGTCCTCTTTAGACAACTCAAAATCAAAAACCTGAAAGTTTTCTTTCAACCTCTCCACTTTTGACGATTTAGGAATGACCACAGTGTTCCTCTGAATGCCCCAGCGAAGAGCAATCTGGGCAGCAGTCTTTTTGTATTTTTCAGCCAGACCCTGAAATCAAAGAAAATGGTACAACAACCTCCTCAAATTAATCAACTCCGTGAAACTGTTTTTTCATACACAATTGGTAGTTTGTTAATAACATTGTGCTCGGAAACTAGTATTCACCACTTACTTTGAAAACTTGGTCATCCAAACATGAAACTGTACCAAACCATTCAGAATTTGCAGCACCACCTCCTAATGGAGTGTGTGCAGTGACACAAATCCCATGCTTCTGACAAAACTTGACGAGAGATTCGCGCTGGAAGTATGGATGAGTTTCAATCTGATTTACAGCAGGTTTTATCTTGGAATATGCTAAGCAATCTCTTGTCAGAAAGATATCATAGTTGCTGCAAATAACATTTTTGTAAGAATGCAATTTCAATAAAAAGAATCAAGCATTTCTCTAGTTAATACTATGAACATCTAGACCATTAAATCAAACACAGATGGGTTATCCAATACATTCCTCTTTCATCATGGTACAAAAGTCTAACAGAAATCAATTTAAATAAAGTCTTATTAATCTAGCTAAGGGTTACCTGAAATATGAGACAAGGGTGAACAAAGCAGAACGATGGAGATCCAAAAATCAGATTCATATCACAGCATATAAAGATGGATAATGCAAAGAGACTTGGCTGCAAGTCTTTAATCATCCACCAACAATATAAACTTTCAAGCAGGAGCAGGAAAGTGCATTTAAAATCATGCGACTAAGAACTAATGAGAGGCTGTGAAGATATCAATCTTTCTGAACTTGACAAGGATCTTTGTTTTATCTTTCTTCATTCTGGATTTTACTGTTTCTATATAACTGGACAAAACTTGCCCATAAAGGCTAGTAATTTTATTTTGGGGGCATCTACTAGAACATAGCAAAATTCTTTTGCATAACCAAATTGCACCTGATCCCTATGCTGCGAACTAAACCGGATGAAACAAGATCCTCCATCGCATGCCAGGTAGTTTCCAGGGATATGGTGGTATCTATATCCAGGACTCCATCATCATCCAAAGTACTAGAAGTATTACCAACCCCTGAATGTGTGCAATATGCGAAAATTATATTAGAAGGCATTCAAATGTGCATGAAAGCACTGGTAAAAATCCCAAACAAAATACCATGATTTGAGCTAATTTTGTAAAGTAGCCAGCTACACTATCACAGAATAACAAAGCAGAAGCAATCATATATATGTCTGAACTGGTTTGTATGGAATTGAAGCTCATCTGTGTTTTCAGTGTAATGTTCAAACACTGATGACTCCTTTAACAGTGATGGTTATAGTTGTAACCATCATACACAGAAAGATAAATTAAAGGAAAAGGACATACCAGTATGCCTTACGGCAACAGGAAAATGAACAAGATACAAGTCTAGATATGTTAACTGAAGCTTCTTGAGACTGTCTTTACATGCCTCAAGAACGTGTCCATGATCGGAATTCCAAAGCTAAAAGCACATTCAAAAGCAAAGGGTAAGACTGTAATTATCTGAATCAGAACAATTATCATTACCAGACAAATCACGAACATGAATTACTACGAAACTAACTAACCTTGGTGGTAATGAAAAGGTCCTCCCTCTTCACAAGGCCACTATCAAGAGCCTCCTTAAGCGCCTCTCCAACTTCTGCTTCGTTCTTGTAATCAGCTGCAACAACGCATCCAAATCTCGTCAACTACCTTATGCTAATCCACGCATCACTACGTAAACGCATCAACTAAAACTTATGCTTTGACATTAATTAATCAACAGGTTTTGGTAAAAGGGATAAAAGGAGAATATTCAGAAAGAAAAAAGTAACTTTTAATCATTATCCATTTTGGGAACGACTAATCGTTTTAATAATTTAAACTGCACATAAAGAACATCGCCCGCGTGCATTTTGGATTCGATTTGAACGCTGTTCATACCGTAAAAAAATGCCTAAGAAGGTAGAAGATTCGAAAGTAGATTAAGAAGCGCAAGAAATATGCCAAATTTGGAACACTAGAATACCAGCGCAATCGAAATGGCGATAACCAATTTTGATGGAATTGAGAATTATTTCTTTGATTGCTTTTCCTTCCATGCGCCATACACCCAGTCCAATGATGGGCATCTTGAAGCCACTGTTGAGCGTAATTGCCATGATTTTCTTCTCTTCCTGCTCCACTCACCTCTGCTACAACTACTTCATGCATTTTACTGTGATCTCTTATGCTACAAGTTTGGGCCACAATGCGGGTAAAAGCCCAAGCCTATTATGATAGTGGAAAAGCACGATGTTATGACAACTGGACTGAACCGGTTAAATTCGGGTCGGGTTATATTTTACCGGTCCAGTTGGGGGCACGGAAAGTAATTAACCAACTATAAAATAATGGAAAAGGTTCCTTCCCCTCCACACTGTACGGTAACAGAGATCGGAACGTGGAACTTCTCTGTGGGGAAATCGGAATATCTCACTTCTCAGATCAGATCTATTCGACGTCGTTGCAGTGATTATGGCTTCCTTCAGCGGCGATGAGACAGCACCGTTTTTCGGCTTCCTTGGGGCCGCAGCTGCTCTCGTCTTCTCCTGTAATTCAATCCCTATTTTCTCAATTAGATCTATGTTCGTAGTAGTTACATGATCTCTTTCGAGATTGAATTTATTACGAAAATTTATTTCCCTGTGCGCAATTTGATCCCTGCATGGAAGAAAAAAAAAGGCAGACAGTATATGTTATTGTTGGTTGATTCAGTTGTTCTTTGGTAGTTTCTGCGGTTCAATTGTTTTGTTGGATTCAATTGCGTAGCTGCAAATCGTAGATTTAGTTTGGCATATAGGCACTGATTTTTTTCTCGTGGATATAGGTTGATGACTGATACCGAATAGTTTTGGTTAGAATTTTCGTTGCTTTGGTTGGGTCTCAGTGGACAAAATTAGTCTATTGAAATTGCTTCACGTTGTTTTTTATTGCTGAAATTGATTGGTAGAAGAGCTTGAATGGTTGTGTAATTAAACATAGAAAGAGGAATTGTGAGGTTTTTTGTTAGTTCTTCATTCTCTTTAGATTTATCTTACTTAGAGTTGTTTGAAATGACGGAGGAAGGTATGGGAGCTGCCTATGGCACAGCAAAGAGTGGTGTGGGCGTGGCTTCGATGGGTGTGATGAGACCGGAGCTGGTGATGAAGTCTATTGTTCCTGTTGTTATGGCTGGAGTTTTGGGTATTTATGGTCTTATTATTGCTGTTATCATCAGTACTGGCATTAATCCCAAGGCCAAATCTTATTACCTCTTTGATGGTTATGCACATCTCTCCTCTGGTCTTGCCTGTGGGCTGGCTGGGCTCTCTGCTGGCATGGCTATTGGTATTGTTGGTGATGCTGGTGTTAGGTATTATTCTTCTGCCTTGGTATTTGATCTTATGATTAATGTGGAAATTCATTTGATCATCATTTTTATTCAACCTATTTTGATCATATTCTGAAGTCTATAGATTTCAGGGTGATACTTAATGCAATCGCTATGCTTTCAATCAATGGACATGTTATCATGTTATCCTTGATGAAATGTATATTTTGCTGTTAGTTTGATACAGGGATATAGCTTTTGTAATGAATCCTATTAAAATTATTGCTTTAAACAATTAATCTTCTTCTGCAGAGCCAATGCACAGCAGCCAAAGCTTTTCGTTGGAATGATTCTCATCCTCATTTTTGCTGAAGCTCTTGCCCTGTATGGTCTCATTGTTGGTATCATCTTGTCTTCTCGTGCTGGTCAGTCTAGAGCTGATTAAGAAAGATGTGCTGCAAAATATTCTTTGATCTCCCTTCTCTGCTTTAACCTTCTTATTATGAGGGCGAGGGGGTAAATTGTTAATTGTGGAGGTTAGTGATGTTGGAACGGCACTTTCAGGATTTACCACATACTTATGTGAAAGCAGTAGCTGCACCAGTCATTTTTGTGTTTGTATAAGTGTAGTCTTCTTTGCTTAATAAAGCTTCTTAAGCTTCTTTTTTCCCTGTGCCATATAATCTTAGTATTAAATTTTTTGTGCTACTGCCATTGTAATTTATTTGTATTAATTAGTCTTTTAATATCGGATGCTAGTGTGTCTAAACGTTGCCTTGTGTTTTGATCAATTAGTTGTATAATCTGAATCCACATGGATGTTCTCAATAAACGACCATTTTGAGCACTCTAATATTATTTTGAATCCTGTTATTGTCGAGTCAGGAACGAAATGTGAAATGAACTTGATTAAGTTGAATAGGCGAACTTGTCAGTGTACTAATTTTGAATGTGGTATTATTTTTCCCTACTAGAAATAAGAGTTTTGTTATTTGTAGATTAAAGTCAGATTATATGTATCTTCTTTACATACTTATTTTTAAATTTAACTTTTGTGTTTTTTTTTCATTTAAATATGTTATGTTAAATTGTCGTACAAACAAATAAACCAATAATATAAAGGTAAAAAACTGAAGAATGGTATGAATTATCGGAGAGAAGCAGTGATCTTGAGAAATCAGATTGAATTGATGTTTCAACGTGCTTCCTCGCTTCACCTCTTCAAAATCATTAAGAGTCTTCATTTAACCTCCTCTTTCTGAACCTCTCACTCGTACATGACTTACGCGGCGCTACGAGATCCATGAGTAAGGTTAGGATATTTTTTTTTATAACAACGCACTCTAGTCACGTGTAGCGAATTTGATATGATATTTTTCTCTACTTCTGAACTGTCAACGTTGATCACAGACTCCTTGGCTGCCATTTCTTGTCAAGAGTAGTATGCTTGTATTATTTGCCCTTTTCAGTAATTTTACATTCAATTGATCTTTGTACGTTTAGCTCAAATGTAAATAAAACCTTACTTTGTAGACAAATTAAACATATTGCCCGATTTATCCATTCGCTTCGTTTCATAGTTGTTTGTGGTTGCTACTGTTACTTCCTTCGCTTAAGCCTGATTGAACATAAATTATGTTATATACTGTCAACTATTGTTGTACTGTATGTTCCATCGATCAATCGGCCAAAGTCAATCCTCAAGCCCATCGGTCAAGGTTGGAAAAACTCGTACATAAAAGACTATCGGTCAAACGACCTGGTAAATAAATTGCGTAGGACCATCGGTCAATCGGTTCTACAAACAAACCACATAGCATCGTTAAAAGAATATCGGTCAAACGGCCTGGTGAACAAACTGTAGGACCATCGGTCAAACGGTTAAATAAATAAGTCAAAAGCCAACCACGTTCAGGCCCATCGGTCCATCGGTAACACCTAAACGAGTTAATCTGATCCCTAAGGGCACATCGGTCGATCAGACAAGCACGAGCAGCACCTAAACATAACAAAGGACAATTAGTAAATCAACCATCGGTTGACCAATCTCTTTAGACTCACGTAGTCCTTTACATGCGTCCGTCGGTCGATCAGCCATACACGAATCGTTCACGTTAAAAACAAGGCACAACTAATCCAGTCAAGCGGCCATCGGTCGCACGGTCGAACAACCAGTCAATCGGGTTAATTAACGTTAAACGAGTCAGTAATCTTGATTAAAGGATCATTGGGCCGTAATTAAGGAACCCTA
>Ga0209389_1006301_pt1 | contig 10275 bp, 7 predicted proteins | sample CowpearedBW_FD_187526 | JGI IMG/M metagenome (GOLD analysis project Ga0209389, IMG submission 187526) | Root nodule microbial communities of legume samples collected from California, USA - Cow pea red BW (SPAdes) (version 2) | ecosystem: Host-associated > Plants > Roots > Nodule | place: USA...
GAAAATAAAATAAAAATTGATAACAATCTATAACAATTAATAAACATAATATCTATAATTTATAACTATTAATAGAAGTAGATTTTTTTTTACTAACGACTTCGTAATAGATCCATTTTTACTATCGAATTTAATTTTACTAACGAAAACATACGAGAGACATGTTTGCATTTTCTTAATTTGAGTTAAAGTTAATAAAAAATATATAATTAATTTTTAAAATAATTATTAAATATTAAATAAAAAAAATAAAATATAAAAATAAAAAGATTATTAAAATAATAGTTAAAAAGAATAATTAAAAATAAAACTGAAAGATATAGATACAAATGAGAATATTTTTTTATATATTACTAATGAAAATACGATGTTATTGTATGTGTTTGTATTTTTTAATTTTTATAAAAATTTAAATTAAAATTAATTAAAAATAATATTTAATTAATTTTTAAAATATTTATTAAATATAAAATTAGAAAAATAAAATATGTACGAAAATTGTTTTACAATAATTATTAAAAACAAAAAAATTTAAAATAATAATTAAAGATAAATTATTGAAAAAATAATTAATTTTTAAAATAATTAAATATGTAAACACAAAAAAAAGTAATATTTTGTATATTATTATAGATTACAGTAAACTATTTTTAAAATAATAAATTTTTAAAAATTATAAATAAAAAATTATATTAAATATGCAGCGTATATACCTTATGAATAAAAAATAATTCATGATGCCACTAATTATTAAAGATTATATAGATAAAATAATTTACTAATTTCCATTTGTCATTTAATATGTGCCCTTAATTATGATTGGTCCTTTTCTTGAGGAGAATATCTTAGCAGTAACCGCATAATATCTCAGTTTCCTAATTTTATTATCGGATTTGCTTTCGATCTTTCTTTTCTTAAAGTAAAAATAGGGTCAGTATTATTCTTAATTAAGAAGGAAGAATTTTTTCATATATTTTATTCATGTGCAAAATAAAAATTATGTAAAATGATATTAGATATTAAAACTATATTTAATTTAAAAATATTATTTTAACTCCAATAACTCCATTTTAAAGTTATAGTTTTTACACTTCAAATAAAACTATCATTGGTGTCAAAATTCTCCTTCAAATAATTGATGCTACTAATTATCAAAAGTTTAAAGTTCAAACATTTTCTCCAACATCACATACTATACATACTTTTTCCTTTATTTGTTTTATGCTGAAACAACTCTGCAGATTTTATTTATCTATAGATTTTGTTTTTGTTACAAGAGGGTCTAATAATAAGTTAAGAACCTTAGTTACAATAAATCACTACAATATTTAAGGTAAAATTGCAATTATCTTATTTATTCTTCTTCTTCTTCTTTTCTTCACGTTTCTAATCACACACATTTCATCTAGTTTTCAGATAAATATACATATTTTTAATAAATGATAATCGTTTTTCATATTTTTAATAAAAATTGTATCGTCTTCCCTATGTTATTAATAGAGTAAGAATTATATGTTTTATTTATATTAAACTCATATGAAAACATAATAATAAGTTAATATTGTGTTGTTTGTTTGAGGGTTGTTGTGTAAAATAAGACAGAAAGTAGGTGTTTTGAACTTTATTACATGTGTGTAAAGTAGGGTCAAGACAACTCACATAGAATGTCTTATAAGGAAAACAAATTTCTTGTTCTTTTATCTATAAAATAAAAAAAAGTCTCCAAAAAGAAGAATTAGTTTATGTCTTCCAGTTGAAGTATACCTTTAAAAGAAGCAAAGCAACATACTTTCCAAGGACAGAACATATTTGAATACTCTAATGTGCAAACTCTCTTATTAAATTAAATAATTGTCTTTTCATGTACACTAAACAATTCGTATAAGTTCTTGAAATGCAGACTTAATTAATATACAAATGTACGAAATTTTAAGAGTCGAGTCATATTACAGTATGAATTAATAGGAGTCATATAATTACAACGTAAAATATTGTAAAATATTATAAGTGTTAAATTTTTTAAAAATTATAAAATTATAAAAAATATAAGATATATGATAGATATAAAAAACATATTACAAAGACAAACTTGTTATTTTATTCTTATATTTTCTTTCTCTAACTATTTATACACTATCTCTCTCTATATATATACATATATATATATATATATATATAATGTAATAAAATATAAAATTAAACGATTTTACATAATTTTTTCTTAAAATAAAATTATAAAATTATAAAATTATTGATTGGAGATTTTTTTTTTCAAATGCAGATTTAATTGAGCTGCAAGTACGGACTTAAACCGGATGCTTACAGTACCTAAAATTGCATATGCAAATGATCGGCTATTACTTTCTACACCCTCACAATTACTAACTACACCTCCTCAACTCCTCCACTCTCCATAGGAAGAAGAAGATAAAGAGAGGAAGAATGATGCAGGGGAAGAAGATAGAAAATGCAGAAGAAAAAAAAAAAAAAAAAAAAAAAAAAAAAAAAAAAAAAAAAAACTGATTTTGAAAAACTCTTTCTAGAACACATTTCATGTACGGGTGAAAAAAACTCATTCTGAAGGACATTCATTATATGCGTTCTGAAAAGTTTGTTTTGAAAATCCTATTTTGGAAAGCTTATTCTAGAATGCATTTCGAAAGTTCTGTTTTGAAAATCTTATTCTTGAAATTCCGAAATATTGGTTCCAAAAAGTTTCCAGAACATATAATCCAGAAGTCACTTTTCCGAAGGTAAATGTTGATTTAGAAAATTCTGTGGGTAGACAAAAAAACTGTGGGGTGCAGGAAGCAAGAGTCTAAAAGATGTTAAAAATGATATATTGATAAATGGTATCAAAAGGAGAAACCAACAACAATATAATCTTATTTGTATACCAAGGGAATCCAAATGGACAACCAGATTCACACAGAACAACAATGTTTGGAGCTTAAAGATTCATTCATACCTTGACACTATCTTGTTTACACTTTGTTAATAATTATATTCAAACTATACCAACATGATTTCAATCTGATTAACAATACAATGTTTTTATGCTCAATAGAAAAAAAACATTTTGATCATGATCACTAAGTTCAGAGGGTAATTTTGTTTATTTATTTGTAATGTTGGTTTCAAAGATCAAATAAAAGTTGTTTTTTTAGAAAAAAAAAACGGAATTGGCACTTAAGGAGGATCTTCAAAACATCAACTTTGGGAGGTTAATATTTCTAGCAATACTCAAACCCTTCAGAGTAATTGCTCAAAATGCATTAAGGATGAGAGCATCAGAGAAAGTAGAAACATATCAAGAAAAGCCAATAAGATAACCAGATTGTGCCGTTGATTGAGCAATGGTCATTGGTGAATTAAAAGCTGAGAAGGTACACAAGATGAAGAAACTAATAAACTAACCTCAATAGTTTTGAAGGGTTAAAAACTATGACACTCACTTTTGGACATTTTCTCCAATCTAAATTTAGCAAGGAGTATAAAAATTCACCAAAGCTTCAACCTTCAGTTCAGAATTTTCGTGATGATTAATTGCTAAAGGAACCCTTCACACCCTCAAGGCTCTCCCCCAAGGACGATCTGCAATGTAAACAAAAAACAATGCTTAGACCAAAAACTTCATTCACACATGCCATGTAGCTATCTCAACATATCAAGGTTCAATGATAACAAATTCTTAACATGTACAAAGTAAAATTGATTAAAAGGGTAAACTTGAATCAAACATGTTTTCTTATTTAACTTCAAAATCAAACTAATAGCTCTGAGGCATATTCATCTTGTGCGTAGAACTAGACATTAATGGGTGGTCAGATAATGGTCGGATAGTAGTTGGAACAATAGACCCAACAAACATCAACTTTCACTAGGATAGGCTCCAACTCATGTCTCTAATACTATGTTAAGAACTGGACTTTAATCCTAATTCAACCTCACAAAACCGACTTGTAAGATAAGGTTTGCACCCACTTATATATTATGAAATGTCTTATCTCTAGTTAATGTGAAACTTCCAACAACATCAACCCAAGATAAACTCTCAACAAGTGCTAATAGAAAATGAAAAATGAATCAAACTTCTTTTTAAGTTAGAATCAACTTATGCAATATAATATTTTTGAAAGCTCAACTATTTATCTTCTCCAAGAGTTGAAGAGCATAAGTGGATTTTAACTTGTGGGGAAAATTTTATTTATTTTACCTCCCATTTTCTTCTCTTGTAAGTGTTTATGAAAAAGTTTATCCAAATTGGGACTATTATTTTGCTTATTTTACCTTTCTCATCAATGTCCATTACCAATCTGGCCTGTCCTAGCAACTATAAATAATTCCCTGTGGCTACATCCTCTCTGCACAAACATATCAGGGTCCTTCAATTTATACTAACCCTCCAAAATCAGATAAAACTTCAAAGCAACAATATGTGACATTCCTAAGAAACAATAATCTTGTGAGATCCATTTTTCACTATTCCTATTTTCAATAATCAATGTATCAACACATGAATCCCAACCAAACAATAAAACTAAAGTTAACTAATAAAAACTGATTGATGATCCAACTTATTTACTTCCCTAGGCTCTATGTTGATTGCTTGGCTTAATCATACAAGCAAATTATGTGTCCTATTTATGGTTTTGGGAATTCAATGATTTGTCACAATAATGGAAAAAGAGTCACAACTAAATGTAAAATCAAAGTCCATGCACTGCAAAACTTCAACCCTTCCAATATCATAAAAATTCTAAGCATCGAGTTGCAGAAACTATACATACTTATGCAGGCAGTATTTGTACTCTTGACTGCGAATGAAGTCTTTTTCTCCCTCTTCAAGCTACAAGAAAAAATTTCAATTCAATTGAAAAAGGTATCTGATCTAAACTCTATTGAAAAAAGCATCACACTAAGAGATTGCCTCACCGGGTCACTCTCATAGATGAGCTCATAACAAGCAGGTGAAAGGCATCGCAGAGCACAATTCTCCCTTTCTATAGCTGATGATTTGCAAGACCAACCCCACAAACCACTAACCACAGAAAAGAAATAATCATAAATGTGAATCAATAGTTTCCAAAACATCACACATACTCTACAAACCCCATTAAATTTGTCAGAAAAAAAGGAAGCCAGCTAAGAACACCAACCAATATGTACAAAGAATAGCACTGAACTTGAAGCAGAAATGGTTCAATTAAAATGCTAAAAGAAATGAGTCAACAAGGATGAATCTGTACCAACAAGAGTTGCTGAATATCACAAAAATTTTACAAACCAATTAAATATTCCAGAAATAAGAACCAGACCAGAAGCAGAAAAACCAAGGGCATTTAGCTATATATCTCAGCATAACTCTGAACACGCTTTCAATTCTAATGGTACAAAGGTTAATAACAAATTTAGCAAATATACAACTTAGTCCTGAAAATATGTTACCTACTATGGTCCTCCAACCACCAAAGTGTCTTCTATTGAAATTAATCCCCAAAATTCTCAGTTTGCTATCAAATTCAGTCTTACCCAAATCGCTGGGAAATTTACTCTTCCCAGATTCTCAAATTTCTATCAAAGTCACTCTACATAAAGTCTCAACTTTTCACAAATTCTCAATTTACTCTTAACAAATTCCTACCCAAATTTTCAAATTGACATCAAATTTACCGGCACAAGTTATGAACTTGCTCTCAATTTCAAAGTCACTACCGAAATTCTCAACTAGCTAACAAGATAATCCCTTTGGATACGGATTTTGCATAGACAAAAAATTTGGGAACAATACAACACGTATAACATCATCAAACATAAAAAAATGTAATTCACTCTAAAAGACATGTTCTACAACCCAATTTCTTAGATATTTTAAGAACCTGTCAATATCAGCATAGCACTGAATCTTGTTCTTCCTGACTTCAGTATCCTGCCAGATACCCAGATATTAAAATCAATTGAGAAACGAAAAGGGTAACTGAAAACACAAAAAGAAAGAGGGATAGAGGCTTACGGAGATTGCGCGAGAAGACTTGGCAATGAGTGTTGGGAAAAAGAGTGAGGATATTAAGAGAAGAAAAAAGAAGAAATTTGGTTTTGCAATCAGCATTCTGAAAGTGATTGTTATGTGAAAATCAAAGAACAATCAAAAATTCCAAACAACTTTTGATGAAAAGAAGCAAAGCTAAATCAATCAAGCAGTGACAGTGGCTAAATGCCTTATTCCACAAAACAGGTTTCACAGTGACAAGATCTTTGCAGTACAGTGTTTTACCCATTATTTAGGATCATTTATAATTATTGATAAAGAAAAAATTTTAATATTTTTTTTTTAGAATATAAACAAAAATAATTTTTGTTACCACTTTTTAATTTATACATTCTTATAAATACATGTTGTTATGTATAAATACTTGCCTTCAAATATCATGCAATCATAACATTATAAAAGTTAATAAAAATGTTTATTTTTAATTATTTTTTATATTAGCTTTTTATAGCTTTGATATAAATTTGAATGATACTTTTTTATTTTAATAACTACTATAATATCTAGTTTTCTAATTTTTTATTATCATAATAAATAAATACACAACAGTATAGATATGTATTTCCTGTAGTTATTATAAAGAAGTGGTACTACTATAATCTATTACTTCACTTCCTTTTTAGATATTAGTGCAGATTAATACTATATTAGTCGTATTTATGATAAAATGGATAAATTAAATGTGTCAAAACATAATTTTTTACTAACGAAGGTGTGATAAGTATATATATCTATTATGATATTTTCTCTTCTTTCTTTTTTTATATAGAATTACTTAAAATTGATAACAACTTTAATTTCTTATGCTTTAATTTTACATCAATAAAATGATTAGATTTAATATAAAGAAATGCATTATAAATATTGTCATCATCAATAATACTGAGTACCTATTTCAACATAAAAAAAAATGAGTGTATACCCAAAAAAATTTCAAATTGAAGATATGTGTTGCTAAATTTTTAAAACTAAATTATTAATGCTGTTTTATTTACAAATATGTGTTAATATTCTTACTTTAATAATGTTTTACTATTTTAGAACAATGATTGTCGGCTTATATTTTAATTTTCTTTTATTTTTTCAATTAAAATATTAATGAAACAATCCATGATCTCTATCATTTACTCTCATTTTTTTCATATGTTGCAACGATCTAATAAATAGTTAATAGTAATAGTAATTTTAAAAGATGATACTTGATTATTTTACTATAAATACAATTTGTATTAATTGAGTTTTATCATATAAATATCACCAACTCTTCTTTAAATCTTTTATCCGACTTCTCTCGATATTTTTAACTTCATCTTTCATCTTTTTGAAAATTAGAGATTATAGTGAAAATCATGAGAGTGAGTTTACACATTCATTGAATCAAGTTCAAAATAGAAGTTTCCTTTTTGTCTATTGAGTCAATTTAGTATTTTGAGTTGCATGTAACCCTTTGGTACGTGCATATGACTCAAAATTGTTTAAAGTAAATCTTTGTTTATATATGATCATGGTAGTCAAAAACGTGATCCAGACCGTAAGATCATACTATGCTTTCACCTATCCGATCTCATTTCACTTAAAACTCGCGATCTTCCCGGATCGTGTAAGATTGTCGTTGTAAATTGTGAATCGTATGGGAGCGGCGATTCTCGCGAGATAGTCCCTCAAAGTCGCGACGATATTTCTCTCGTTGTCTTGCATCGCAATCCATTCCAACAGTGAGAGAGAATAAGGAGATAGGTTAAGCAATGACGGAGACACCTCTATCAATGTCAACTCTCGAGACGACAACGACTCTTGCAGGCATAGTGGCGGCTGCCTCTCTATCACTTCGTGAGGGAGGATGGAAATGGAGTTGTTTTAAAACCCTAAATCTTTAACCTAGTTTTTTAAGTATATTAAAGTCGAATTGTAAAGCACATTTAGTAAATAGCCATGATAGTAAAACCTATTGCATGGTAAAGTAACTCCTTTAAAATAAAGAGGGTAAAGACTATTAAATAAAAGAGTGTAAAGACTCTTGATAGTAAAAGTAACTCTTACAAAAAAAAGAGAGTGATTCCCTATCTTCCACAAGAGAGAAAAAACGGGATAGTGTGATTAAAAAAAATAAAAGTAAAAGTGGGACACTAAAAAGATAAAGTTATCACTGTTACGACAAAGAAATAATAACTCCCTCCATTTTGTCAAAATTAAAACTAGTCCCTCTTTTCTATAAATCGAGAAGACCACCACTACACAATTACTCCTACTCACCGAAACAACCACTCCCTCTCTTCTCTGTTTACACCTAATGATGAATTTTTTATTTAATATATTATAAGGTTTAGTTATGAATTTTAAGTGACAATAAAATTTGTAGGATCTTACGATCGTTCTACGATCTTCCGATTTACGATTTATATTATCCTTTCCAATCTTGATTAGGATCTCGATTTTGACTACCATATATATGATTATTAGGGTATGTTCAAATATTTTATCTAAATTCCTATAACGGTTAAAAGTTAAAGTTTTCATGCACACTTTTGTTTTGGTTGTATGAATTGATACGTCGAGTATTCATGAATTGGTACAATGGATTGATATATGATATGCATGTAAATTATGATTGTTGAACTACTTAGAATGTGTAATTTTATTCAATTTGGTTTATCTAAGGCGTTTTGAATTTGTAGTATGTTATTTTTTAATTAAGAAACATGTGAAAGTTATTAGATGAACCAAATAGGTGATGTGATACATATGAAGAGTTTCTGGTTTTATGCAAACTTGTTGGGTAAACAAGTTGTTTGCTGATGAAAATGAGTTTAACCAAATCTAGTGAGCTCAAATGGGCTCACTTGCTAGCTGAGAAAGGACTTGTTAGACAAGCTTGGTGGAATCAGCTCCCAATGGTCCTAGTCGTTGAGCGAGTGAACCTGTCACTAGACAAAAGATACTATGAAAAATTTAGTGAGTCCAAGGTTGACTTGATCTTTGGGTGAGCCTATACCTCGTTGACTCGTTAGACAAGCTTGGTGGAATCAGCACCCAATGGTCCTAGTCGTTGAGCGAGTGAACCTATCACTAGACAAAAGATACTATGAAAAATTTAGTGAGTCCAAGGTTGACTTGATCTTTAGGTGAGCCTATACCTCGTTGAGCGAGAAAAGGATTCACACTGAGCAAGTTTAAGTTTGAATGAAGACCAAACTCAGCGGTGTGAAGGGGTGGGGGGTGGGGTTAGAGTCGGTCATTTTATGCCATAATCTACTAGAATGAGGTTGAGAAGAGCCAATGTCATTTTATGCCATAAATCTATTGGATTTATCATAATTGTGCTTTATATGTGGGTATGATGTATAAATATGATTATTTCGAGGAGATTTTCCATATTGTATAGCATGGTAGTTAGAATCGTACGAATCATACGATTCGTATCGTGATACGGTTCAAAATTTTGGTCCAACGAAACGTATCAGTAGATGAATCGTTTTTTGACTTGAATCGTGTTCTGAATCGGATGAATCGTGTAGGAATCGTATGATTCCCGATTCAGTTTCGTTTCAGCCAATTCTGACACGCTTACACTTCCCCAAAATATTTCTCAAAATACACATCTCACGACACACTACCTACACGCTGGTCAGACCTGCTACTCACACCGGATGAGCTTCACGCAACATGCAATACACATCGAAAATGAAAAAACCCAAACTGAAGAGTCACATTTGGAAGGATATTTGGTTATAAATTAAGAGGGGAAAGAAATATGAGATGCATAAGAAGCTAGAGAAGAAGCATAAAGTGAAAGAGAAAAGAAGAAGTATAAAAAACCTGACTACCCGTGAAGAATAAAGCACCGCGTGAAGAAGAAAGCCTGAAAGCATTTTGAACAAGTTTGCTTTCTGCTAAAATTTTTTCTACTCAAATGTTTTTCGCGCAAATGTTTTTTGCCCAAATGTTTTTTGCCGCTGGCTTTTTCATATATTGCTTTTTATGAAGTTTCTAGATTTTTAATTTTAATAATATTTAATTTAATGTACATCAAATCAACCTTTTATTTCACTTTTTCGGAAACCTTCACACGTGATCTCTTGCTTTACGTTTTTATTTTTTTGTTTAAATTCCATCTTTTTAGCATAAAGATTTTTTGTTTAAATTCCATCTTTTTAGCATAAAGATCAGAATCTACGTTTCTTTTTCAAATAAAATATGTTTTATACTTTAAAATAATTTAGCATAAT
>Ga0209389_1006302_pt1 | contig 10274 bp, 4 predicted proteins | sample CowpearedBW_FD_187526 | JGI IMG/M metagenome (GOLD analysis project Ga0209389, IMG submission 187526) | Root nodule microbial communities of legume samples collected from California, USA - Cow pea red BW (SPAdes) (version 2) | ecosystem: Host-associated > Plants > Roots > Nodule | place: USA...
CTGGTTTGGGGCCCAGGCCCATTCATGGCCCAAACTACAGCCCATGACAAAACCCAGCCCATGAAATGGTCAAACGTCATTAATGCCCTATAAATACACGTGGACCCCATCATTTAAAGGTACGCATTCATTAATCACTGATTTGACTCTCTGAGAGCTTTGACTTACTTGAGCTTCGGAGATTCTTCTGCAGGTAACCCCTCCTGGGTTCAAGCTGACATGTATCGATCGGGAAGAGGCCAACTGAAGAGATAGCGGACTACATGGTAAGGTGACGCTTGTGTCTAACCTCTTGTTTGTTTTCTGCAAGAACAGGTGTATATAAATTATAGGATGCACATGGGTGTAAAAGTATTTGAGGTGTCAACTGAGTGTAAAAATATTTTAGGTGTCAAATGGGAGTCAAAAAATTATGGATCTCAAATGGGTGTGAAAATATTTTACGTCGAAATGGGTTTAAAAAATTTATAGTGTCAAATGGGAGTAAAAATATTATAGGAGACAAATAGGTGTAAGATTATTTTAGGTATCAAATGGTTGTAAAGAAAATTAAGTTGTCAAATGGGTTAAAAAATATTTTAGGGGTGAAATTGGCATAAAAATATTTTACGTGTCAAATGGTAGTAAGAAAAATTAGGTTGCAAATGGGTGTAAAAGTATTTTGGGTGTCAAATAAGTGTAAAAATATTTGAGGTGTCAAATGGGACTAAAAGAAATATAGGTCTCAAATGGGTCTGAAAATATTATAAGTGTCAAATGGGTGAAAAAATATTTGAGGTGTCAAATGGTAGTAAAAATATTATAGGACTCCAATAGGTGTAAGAATATTTTAGGTGTCAAATGGTAGTAAAGAAAATTAAGGTGTCAAATGGGAGTATAAAAATAGGTGTGAAAAACTTATAGGTGTCAAATGGATGTAAAAATATTTCAGTTGTCAAATAGGTGTAAAAAACTTATAGGTGTCAAATGGGTGTAAAAATCTTATAGGTGTCCAATGATGTAAAAATATTTTAGGTGTCAAATGGGAGAAAAAAAGTTCTAGATGTCAAATGGGTGTAAAAATATTTTACAACTCAAATGGGTGTAAAAAAATTTTTGGTGTGAAATGGGAGTAAAAAAAATATACGTATCAAATGGGTGTAAAAATATTTTAAGTTTCAAATGAGTGTAAAAATATTTTAGTTGTCAAATGGGAGTAAAAAAATTATGGATGTGAAATGGGAGTAAAAACATTTAGGTTACAAATGGGTGAAAAGAAATTTTAGCTGTCAAGTGGAAGAAAAATATTATAGGTGTCAAATGGGTGTAATAATATTTTAGGTGTGAAATGGGAGTAAAAAGTTTTATATGTCAATTTGTAGTAAAATAACTACAGGTGTCTTATGGGTGAAAGAAAATTTTAAGTGTCAAAAGAGAGTAAAAAAAATTTAGTAGTCAAATGGATGAAAAGAAATTTTAGGTATCAAATGGGATTAAACAAGTTATAGGTGTTGAATGCGTGTAAAAATATTAGGTATAAAATGGGAGTAAAAATATTATAAGAGTCAAATAGGTGTAAAAATATTTTAGGTATCAAATGGAAGTAAAAAAAAAAACTTAGGTGTCAAATGGGAGTAAAAAACTTATAGGTGTCAAATGGGTATAAAAATCTTATGAGTGTCAAATGAGTGTAAAAATATTTTAGGTGTAAAATGGTAGTAAAAAAAATTTAGGTGTCAAATGGGTGAAAAGAAATTTTATTTGTCAAATGGGTGTAAAAAAATTACATGTGTCAAATGTCTGTAAAAATATTTTAGATGTTAAATTGCAGTAAAAAAAATTAGGAGTCAAATGGGTGAAAAGAAATTTTAGGTTTCCAATGGGAGTAAAAAAATTATATATGTCAAATGGGTATAAAAATATTTTACGTCTCAAATGGGTGTAAAAAACTTTTGGTGTCAAATGGGAGTAAAAAAATTAGAGGTGTCAAATCGGTGAAAAATAATTTTGGATGTCAAATGGGAGTAAAAAATATTTAGGTTACAAATGGGTGAAAAGAAATTTTAGGTGTCAAATTGGAGAAAATATTATAGATGTCAAATGGGTGTAAAAATATTTTAGCTGTCAAATTCGAGTAAAGAGATTTTAGATGTGAATTTGGAGTAAAAAAAAATATAGGTGTCAAATTAGTGAATGAAAATTTTAGGTGTCAAAAGGGAGTAAAAAAAATTTAGGAATCAAATGGGTGAAAAGAAATTTTAGGTGTCAAATGCGAGTAAAAATGTAACAGGTGTCAAATGGCTGTAAAAATATTTAGGGTGTCCAATGGAAGTAAAAATATTATAAAAGTCAAATAGGTGTAAAAGTATCTTAGGTCTCAAATGGTGGTAAAAAAAATTTAGGTGTCAAATGGGAGTAAAAAAAGTTTAGGTATCAAATGGGTGTACAAATATTTTAGGTTTCAAATGGGTGTAAAAAACTTATAGGTGTCAAATGGGTGTAAAAATATTATAGGTGTCTTATGAGTGTAAAAATATTTTAGGTGTCAAATAAGAGTAAAAAAAATTTAGGTGTTAGATGGGAAAAAAAACTTAGGTGACAAATGGTAGTAAAAATATTATAGGACTCAAATAGGTGTAAGAATATTTTAGGTGTCAAATGGTAGTAAAGAAAATTAAGGTGTCAAATGGGAGTATAAAAATAGGTGTAAAACACTTATAGGTGTCAAATGGGTGTAAAAATATTTCAGGTGTCAAATAGGTGTAAAAAACTTATAGGTGTCAAATGGGTGTAAAAATGTTATAGGTGTCCAATGAATGTAAAAATATTTTAGGTGTCAAATGGGAGAAAAAAAGTTCTAGATGTCAAATGGGTGTAAATATATTTTACATCTCAAATGGGTGTAAAAAATTATTTTTTTGTGAAATGGGAGTAAAAAAAATATAGGTTTCAAATGGGTGTAAAAATATTTTAAGTGTCAAATGTGTGTAAAAATATTTTAGGTGTCAAATTGGAGTAGAAAAAATTTAGGAGTCAAATGGGTGAAAAGAAATTTTAGGTGTCCAATGGGAGTAAAAAAATTAAAGTTGTCAAATGGGTGAAAAAAAATTTTAGGTGTCAAATGGTAGTAAAAATATTGGAGGAGTCAAATAGGTGTAAAACTATTTTAGGTGTCTAATGGTTGTAAAAAAACATTAGGTGTCAAATGGGTGAAAAACAATTTTAGGTGTCAAACGGGATTAAAAAGTTTCTTGGTGTCAAATTAGTGTAAAAATATTTTACGTGTCAAAAGGGAGTAAAAAAATTATAGGTGTAAAAATATTTTAGGTGTCAAATCGTAGTAAAAAACATTTTAGGTGTCAATTTGGAGTAAAAACATTTTTGTATCACATGGGTGAAAAAAAATTTAAGGTGTCAAATGAGAGTAAAAAAAATTTAGTAGTCAAATGGGTGAAAAGAAATTTTAGGTATCCAATGGGAGTAAACAAGTTATAGGTGTCAAATTGGTGTAAAAATATTTTAGGTGTCAAATGGGAGTAAAAATATTATAGGAGTCAAATAAGTGTAAAAGTATCTTAGGTCTCAAATGGTGGTAAAAAAATTTTAGGTGTCAAATGAGTATAAAAATATTTTACGTGTGAAAAAGGAGTAAAATAATTATAGGTGTAAAAATATTTTATGTGTCAAATCGTAGTTAAAATACATTTTAGGTGTCAATTTGGAGTAAAAGCGTTTATGTGTCACACGGGTGAAAAAACATTTTAGGTGTCAAATGGGAGTAAAAAAATAATAGGTGTCAAATAGGTGTAAAATTATTATACCTGTCAATTGAGTGTAAAGTTATTTAGGTGTGAAATGGTTGTAAAAAAAATTAGGTTCCAAATGGGAGAAAAACAATTTTAGGTGTCAAAGGGGATTAAAAATATTTTAGGTGTCAAATGAGTGTAAAAATATTTTACATGTCAAAAGGGAGTAAAAAAATTATAGTTATAAAAATATATTAGGTGTCACATGGGTGTAAAAAAATAATAGGTGTTAAACGAGTGTAAAATTATATTACCTGTCAAATGAGTGTAAAAATATTTTTGGTGTGAAATGGAAGTAAAAAAATAATAGGAGTCAAATGGGTGTAAAATTATATTATTTGTCAAATGAGTGTCAAAATATTTTAAGTGTCAAATGGAAGTAAAAAAATTATAGGTGTCAAACGGCAGTAAAAATATTGTAAATGTCAAATGCATGCAAAAATATTTTAGGGGTGAAATTAGAGTAAAAATATTTTACGTCTCAATTGGGTGTAAATAATTATAGGTGTAAAAGTATTTTAGGTGTCAAATGAGTGTAAAAATATTTTAGCTGTCAAATGGGAGTAAAAAATTATAGATGTCAAATGCGTGTTAAAATCTTATACGTGTCAAATGGGTGAAAAGAAACTTTAGGTGTCAAATGGGAGTAAAAAAGTTACAGGTGTCAAATGGGTGTAAAAATATTTTAGGTGTCAAATGGGAGTAAAAAAAAATTAGGTGTCAAATGGGTGAAAGAAAAGTTTAGGTCTCAAAAGAGAGTAAAAAAAGTTCAGGAGTTAAATGGGTGAAAAGAAATTTTAGGTGTCAAATGTGAGTAAACAAGTTATAGGTGTCAAATGGGTGTAAAAATATTTTAGGTGTGAAATGGTAGTAAAAGCATTGTAGGAGTCAAATAGGTTAAAAGTATTTTAGGTGTCAAATGGTAGTAAAAAAAAATTATGTGTCAAATAGGAGTAAAAAAAATTTTAGGTGTCAAATAGGAGTACAAAAATTTAGGTGTCACATGGGTGTAAAAATATTCTATGTCTCAAATGGGTGTAAAAATTTTTGGTGTCAAATGGGAGTAAAAAAATATAGGTGTCAAATGGGTGTAAAAAACTTATAGGTGTCAAATAGAAGTAAAATAAAATTAGGTGTCAAATCGGTGAGAAAAAATTTTAGGTGTCAAATGGGTGTAAAAAACTTTACGTGTGAAAAAGGAGTAAAAAAATTATAGGTGTAAAAATTAGGGGTCAATTTGGAGTAAAAATATTTAGGTGTCAAATGGGTGAAAAAAAATTTAGGTGTCAAATGGGAGAAAAACGCTAATATGTGTCAAATGGGTGTACAATTATTTTAATGTCAAATGAGTGTAAAAATATTTTAGGTGTCAAATGGTAGTAAAAGTATTTTAGAACCACTTTGGCCATTACTCATAGGGAATTGGTGTTTTAAATTTGAAAATTTTCATCTTTTGGTAACACTTTTTTAATTTTTTTTACCCTTTTCACCTTTTACCATTTAAATGACTCCTATGTTATATATAAAATGGTTCAACATTTCAAAAGAAACACGATGGGCAATACTCAGAGGGGATTGATGTTTTTAATGTTCTAAATTTTCATCTTTTGCTGATGTTTTTTTCATTATTTTTTCCGTTTTCATCATTTAAAATTTAAATAATTCATAATTTATAAATAAAAATTATTCAACATTTCAAAAGAAACACGTTAGGCAATACCCATAAGGGATTGGAGTTTTCAAATTTGAAAATTTTCATCTTTTGGTATTTTATATTTCAATTTTTTTCAAAATTTGAACAAAACCACTTTAGCCGTTGCTCAAAGTGAATGGGTGTTTTTAAATTTGAAAATTTTCATTATTTGGTAACACTTTTTTATTTTTTTTAACCCTTTTCATTGTTTACAATTTAAATGAGTCGTAAGTTATATATAAAAATTGTTCAACATTTAAAAATAAAAAGGTTAGGCAATACTCAGAGGGAATTGGTGTTTTTAAATTTGATAAATTTCATGTTTTGGTAACACTTTTTTCATTTTTTTTTACCATTTTCACCTTTCACAATTTAAATATTTCATATTATATATATAAAAAGTGTTCAACATTTCAAATAAAACATTTTTGCAATACTAAAAGGGAATTGGTGTATTACAATTTGAAAATTTTCATCTTTTGGTAACACTTTTTTTAAAAAATTTAACCTTTTTCCTCGTTTACAATTTAAATTACTCCTGTTATATAAAAAAATTGTTCAACATTTCAAAAGAAACACATTGGGCAATAGTGAGAGGGGATTGATGTTTTTAAAGTTCAAAATATTCATCTTTAGGTGACAATTTTTTCATTTTTTTTGTCATTTTCACGGTTTACAATTTAAATAATTCATATTTTATATATAAAAATTATTCAACATTTCAAGAGAAACACGTTAGGCAATTCACATAAAGGATCTATGTTTTCATATTTGAAAAATTATCTTTTGGTAACATTTTTTTCATTTTTTACCCTTTTCCATGTTTACAACTTAAATAATTAATATTTTATAGATCAAATTTGTTCAAAATTTCAACAGAACCACTTTGGCTGTTACTCAAAGATAATTGTTGTTTTTATATTTGAAAATTTTCATCTTTTGGTAATGTTTTTTTCTTTTTTTTTATCGTGTTCATCTTTTACAATTTAATAACTCAAATTATATATTTTAAAATTGTTCTATATTTCAAATAAAACATTTTGGCTATACTCAAAGGGAATTGGTGTATTACACCTTGAAAATTTTCATCTTTTGGTAATACCTTTTTAGTTCTTTTTACCATTTTCACCGTTTACAATTTAAATGACTCATGTTATATATACACATTGTACAACATTTCAAAAGAAACATGTTGGGCAATACTTAGAGGTGATTGATGTTTTTCAAGTTCAAAATTTTCATCTTTTGGTAACGTTTTTTTTTCATTTTTTAACCCTTTTCAATGTTTACAATTTCAATGACTCATGTTATATATACACATTGTACAACATTTCAAAAGAAACACGTTGAGCAATACTCGGAGGGGATTAATGTTTTTAAAGATGAAAATTTTCATCTTTTGGTAACGTTTTTTTATCATTTTTTTAACCATTTTCAACGTTTACAATTTCAATGACTCATGTTATATATACACCTTGTACAACATTTCAAAAGTTATAGGGGATTGAAAATTTTTTTTTTGCCTTTTTCATTGTTTACAACTTAAATAATTCATATTCTATATATCAAATTTGTTCAAAAAATCAACAGAACCACTTTGGCCGATACTCAAAAGGAATTGGTGTTTTTAAATGTGAAAATTTTCATCTTTTGGTAAAACCTTTTTCATTTTTTTTACCATTTTTCACCGTTTACAATTTAAATAATTCATATTATATATATATATATATATATATATATATATATATATATACAATGTGTAATACAATTTAAATGACTCAAAAGGAATTGGTGTTTTTAAATTTGAAAAATTTCATCTTTTTGTAACACTTTTTTCATTTTTTGTATTGTTTCCACCATTTACAATTTAAATAATTCATATTTTATATATGAAGATTATTCAAAATCTCAAAAGAAAGACTTTGGCCATTACTCAAAGGGAATTGGTGTATTACAATTTGAAAATTTTCATCTTTTGGAAACTCTTTTATTTATTTTTTGTCGTTTTCATCATTTACAATTTAAATAATTCATATTTTATATATAAAAATTGTTCAACATTTAAAAAGAAACACGTTAGGCAATACTTAGAGAGGATTGGTGTTTTTAAATTTGAAAATTTTCATATTTTTGTAACGCTTTTTTCTTTTTTTTATCGTTTTCATCGTTTAAAATTTAAATAATTCATACTATATATATATATATATATATATATATATATATATACAAATTGTTCTACATTTTAAATAAAACATTTTGGAAATACTCAAAGCGAATTGGTGTATTACAATTTGAAAATTTTAATCTTTTGGTAACACTTTTTTATATTTTTTTATCACTCTCATTGCTTACAATTAAAATGACTCATATGTTATATATATAAATTATTAAACCATTCAAAAGAAACACGTGGGGCAATACAAAGAGGGGATTGGTGTTTTTAAAATTGAAAAATTCCTTCTTTTCGTAACGTTTTTTTTCATTTTTTGTACCATTTCTATTGTTTATAATTTAAATAATTCATATTTTATATATGAAATTTGTTCAAAATTTAAACAAAACCAATTCGGTCGTTACTTAAAGGGAATTGGTGTTTTTAAATTTGAAAATTTTCATTATTCGGTAACACTTTTTTAATTTCTTTGACCTTTTTCACCATTTACAATTAAAATGACTCATATGTTATATATAAAAATTGTTTAACATTTCAAAAGAAACATAATGGGCAATACTCAGAGGGGATTGGTATTTTTAAATTTGAAAAATTTCATCTTTTTGTAACGCTTTTTTCATTTTTTTAGCATTTTCACTGTTTACAAGTTAAATAATTCATAATTTATATATCAACTTTGTTCAAAATTTCAACAGAACCACTTAGGTCGTAAATATTTCACATTATATATATTAAAATAATTCATATTTTATATATAAAAATTTTTCAACATTTGAAAATAAATACATTAGGCAATACTCGTAGGGGAATGATGTTTTTAAATTTGAAAATGTTCTACTTTTGGTAACGTTTTTCTCATTTTTTTACCCTTTTCACCGTTTACAAATTAAATAATTCATATTTAATATATGAAATTTTTTCAAAATTTCAACAAAACCATATTGTTCGTTACTCAAAGGGAATTGGTGTTATTAAATTTGAAAATTTTCATTATTTCGTAACGATTTTTTAATTTTTTTACCGTTTTCACCGTTTACAATTTAAATGACTCATATATTATATATAAAAATTGTTCAAAATTTCGAAAGAAACACGTTGGGTAGTACTCAGAGTGAATTGGTGTTTCTAAATTTGAAAAATTTTATCTTTTGGTAACGCTTTTTTCATTTTTTTCCCTTTTCACCGTTTAAAATTTAAAAAATTCATATTATATATATACAAATTGTTCAAAATTTCAAATAAAATATTTTGGCAATACTAAAACAGAATTGGTGTATTACAATTTGAAACTTTTCATCTTTTGGTAACACTTTTTCATTTTTTTAATCATTTTCACCGTTTACAATTAAATTGACTTATATGTTATATATAAAAATTGTTAAACATTTCAAAAGAAACACGTTAGGCAATACTCAGAGGGGATTGGTGTTTTTAAATTTGAAAATTTTCATCTTTTGGTAACGCTTCTTTTATTTTTGGTACCGTTTCCACCGTTTACAATTTAAATAATTCATATTTTATATATGAGAATTGTTCAAAATTTCAAAAGAAACACTTTGGTTGTTACTCAAAAGAAATTGGTGTTTTACAATTTGAAAATTTTCATCTTTTGGTAACACCTTTTTAATTTTTTTTTACCTTTTCACCGTTTACAATTTAAATGACTCATGTTATATCTAAAAATTCTTCAACATTTGAAAAGAAACACGTTGGGCACTACTTAGAGAGGACCAGTGTTTTTAAAAATGAAAATTTTAATCTTTTGGTAACATTTTTTTTCATTTTTTTTACCGTTTTCAACATTTACAATTTAAACAATTCATATTTTATACATAAAAATTGTTCAACATTTCAAAAGAAACACGTTGGGCAATACTCAAAGGGGATTGATGTTTTTAAATTTGAAAATTTTCATCTTCTAGTAACGCTTTTTTCATTTATTTTTTCCATATTCACCGTTTACAATTTAAATAATTCATATTATATATATAAAATTGTTCAAAATTTCAAATAACACATTTTGGCAATACTAAAAGGGAATTGGTGTATTACAATCTGAAAGTTTTAATCTTTTGTTAATACTTTTTTTAATTTTTTTACCCTTTTCACTCTTTTACAATTAAAATGACTCATGTTATATATAAAAATTGTTTAACATTTCAAAAGAAACACCTTGGGCAATACTCAAAGGGGATTGATGTTTTTAAATTTTAAAATTGTCATCTTCTAGTAACGCTTTTTTCATTATTTTTGTCGTTTTCACCGTTTTCAATTTGATTAATTCATATCTTATATATAAAATTTTTCAACATTTCAAAAGAAAAACATTGAGCGATACTCAAAGGGGATTGGTGTTTTCAAATTTGAAAATTTTCAACTTTTGGTAACCCTTTTTTCATTTTTTTACTCTTTTCACCGTTTACAATTTACATAATTCATATTTTATATATGAAATTTGTTCAAAACTTTAACAAAACCACTGTAATTTCTTAATTGGATTCTGAGGTTAGATGAATTAATTTATTTGTTCTTTTGATTATTGTTGTGGTTTTTGTTTATCTATGTCCTTTGCTTCTTAATTGAATAGAAAATAATGATTTTAAATCTACACGCATGCTAACCA
>Ga0209389_1006304_pt1 | contig 10273 bp, 3 predicted proteins | sample CowpearedBW_FD_187526 | JGI IMG/M metagenome (GOLD analysis project Ga0209389, IMG submission 187526) | Root nodule microbial communities of legume samples collected from California, USA - Cow pea red BW (SPAdes) (version 2) | ecosystem: Host-associated > Plants > Roots > Nodule | place: USA...
AAACTTCCTATCAAAGAACTAAACAACTCTAAATAGAGGAAGTTAAAACCTATTATGAAAGAAATCAAGAAGAATCTCTAGTGGCATAGTATCATATCAGTTATAGTGAATTTTATAATCTAAGCCCAAAAAAGCTAATTTATCGGCACAGTGGTTACCCTCCCTAAAGTATGATAATACTTAAACTTCATTTGATTACATATCTCCAAACACTTTGTCTAAGTGATCAAGGAACAACTTGAATATCCAAGAATGTCTTACATAACAAAGATGAATCAATTTCTAACCAAAGGCTCCTATATCCAGTGACCTGAGAATGTTCTATGGCCGAAATAGCCCCCATTATCTTGGCATATAAAGACTTATGCAACTCTCAAAATTGATGAGAAACTTCCAATGTATTCACCTCTAGTACCTCTAAACCTAGCACAAGCGGCATTATTTGGACACTCACAAGCTGCTCTATCTGTGTTCACTTTAACCCAACCTATATCCAGAAATCTCTAAAGAACCGCCAAAGACCGCCAAAGACCGCCAAAGAACTTGTATAGTAGTTGTGCCTCTCCTCGGCCTAGTATTGTTGTCAGAAAATTTCAGAACCAAAAAATCCTTTATATCATTGTGCATATGTTCAAGGGAAGAGTTACTGGTCAAACTTACTAACCCTTTTATATTTTGAACAGTTGTTTGTGGTGAAATCTTTTTCTGAAATCTGTCAGTTTAAAATCTCCAAATCATCCAAACAGTGTAAGTCACAGCTGCTAACTGCACAAGTTATTAGAACACTACTTGGAGACTAGATAAAATCAATAAGCTGAGTTGAATTCAAACAATGCATATCAGTAAAATCCCCTGCAGCCAAGACCAAAGATAAACAGCAGTATCACACTCAAAAAATAGATGGTGAATTGATTCTTCATATTTTTTTACATAGAGAACACATGGAACACAGAGCAGCCCCTCTGTACTGCACTTCCTTATCAACTGGCAGTCTGCTGTGCAAAAGCTTCCATAAAATCATACCATAAAATACTTTTACAATAATTAGTTAAAGTCATTGACATAATAATTTATGATTAGTTTACACTGCAAAAAAAATTACACTAAGACATGGAACTTAAACTCTTTTAAATATGTCACGTGTTTGATATAACTTGTGCTGCTATGTGTATGTTCTGTTATTGATAAAATTTACAGCTGTTTTGGTTTCCTATTATTTGCTGTGTTTTCTTTTTCTAAATTAATCTGGGGTTTTTTTTGGAGTAGAGTGTGTGTAACCGATTGCTGTTAATCTTTTGCATGGTGTAATAGCAAAGTTGCACCATGGTCATCTAACACATGCTGATGGAAACGGAGATTGGGTTTTAACAATATTTACGGCTCTATCGCTTGTAAGTTATCTGCATAGACATAAATGTGGATGCTTGACATTTATTTTCTTATTTTAATCAGTAAATTCATAAGCTTTTTATGTTCCTTGCATAATTTGTTTTGTCATCCTGGTGAAAAAATATAAATATATAACAGTGGATACTAATTTTAGTGCCCATTTAAAAAATATAATGATTAGGGCAGACAATAAGTAATATGTAAGGCTTCGGTTCAGATAGTTTGTTATAATATATTTTTGGAATTAAGTTTTACAAGACTGTAAACATATATCGAGATTTTTTTCGTGTTTCTGTTATTTTTAGTGAGAACTTTTAGTTTCTCTTTCACTAATCACTATATGATCACATGGAGTAGTGATTATCAAAGCTTTGAAGTAAAGTATTTATGTTATTGAAGTTGGTGAGTCATGAGTCTTTAAAATAATAGATTGCAATCTGTGAAATAAAGTAATGCAGAATTGAGAAAGAAAAATGATAACCATGATAGACTTGTAGGTTTATTCCAAACCAAATAAGTTAAATAAAATTTAAGATAGTTTGGAGAGCAATTAGAAAGGTGCGGGTATTGGCTTAAAGTCACTCTGGATAAGCTGATCAGTGTGTTTAGAGTAAAAGATTAACCTCTTAAGTCAAATTATTAGGTTTTTATATAAATACGATTCTCGTCAAAGTATCACTGAGTATAATCTTAGTATAATATCTTACATTCTTATATTATTTTCTCCTGATTTACATTATGGTTTCACTATAATATGAACACCTTTATAATATAATCATTTGTCTAATTAAATAATCCTTTTTGATGTGCCAGCAAGTTCAAACATGCAGACTTGTAAGAGCTATAATTCAACTTTTCTGTGTTATTTTTCAGTTTTCCTCTTGATTAGTCTTAGAGACTTAATTTTAATTTGTATTGAAGAAGCTTTGTAGTTCACTTTTCTTAATCAACTATGGAGAAAAATAGTGCAGATTCTTGGAATTGAGCCACAATTTTTTTGTTACTTTTAATTGACAATGCAGCATGTATATAGTGATTTTAAATGTGGTTGATTACACAGATTATTTTCATCTTGTGCGATTGATATGTGTTGTTTTTAACTTGTAGTCATTATTTGTTATTGTTCTTGCAGATAATTGATGTTCTGGAATTTATCCCCTCTCATGTGGTGGTAAGTTTTGCCCATCTTGTATTTATGTATGTGCTGAAGCATGTATTTCCGTAAACATTTTCATTGTTAGTATCTTTTTCCCTATTATTTCAATCTTATTCTTTCTTCTCATTTTTATAATCAGTTAATCTTATGGCTGTTGTTTGGTTTCTTTTACCCGCAGGTAGTGTTTGACCATGATGGTGAGTTATAAAATACGGCCTCTATATTTGCCAGTATGCTTTTTTGTTTTCCTCTTTTATATCCTTCATGCTAGTTGAAATTTAGCTTTTCTTTAGCCATTGTGATATTTCCTTTTGTACTATTTTACTTTTTTTTAAGCATAATGCATGGTATTGATAACTGATAGTCAATTATGAATTATAGTTTTGGTGCGGCTTTTTGCTGTGCTCCTTATGTTTTGATTGCGATAGTATTGGTTTCCATGACTGAATTTGGATTGCTCTATTTACCAAATAATGTTAAAAAGTATCGACTGCAATACAATAAAGATGCTGGGAGGCAAAACATGTATTGAAATATAGGATATCACAATGGGCATAATGGATGCAGCACTAAATAGGTGATGTGGTTGGAGAGGAAACAGAAGAGTGGACATACACAAAATTCTGGTACTGTTTGTGTTTTAACACAGGAGATCTGTTCAGTTAGGTATGCATTTTCAAATGGTTCCTCCATAAAAGAATTGGATTCATACTACAACAATATCTTAATGAGAAGTTTTAAGAAAAGATTAAACCCATGCATATCTTTTTACTCTGAATTTCAGACTGGCCTTAAAGGATTCATTTTGTCACAATATTCAGCCTCATAGATTCCTCCGTTAGCATATTGGTTCTTTACTGGCTTTCCTTTTATATGATGTTTAATGATTTCCTGTTGGCTAAAGATCGCTGTGCTGCACACCTCACTAAAATTTGGAATGTATACTTATGCTTATGCTCTATTTCTCCTGCACTACTTTGCAGTACATGCTAGCATTTGTATTAAAATTAATAGGAACTTTGTGGTGAAAGTTAATGGAGTTGAATGCTTTTATGCTATTCTTGTAATATTTGGGTTCATTCTGTTTTACATCTTGTAGTAAAGCATTCATATCAGGCTTACCTTAGTCATGAAATGAAGAGACAAATGTAACTGAAATATAGGTAATTTGATGTCTAATTCTTAGCATTTTAGGAAGCATCATCCTTTAGTTTCGCTAGAAGTTGAAGAGGAAGGAAGATTTTTGTACCTGGAAAGTATAAATAGATAAGTAAAGATTAAATTACTGTTTGCTGCATGAATTCCCCCCAAATTCTTGCTCTTATACTCTAGGATGTTGTATTTAGATTGAACTTGTCATGATCTGTGAAGTTGGTAGCATAGGAAGAATACTATGTTCAGTCAAGTACATACTGCTTCTAGTTCTAGAAGCTGTTGATGTTCTGGTGGTATCTGGGGATATAGAAACACATCATTTTGCGTCTCTTCTTCCTAGCAGCTAACTTGCATTCTCAGGTTCATTGGCTTGTAAAGCCGCTCTCAAATATAATTTTAATAGAGAAAACCTTCTCATTTCAGGACTTCCTTTTGGTCATACTTATAATTCATCAAAAGAAAGTTTTACTGCAAAAGGTATGTTTGTATTTTGAGTTTCATTATTTGGATGAAATTGGCATATGCGAACGATATCAGAATTTGAACCTCATTCTTTTGTTGTTATATGTGGGCACAGGTGGAATTGTGTGCCTATCTGTTTTTTCTTTCCATGCATCTTTTATTACATGATTTGACTTTCTCAAATAAAGTGTACTCTTACTTTGTCCACTCACCCTTAGTAATACTCCTCTTGCTCTATGTATATGTACCCTTTGATATTTATAAGTCTAGGTTTAATACAAATAATACCTGTCATCATAAGGTTGGAGGCTATCCAGATAATGATCTCAACTGTTCTGGGGTCTAGTCAAGCAAGTTGGGTGGGACTTAGGAGAATATAAAGCATTTTGTTATATTTGTAAGCCAAATTACAAGTACACCTATCTTTTTCTCTCTAAGATGGGTTGGCTTAATGGATCAAATGACTCAAAGGTGTTCTATTGTGAATAATGTACATAGAAAAATCATTGTGTATATTTTATTGGTCCTTTTATTGTCCAACAGTTAGTTCTATATAGCGTTGCAAGTATTATAGTTATAGTTGTGGTAAATTTGTTCCTTAAGTTTGAGTGCTACATATCTTTTTGTTGCAATTAAACTTAAGACTCTTTATTCATTTGAATCCTATGGTTTACATTTCTCTCAAATTAGCTGTCTTTAGTTGAATGGATTCAGATACTTGAACCATGAGATTTGTGCTGATGAGCTATGTTGTAATTTTTATCTATGCCAGGATTGATGTTCCTTTGCTAAACTTAAATGCATACATCTATCTTGCGTCTACTTGAACAAGATTCATGTGCTTTTAAAACCAGCTCCACATCACAAACTTTGCATTTATCTCCATCTAAACTATCCACCTAGGAGGATCATATCATCTGCTAAAAAGCATGCATCATTATCATGGCAATGCTCTTGAATATGCTTTGTAGCATAAAGATAGGGGTTCAAAGTTGACTATTGTTACTTGTGACCTTAACTTGTATACTCATACTAGTGGTGATCCCCTCATACATATCCTTGTTTTCCAAATTAGGCACTTAAGATTGAAAGTATGAGAAAGAGAGCTTAAGAGATTGATTATCTCATAGATGACCTTTGTTATTTGTAGAAAAAAATTACATAGGAATATCTAGGTAATTAATGCTAACAATTCATAGGTACAAATGCTAACCACCTACATTAAGTACCCACCCTAACAACTACCTATATTTAATACATATTCTAATACTCCCCCTCAATCTGGAACATACAAATTGTATGTACCAATCTTGGAACAAATAAATTCAATCTGAGGTCCCCTTAAGGATTTTATTTACACATATGCAAGTTGATCATTGGATTTGGCAAACTCTATAAATTTCCTTAGACAACAACTTTTGTCAAACAAAGTGACCATCAATCTCTTTGTGTTTAGTACTGGACGGGAAACAATGTGGAGAGCAGTTTGGTTATCACTATATATCTTCATTGAATCGTACAACATTTTGTTTCTTGCTTTTCCAAGAGATAGTATTTATTCCAAAGAAAACACAATATCCTGTAGTCGAGCATTTGTCCATAGGAGAACCAACCAAATCAACATCACAATATCTAGAGACTTGGGTATTTCCTTTATCTTCATACATGGAGCTGTTTCGAGATATCTAAGAATATGGATGACAACATTTCAATGATCAATACAAGGATTTTGCATGAACTGACTCACAACTCCTATTGCAAAAGACAAATCTGGTCTAGTAATGATAAGTAAGTTTTCCAATCAATCTTCTATATCTTTTCGGATCAAAGAAAGCTTCTCCTTGTTCTACCACTAATTTCTGATTTGGATCCTTAGTACAGTCCACCATTTTACAATCAATCATGCTTGTCTCTTTTAGGATGTTAAGAGCATATTTCCTTTGACAAATTACAACTCCTTCCTTTGATTAAGCTACTTCTATGCCCAAGAGATATTTGAGACTACCAAAATCCTTGGTCTTGAAAATGATTACATAGGTGTTTCTTTAATTGAGATAATATAGCAACATTATTCCTTGTAATGACTATATCTTCAGCATATACCATTAAGTACTCATTTTCTAGGGGAGGTGTGACCATAGAAACACAAACTGATTTGCCTCACTACTTTTCCTCCCAAATGTTTGAACAATGTGGCTAAATTTTCCAGAACAAGCGTGCGAAGATTGCTTAAGACCATAGAGAGAGTGACACGACATGCAAACCATACTAGAGCAAAAAACTCAGGTGGTTGTTCCATGTAGACTTCTTCCTCAAGATCGCCATGTAGAAAAACATTCTTTACATTTAGGATGAAATTTATAAATAGGACGAGGGTCTCATGTAGAACGAGTTCCTTTGCAAATGAGTATAGGCCAACTAGAATCTTCATTATTAGGAGATGTAGTATGGAACGAAGATGGTGAATAACTTGATGAAGAGGACTCACCATCTCTTGGCACGTTAATTTTCACATTTTTCATATCAATAAAGGCCATGTGTAAAAGTCTTCCTGGACTGTTCTGTCACTTCTTTATATTCCTTTCTCAAGTTTCATTTGAGGACCACAATATCTATCTGCTTATAATTGTGGGTTGTAATAATTTGGTTCTGCATTGCCTTGGTATTCTATTCTGGTCATATTTGTCTCATGTTGATTTGTGGGGCTTCAATTCAAATCAAGCTGGGGTAGTTAATATATGTTTTACTGTGTTTTTAGAATGTCTAACTGATTAATTTACCTTTTTAAGTGAGATTTGCCTTTGTTCTTTGACCAAGTCTCTAAATCTTTAAACTGTTATTTGTTCTTAATTTTATGTACTCTTTATTTGAAGGTCAGAATTTTCGGCACAATCTATACCCCGCATACAAGAGCAACCGTCCTCCAACTCCTGATACCATTGTTCAGGGACTTCAATACTTAAAAGCATCCATCAAGGCTATGTCCATAAAAGTCATCGAAGTGAGTAGATGATGTGAGTTCCTATTGCTTACAGATTAAGGGTGTAATATAGTTGATACAAAATTCATTCAATGATAGGTTCCAGGTGTAGAAGCAGATGATGTGATTGGAACATTAGCCTTAAGGAGTGTTGCTGCTGGGTACAAGGTGATCTCCCTAATGATTTTGAATCTTACTCTGATGCACATTTCAGATTTTTGACAAAATAGTGTTCTCTTTGACCAAATGAAGTATAATTATAGTTCTCTTCAACACTTCTTTTGGAACACAAGAAGGAAAGTTGTGTGGTTAGAATTCTGGGAATTTTAATTTTGAAGGTTGTTTGGAAGAAATGATTTAGCAGATAATGTGGAAAAAAAAGTAGAGCCCACGTTAGTGACACAAGGAGCTATCTTCTTATCTACCCTCGTGTATCATTTTGATAGCTTCAAATTTAGACTTGCTTTAAAGCTCCCATAATCAAGTTATACTCCACTATAGTCAATTATGGTGTTTTAAATTGGTAACAACATTTGTAGTAAGTTTGAAATAAAGCAGGTGCAAACTTATGATTCATTAAAGTTATCACTTTCTTTTCTTTTCATTTAAACCAAACACACTTTCATAATTGCCATTCATTTCTTCCCTTTTCTACTCTTCTTCACTTCAACCAAACAACCTCACTTTCCACTCATTTCTCATTTATTTGTCTTCTTTTCTTTTCTCCCAACCAAAGGCTGAGAGAGGCTATTTGCAAAATCTCTATAGGTACTGTAACCATTTTTATATGGTTAATTGCCATTGTTGTGTTATTCAGTTTACTAACAGTGTTATTGTTAAGATGTCACATCAACTAGGTATATGGTCAAAATATTCCAGATATATTACTTTGGTAATCTTTCATCCTTGAGCTAGCTTTGGGTTGAATTAAAGCCAATATATTCTCCATTCTCTTTTAGTATTACAGCCTATCTAGTCTTGAGGTTGGGACACTGTAGGTGTCTGTAAGCCTTGAGCTCTAAATTTCTATTCATGGGTCAGTCAAGATCTCATGACTACATACGTGGCCAAGAATGTATAATTACGAGCAATCCTTATACCTTGAGTTAGAGTTTGGGGCTTAATTAAGCACAATTCATTCTTTATTCTAGTAAGGGCTGGAGCTATGTTGCTCTAAGAACCCAAACACTTAAATTCCTTGTTTTATATGAGAAGTATTTTTATGCATATGACAACAAAAATTATTATGAAGATGATAAAAGAATTATGAAAATTTAGTTAATTTTTCAATTTTATTTGAGCAATCTCAATAAACATATAGCTTATGTCCTTTTTCCACAAAAAGTTACAATAGTATAGTAATGCCCTTGATCAAAGTTGAGTCAACAATGTCCTTGGTTGAGACCAAGTCGATGATGCCCTTAATTAGAATAAATTGCACAATGCCCTGGGTCGAGGATGAATCAATTATGCTCCAATTGAGTTGACAATGCCTTGACCAAGCCAAGTTGGTTGAGGTTGAGCTGATGACATCTCAAATGAGGTTGAGTTGACAATGTCCCTATATTAGTTGAGCCATGACATCTTGGTCAAGCTGATGATGTTCCAATCTATGCTGAGCTATCAACCTCCTATACGAGGTCGAGTTGATGACATTCTAACTGAGGCCAAGCTGACGATGTCCCATTTGAGGTTGAGTTGATGATGTCTCAGTTGAGGCTGACTAGACAATGCTCAAATTAAACAAAATTTAAGAAATTATTAATTTTGAAAAATTTATGGTTGGATTAATTTTGATCTATTAATTATTGATCAAAGGATCATTCAGATTTTCTAAAAGTAAATGGATGGGTTTGATCCAGTCCATTTTATTTTACTTTTTTTTTATTGTAATGGATGGATTGAATGAATTTTCTTGTGGATGGACTAGGTGGATGATGGATAAATAGATTGCTTTGCCAACCCTAATGTGTTATAATGTAACTTGTAAACCTTTTCTAGCTTTGCTGGCATCAGTCCAATCAGAAGTATTCTAGTTTTATATAAACTTATTCCAAAACATGAAATTGTGTCTAGGTATCTATACTTCTAAAGATTGATTTAGTTTAATTTAACCAATCGTAATTTAGAGTTACTCTCTGTTAAACATTTTCTGGTTTTACCAACATCAGTTCAGTCAAAATTATTCTTATAGTTTTAGTAACGTTATTTAAAAACATGAAGCTTGTGTCTAGGCATCTACAAAAGAATGATTTACTTTCCTTTAACCAATCCTACATATAAAATTACTCTATGTGCGACCCCATTTATTAAATAAAGTGATCATTGTTTAAAATATAAAATTTTACTGTAAAATAAAAGAAATTCTTCTAGAATAGTGTTTCTTGTTGCATGATGAGTTTATCAATCAGTTGAAATTTGACATGTTCAGTTTTCTGGGTTTGAACAAAATTTTTTATACTGTTTCATAAGTACGAATTTCATTGTAGTTAAATTGAATATGGGAGCTATTCACGTCATTGAGTATGCTAGATGTTCCGGATTTACAAGACTTAGTTGGAATGTGATTCAACTTTGATTTGTCAAGCTTTCTCTCATCAAGAGGTTGTACTGTCGTATTGGTTTTAAGGTGTTACATATTTTTCAGGAAGGAAATATAAGTTGACGAGTTTAGGCGTGTCTTCTAGAAAAGTGTTTAAATGGTATACGGTTATGCCAATTTTTATAAATTTGGACTTTTTTCATAATAGGTTTATTTTTCCTATGTATATGGCTATTTAGATTGTGAATAGCTTTCTAGCGGACTTGTATTCTGTTCATGGGTTTTGGTTTAGTCCCCCCATGAGTTCTATTTATCTTCTTTTTTTATTAATAATATTTTCATGTGATGACAAATGATAGATGTATCTTGGAGTGTTAGTATAGCTGAGATGTCAAGGAGCTTAGTGATGTCTAGCCTGAGTTTTATAAAATAAAGTTGAATGGGTATAGAAAGAAAAAGTAGTGTTATGGAAGCTTGGGTAGAAAGAAGGTTACAAATTTTCAGCTGAATAGCTGTGCAATCGAATTTCTTTTTACTACCTTCCTGTGGTTTGACAGTTGAAGATTTTTATTTCTGTTGCCAATTGCCT
>Ga0209389_1006310_pt1 | contig 10270 bp, 9 predicted proteins | sample CowpearedBW_FD_187526 | JGI IMG/M metagenome (GOLD analysis project Ga0209389, IMG submission 187526) | Root nodule microbial communities of legume samples collected from California, USA - Cow pea red BW (SPAdes) (version 2) | ecosystem: Host-associated > Plants > Roots > Nodule | place: USA...
GCAAATTAATAGAAAAAATCAATACAAGGTTTTTTATCCAAAGCAAAAGTTACCCGAAGTTACTTCAATTCGGTCAAGTTTAGATTCAAAATTGATTCCTTAAGGTAGAATCTAACAATCTAACATGCGAATATTGATTTTAGTTCATGTTCACTGTTCCTTTAAGGTGATTTTAGATGATCTAGCGTCAATCTGAACATGTACAACTTTCTCAATTATTATGCTCTTGTTGTGCTAATGAATTGCTGTTTGCTGGTGAAGCAATGCTTTGGAAACTATTTGGCCAGCTCATTTGATTTTATGAAATTGTTTATTTGTTTGCTGAACCCTTTTGTGGGATTCTGCAGTCGCAATTTGATGGGGGAGATCAGGGCCTTGGTCCGCCGTCACCCGGATAAGCTCACCGTGGGTCATTTATGGTGTATCTAGAGTGCCTATTGCGTGTATCTCAGTTTTTTAGGATGAATAATTTATTATATTTGATGTTTCTAAATAGATGGAGACACTTAAAGCTGCAAACAAAGGCTATGGTGCTCAGATTAATGTGGTTACTTATGGCAAAGAAAATGAAGAGAAAGATAAGAGATCAAAGCTTCGGATTCTACTTGTAAGTTTTCTACATTCATTTGTCTTAATGATAACACTTTCATGTGACAAGTAGTTTAATATTATAAACAATTGTATGCAAAACGTTAGATTCTTCTTCAGTGGTTAGCCTAAATAAAAGGGAGGAAATTAGGATAATAATAATATAATTATGACTGGAAGTTCATATGGGAGAAAGCTATAATTTGGCATGTAGTGGATAGTTATCTCAAATTGGTTATTCTGGTGTTTTTGACAGATGATTCCTTGTCTTCCAGAGTTTTGGGCAGCATGGAAGGGAGCTGATTACCACAGAACTTGCTTTAAGGATTTTGTCAATCTTAAGTGAAGAAATACTTCTACCCAGCATGGACCAAGCTTCCTTAAACAGTGTACTTGACAAGCTTGTCATAAAGGTTAGTTGAAATTTCTACCGTAAGTATTCAGACGGTAATTGTGAAATCCATCATTCCATCTGGAACTCGGCTTTGATTATCAGTATGCTAGTAAAGTTTCTGAACACTTTATGAAGTATTAAAAATATTTCCCGATTGTTTCACACTTTATACTGTCCAGGCTTACTGCGTTACATTTCAAAATTTCATTTTCTGTTAGGCATAATAATTATAATTTTTTTGGTATCTTCCATCCATATTTTGAAGTTTTACTCTTAGAACCAGTTATTTTCGGATCAAGGAAGTAGAAGTTAATTTATGTTTGTTTACAATTATTTTTTTTATCAGCAAAATCATGTTTATTTACATTATAAAATCTGTTTTTTTAAAAGAAGTTTATTTTTATAAGAAGTTATTCAAAGTACTTTTTGATTTTAATGATATCTTATATTCTTTTTTATAAAGTTGAAACAAATGCAAGAAAAACTTTTGACAGTGGTTTTTTAGGAAATTTACAATATTTTTATTCATATCTTGAAGCTAGTTTATGAAAGAGATTCAGATGGGAATTTATTTATTTTCGTGTAAAAGGAGAGATGTAGTATCTATATAATGCTGACACTTATTTATTTTCAGGTGGTTCCAATGGAAAACCCGAATGGCCGCAAAGTTGTTGAAGCTGGAGATCTCTGTGAGAGAAGAAATGGTATTGTATTTCTCCTTTATAACCTTATGTATAATAATTGTCTTGCTTTGGAAAAGCATTAGTTTATGTTATGTAATGTGCAGGTAGGGGAGTTGATCTCAATCGAAATTGGAGTGTAGATTGGGGCAAAAAGGAGAAGGTTCGTTTTGCGTCTTCAATATCTTAGTTCATTATAATGGTTCTTTTCTTGTCTCCATTATGGACTTGTGCCTAGTAGATAGATAGGTTGTGGTATTGATATTGCATGCTGCTCTTTTTGGTTTTCTGCCTGCCAATCTATGCACTGATAGAAATATGTCAAATGTTTAATATTTTTGAAGCATCTAATTTTTTCATTTTTATTATTCTCAAATTCATAGGATTATGATCCATATGAGGAGAATCCTGGAGTTGCTCCATTCAGCGAGCCTGAAAGTCAAATTATGCGGAAACTTGCTATATCTTTTGAACCACATCTATGGATAAATGTGCACTCCGGAATGGAGGTAAGTTTAGTTCATTTTTCCTGTCTCTAAAAACAAAATTATTGTTCTCTTTGATTTCTTATCCGTATATGTGCTTTTGATTCAGAATCTGCATTATATAATTGAACTGTTGACCATAATTCATAAGTGCTCCGATCCATTCTATTGCTGTTTTGCATCAGTTTCTTTACACATTTTCAAACACATTCCTTTTATTTCATGGCTCAAATATATAAACATACTGATCCTAATTCTTATTTAGTTCTCGGAAAACCCTTATAGCTTACACGCCACTATACTTGTTTTCAACCTCATGTTTATTACAATTGTATCTTTCTAATGCTTGAGCTTTTCAAGAATTAATCAATTTGAGCTAACATGAAAAACTGGCTTTCTAGATGCACAATGCATGTCTCTGAGGACAACTGAAATCCCTTTAACTTGATAGTAGTTCCAGCTTTATTTTTTATTGTCTTACTCCCAATACGAGTCTCTCTGCATATGCGAAGGGAAGACAGTGTACAATTGTGCACCATGCCTTTGTAAAGAGAGGAACCTTTACCGCTGGAGTCTCCTAGTTTTTTTTTGTCACTCCCCATGCAAGCTTCAAATTTGATCCTTCATCTAGGGAATCACGTGACTAGTACTCTTGTACTGTTCCTCTTCTTTAGCAAACTATTTTCTTGAAAACATATTTCTCATTTTTTGAAGCATAAAGTTCAATAAACAGGAATCAAGGTTAAGCTCAAGGATCCATGGAGATTTGTGACATTTTTATATAGCCAAAAGTTTTGGTGGAAAGTCTTGATATTCTCTTTTGCCTAACCTTGATTATAGACAGCCCACTAAGATGCTTCAACTCAGTTCCAAAAGTCTTGATATATTATAGACAGTACATTACTTTGACTGCTTTCTTCTGCTCATGACATGGGCAGATCCATGGGGTACATGCCCCAACCCAGTTCCAAAATTCTATGATACTAATATATTGTTAGATTGTCGTTTAAGCCTCACTGTCTTGAAAACATTTCACCCGTGATTTTAATGTTTCTCAAATTGTTTTTTCTTGCGATGTAAAGGGGATAATGTTTTGACCCATTACCCAAATTTCTGGGCCCTGTCACCAACTCTTATTATTATTATTTACTACAATTATTTTTGTTGGTATTATTGCTGCATTTACATTATTTGACTTTGACAGTATATTTACTTATATGGGCAAATGAGTAAGTACATTATTTGTAATTTGGTTTACACGCTAAGGAACCCTTCATATATCACTTCATATGACATTTTTCGCGATCTTTCTTCCTCACCTTCCCCTCTCCCCTCTGTATCTGTAGGCTCTTTTTATGCCTTACGATCATAAAAACACAACACTAGATGGATTGCCACTGAAACGGATGAAATCGTTTCTTGAAGAAGTAAGCCATCATCATTGCCAAGGGCGCTGCATGATTGGATCTGGAGGCGGTTCAGTCGGGTCAGTTGATTTTTATCTTAATTTGATTTGGATTAATGGAAATTTTTGGAAGGTCAATTGTTTGTATTCTATGTATCTGTTTTCTTCTGTTATCTATCTTTGTTAGAAAAAAAAATGTACGGCTGTGTCCAGAATTGATTCTGTAGGGATAGTTGATTTCTGGTAGAAGCTGTTTTCTTCTGTCGTCTGTCCCTGGTTGGTTCATAGGTGATGCCCATTTTGGGATATTTTATGAACAGAGGAGAAAATTGACCATAGCAGTTTTAAAAATTTAAATTGTAAATTTCGAAACTACAAAGTACACAGTCTGTACTTACGGGTGTTGAGGTCGTCAAATGTCATCTATACAACATTCCTTCCTTAAAGTTTTGAACTTGCTTATCCAGGTATTTTGCACACGGGACAGCAACTGATTTCATGTATGACGTTGTAGGGGTACCAATGGCTTTCACCTTTGAGGTTTGTCTGCCGAACTTCTTCCCCTTTTTTCTGTTGGACTTTCACCTTTGAGATTAGGCGTTGTCCTTATTGTCTTACTGTATTGACTGGCAGATATATGGAGATGGAACAGCTTCATCAAAAGACTGTTTCAAAATGTTCAATCCCATCGACCCTGCTACCTACAATGTATGTTACTTTGACTAAAAGCAATGATCACTCTATTCCTTCGAAGTGTTTTCTGTCCTTTTATCGAGTTAACTTAAAATAAATGAAAATAAATGAATAGATGAATAAAATAAATATTGTCAATTTACAATTAAGGTGAGGGAGAGAATGACCTAGTGGCTGCTGCTGCTGCCTTATGATCTAGAGGTCGCAAGTTTATATTCTGGAAACCTCTACTTGCGGTTATAAAGTATATGTACATTTTACTCTCCCGATCTCACTAGTTGGGAGAAAAATTAAGATGAGGGAGAGGACATCTTGAAAAAGTGGGACACCAATCATTCTAATATTTTATATTGTCATTTTCAGAGAGTTCTCAGTGACTGGTCTGCCACATTCTTTACAATTTTCAAATTGGTGCCGCTCCAGATTGGTGAAAAAGCGCCAATTTTGAAATTGGAAAAGTTGGTATCTATAGATGAATATCTAGACGGGTATTTGATGGAGAGAAGAAATAGATATGGAAAGAAGATGGAGGTGCTTGAGCTTGGAATGCAAGAAATAAGAACATATTTTAGGTTATTTTTATTATCTTCAGTGTTATTATTGTTCATGTTCTGTTCTAGAATTTCAAAAAGCAAGTGTAGTAGACCAATGGTTTCTTCTATGCCCCTCTAAAATTAGGTCATAGGTTAAATTGTATATCCAATTTTGAGAAAAAAAAATTGTAAGTTATATTGTTGTCTGTAATACTATGTAATGCGAGCCTTTACTTTCAGGCTGTATAATCTAATTCTTTAATGCGTCCAACTCATGGACTAAATCAGTTTTGTTGTACACGAATGTAAAAGGGTGCGTTTTACTTGAATGTGAATCTTTATCTTATAACTTAATGGCACACTTTATTACCTAACTGTTGTCACTTTATAATCATCCAATGTTTTTTTTTTTTTTTTTTAATTTTTATTTAAATTTTACAATGCTTAAACGATGAAATAATTGTTTCACAGTTTTATTCTAAGGAATGTGCTAAAGCTTAATTTGCGCTGTTAGTAACGGATATCCAAACATGCTTGGAGTGAAATTCGATTGACATGTAAATTAAATATACAGCTATTATTTATTTATTAATTTCCTACGAAGAAATTGCACGAGTCGGTATTTTTTTCTGTTAACTAGTTGTTTTCAAAAAAACAATCCAACTTTCCCTTTCCATGTTCGGTCTTGGAAAGTAGACAAAATACATTCAACTGGAACAATCGATAAAATAAACATTCTGTCAATCCTCTGAAGTAACCATGGCAATGCAAGACTATGGTGGGAATGCTAATGACATGCATACCTACCTACTCACTCTTCCCATTTTCTTATTTTAAATTACACGAACTCACATTTATAAACAAAATATGCATTTTAACATATAACTTGTTACTTACATCAACGTATGATACATAAATCCCAAAGATTGATATACATTGGTACAGCATTACCGAAGCCATCAATTTCTTATGCGTTCCATGTGATTTCCGAACTTCATTTCTCTTTCAGGCACTATTGGAGCGTACATATTCACAATGATTCTGCCCGATCACACCTGAAAGATTAAAATATTCATCATAATTTGAGCTTTCCAAGTAAACGCAGCAAAACAAATATAACAGACACATTGTTCAAATGTATCAACATATACAACCACCACTCAGGCACTAATACGAGCCAACTTCAGACCAATTTTATACACAATGCCAACCAATTTCATGCTTTAGCACCAAATCCACAATGCGGTTACTAAGAAAATATTAATTTCAAAATCAAAATTTTAGTCCCGCGACATGCAAATTTAAGCCAAGGCTGCAAGTTAGCTAGCACTAACCTTCAGAAGTATAACCAAAGTGAGGAAATTTGATTATGTTGTCTTTATGAAAGAATGTGCGTGATAATTTAACTATGATTTCAGTGTCTGCTTCATGTATCTAAGTGCAGACCGCAGCATTGCTCTAGCTTTTCTATCAGGAGCACAGCCAGATGTGACCATTTCTTCATATACGCCTGGAACCTGAAACCCAAATTATGCAGCATAGTTTGTGCGAGAATTAAGTCACAAATAAACTAATAAACGAGCTAAGCAATTCTCTCCAAAGTTGCTATTATTATTCATCATCACATTATCAATGTTAGGGATAATGTGGAACATAATGCAACGCAACTTAATCTCCCCAAAACATGGCAAAATAACCAAAAGCCAAGTGAAATCATGTTATTTACATCGATTTATAATTCATCTAGTATAGGGTCTGCAAACCAACACAGAAGAGAACTACAGTAAAATGTCACACTTGGAACGTACTACGTGCAAAAAAATATCTATGATAATTGCCTTTGAAGAACAAAGACAACAAACTGATATGATAATGCTAATATTATGTACCTTTTGGAACTTTTCACAACGAATCAGAGCTTTCATAAGGGTGGTATAAGTAACCACATCAGGTTCAATGTTCTGCCGTTAATACGAACAAATAAATAAGTACTTGATCAAAGACACAAGTCAAATACCATATAAAAGGGTATAGCCATAATGAAAGAAAAGAAATGTCAGAAAAGCATACGTTTTCTTTCATGTATTGCAGCACAGCAAAGGCTTCAGCATCCCTTCTATCTTCACCGAATGCATTAATTAATGAATTGAGAGCTAAAAGACTGGGTGTCAGACCCTCAGTTGTCATCAACCTGAACGAGTTTACTGCTAGTTCAGACAAACCCTGCAAAAGTTTAGCCAAATATTTACCAAATTCATTCCTAAACCAATCCATTCATCAAATGAGTTAAAGATGAAATTGTGGACCAACATTGGTGCCCTTTAAGCCTGCTCTCATTTCCCATAGTTAGTGCATTATGCTTTTGACAATGGAAGAAGAATAAATAACCACTGAATTTTAGAATAGAAAGAATACAATTGATGACTGTCGGCACGACAATTTAACATCAGTTTTTTTTGAAAAAGAAAAAGAAAAACTATCAATGCAAAGTTACTTGATACAAAGGAAATTTAAGGTTTCATGGTTTCAATTGAGTGATTTGACTCAATAAAAAACAGCAAGCCGGTATAAGACAAATGAAGTTTTAGCCCTCACTCAAGGAAAAGGTAGCCAACTAATATTCATGTCAAAGCTAGTAAGGTGCAAACAGTTAAACGTAAATCAGTTCATAAACTGGCACAATCAGCATATCGGTGCATACATTACAGACCAGCAACGATTAATTAGCAAGCACTGAATTACTTACAATGACAGTTATAGACAGACTCCGAGGAACAATGTACATACCTTTTGTGCATAGGCATTGATTAGAGCATTATACATGGCTGAAGTAGGCTTGAACCCCGTGGATTTCAAGACCTCCAAGCACTCGATCGCATCACTGAATCTCCCTGACTTTCCATACACATCAACCAGAGTTGTATAAGTTATTGAATTGGGTAGCAATCCCTGACACTGCATCTTGCTCAAATACTCACTAACTTGCTCCCACCTCTGTTGCTCCCCCATGCAGTTAATCATAATATTATAAGTAGTTATGCAAGGCAAGAATCCCCTCCGCTGCATTTCCTGGAACAATTCCTCAGCCTTATCATGGCGCCCGGACTTACAATGACAATCGATCAACGTGTTCCAAGTAACGGTATCCGGCTCAATCCCCTCCAACAACATCCTCTCAAACGTTGCCATTGCATGATCAAGACAGTTATACTTCCCAAACGTATCAATCATCACATTGTAAAAATGCCTATCAGGCTTCACACCACAACTCTTCATATCCTTCAGAACTTGAAAAGATTTCTGCCACTGCCCTTTGTCACGATAACCAGCCAAAATTCTACTATAAACAAACGAATTGGGCTGCACATTGCTGGCTTCCATCTCCTTCAACACAATCCTCGCACTCTCCCACCTCCCAGCCTGTGCATAAGCGTCTACCAACAAACTATATGTTTGCTCATCGGGCATAACCCCAGCTTTCTCCATTTCAGAGACCACAAACTCTGCATCCTTAAGGGAACCCGTTTTCACGTAACCTTTAAGCAAAGCATTGTAAGCTCTAGTTCTTGGTTCCAACCCGTTCTCTCTAATCTCCTCAAACAACGCTTCAGCCTCTTGCGTCCTTCCCGAATTCCCAAGCGCCAAGATAACCGCAGCAAGCGTAGAGGGTTTAGGGTTCAACCCGTTGCTCTGTGCCATGGCCAGAAAACGCAAGGCGCGCGTTGGATCACCCGCTTTCGAGAACCCTAAGATGATGTCGTTCATCAGGTGGCCGTCCATTTCGATTTTGTCGCTCTCAATCTCCGAGTAGAGCTTCTGCAGAAAGGGAGAGTCCACGCGGTTGGAGCGCGTGAGGTACTGAATGATAGAGCTGTAGTTCACGAAGTCCGGTTGGTAACCGTCGCGCCGCATTTTGGACATCAGGTTGAGGGCTTTCTCGATGTCGCCGTTTCGCGCGCAAGCGCCGATGAGCGCGTTGTAGGTGAGGGGAGTGAGAGTTTGGCGTTGCGAGAGTAAGAAGGCTTCGTAGAGTTTTTCGGTGCGGCCAAGGGCGTTGATTAGGATGGAGTAGAGGAGCTCGTAGGAGAAGCAGAGGTTGTGTTTCTGCAGCCATGAAACGACGCCGTATGCGAGGTTGATGGAGGACGATGAAGCGCAGAGCGATTTGAGGAGCGCGTGCCAGAGTGGTGCAGGGACGGCGCGGTAGGACTCGGCGAGTTGGAACTCGGTTGAGTCGAGGGACGTTGGAGGTGCCGAGTCGGAGTCCGAGTTGGGGTCGGAGTTGGAGAGGAAGTGGAGGAGGGGAGTGAAGTCGTAGCGGCGGTTGTGGAAGGAGAGGACGTCGTCGGGGCCTTCTTCCACGATTATTGGTTTCGGGGAAGAGATTGTTATGGAATTTGCGGCGGAGTGCGGCGGCGGGAGGGCATGGTGGTGGTGGTGGTGGCGGTGGCTGTGGGTGGAGAAGTAGGTGACGTGGAGGGAAGGGAATGGGTTGGTTAGTTGTGGTGGCAAAACCAACATGTTGTCATGAAGGTTGGTGCTCTCAAGGCCGAAGCTTTTTTATCACCAAAGTTGCATTGCACAGAGATTGGAACTTTTTTAACTCTTATTTTATCAACCAAACACACACGTCAAAGATAAGGTAAGGTTCTTAAATCAAAATATCAACAAAAGAAGTTAAGCCTTTATGCAATGCAAAATAATAATATTAAAATCAGAGTAGTCACTTACTATTATTGACCTAAATAAATGTGTTGATTTTTGTAGCAATGTAAATGGTTATTATTATGCTATCAACAACATAATTTTATAATTTTTAATAACAATTATGTTATTTTTAATATTACTTTTCCGTGTCTAATCGTTATAATTGATTGGTGATACTATCCAATGGTTTATATTATGAGTGGATAAAATATATTTTTTTATAATGAATATTTTTTTTTAAAACAAAATTTGTGTTTATTTTTATTGATTAATAATGTAAATTTTTGTATATTAATAATTACAATTAAATTTATTTATCAACAATAAAACATTGTGAATTATTAGTATAAAATTAACTATAAATTAATAAAAAAGTTAATTTTTTTAAGTAATTGTTATACTCATAAATATGATTTAGCTGACATGTTAAGTTTATAATTTTTGGAAAACAAAACAAAATACTTTAAATATGAATAATTTTCAAACCAAATATGAGTCTGAGAACTTACTTTTTGTTAAAATACTTAAAACTCATTACAAAACAAAACGTTCGAATCACATTAATTTTTAAAAATACTATAAAAAAAAATCATAGTTGTTATTATTAGCTGTAGAATTCGTAGTATCATTATTAATTTAATAATAATAATAATAATAATTAGTAGTAATAGAACTCGTAGATTCATTAATAATAATAATAATATAATAAATAATAATAATAATAATAATAGTAATAATAATAATTAATCAGCAATCAAATAGAGAAAATAGTTTTAACAGTATGA
>Ga0209389_1006311_pt1 | contig 10270 bp, 7 predicted proteins | sample CowpearedBW_FD_187526 | JGI IMG/M metagenome (GOLD analysis project Ga0209389, IMG submission 187526) | Root nodule microbial communities of legume samples collected from California, USA - Cow pea red BW (SPAdes) (version 2) | ecosystem: Host-associated > Plants > Roots > Nodule | place: USA...
AAAAGCTATGACCTTTTGGCCTCGCCCCAATATGCTTCGGTTCCCGAACCGGTGCAGAATATTAAAAACAACCGCTGCCAAAGGCCCTTCCTGCACTGGTGTCTTTTATGGGTTTCAAACGTTTATGTGTGTGTCGAAGTCGCGATTTGGCTCATGATGGTTAGTCGTGGGATGTTTCCGTTCAGATATGGTGGTGAAGAGACGTTGTTCTGCGTCGCTAGCGGCATGAATGAAGGCGTTATGAAGTTGTTCCGACGTGATGCGGTGGTCGAAGATGGTGGTCACAACAGACTAGCGGCATTTAGGGTATGAATGGTGGCTAGGGTTTCTGATTTGGGAGATGGTTGAAGATGATGATATGGTACACTGTGATTGGTGTATGTGTGTGTACAACGATCATGGCTATGTGTGATACTGTTATTGGGTCAGAAAATAGTTTTTAAATTTACGATGCCCATTAGTCCTCGGTTCCCTCTAGAACCGAGGCAGTAACCCTCGCATATGCCTCGGTTCATAACCGAGGCATAAACATATCTATTTTTACCTCTCCAGCATATGCCTCGGGTGTAAAACTGGAGCCAAAAAGTCAAAATAACTGTGGCATAATCTCTTCCCTGCACTAGTGCATTGAGAGAGTGGCACGTGGTAGTGCACTCTCTCTCTTCTCCCTAGGGTTTCTTCCTCCACCATGGGTTTCTCTTCATGTTTCTGGTCAGGCTCGCTTGTTGCATCGTTTATGGTTCTAAACTTCATGTAGGTGAAGTGTATGGACTCGTGTCGCCGTTGCAAATCTGTGTTGTGGCTGTCGCGCTTTGCGTTCGTAACTTTTGTTGTGTTTTCTTGCATGGAGTGCATCAATGGTGCGTCACACATCTTCGTCGCAGTTGCTGGTTGTTGTAGATCTGATGATGGCTACAAGGCGTTACTCCGTCAAAGGTGTTCGACTCCAGGCGCGGTGGTGGCTCATAGTGCATATGTAGAAGATTGTGATTTGGGGCGTGAGGAAGACGTGGATGTGTTCACAGTGGCATGCAGGTTCGTGATGGTGCAAATCTGTGATGCTAGAGACACTGTTGTATGGATGTAGGTGCACGAACGAGGTTCGTCTTGGTTCGTGGCTTTTGCTCCGACAAAGCTCACGCTGTTGCATTTTCGTAGCTCTAATGGAGGTGGCCTCGGTTGAATGGGAAAAAGGTGATGAGGTGGCAGCCTTCCATTGGTTCTGCTTAGTGTGATAGGATAGTGACACGTAAGCAACACATGGTTGGACAATTTAATTAGTGAAGGATTGCCACATGGAAACTTATAAATGGGGCTGAATTTTGCGTGGAAGGAGGTGTGTAGATAGAAATAGGCTTAAATATACATTTGGTCCCTATTTTTGTTGATTTTATTTAATTTGGTCCCTATTTTCGTTTTATGTTCAATTAAGTCCTCATTTTTGTCAAATTGTGGTCAATTTGGTCCTTTTCACTAACGGTGTTTAAATAGTTAACATTTTTGAACAGTACATGTCACGTGTCATCTCCTGATTTTTTTAATTTTTAAGATTTTTTTAATTTCAAAAAAAGTGTCCACGTGTCAAGTCAAAATTGTGCCACGTGTCAATGCTAGTGCCACGTGTCAGTTTCTAGTAGTATTATTTTTTTTGTTCAATTTAGTCCCAATATTCGTTATTTTTGTTCAATTCAGTCCCTATATTCGTTATTTTTGTTTAATTTAGTTCCAAATTTTGTTAAAATTTTACCATTTAATTTTTAAAATTGACATTATTATTTCTTATTTTTTAAATTTAATTATAAATTATAATATTTAATTATTAATTGAATATAATTCTTAGTTTCAATTGTTAAATAAAATATAATTATTTAAATATTATTAAAATATAATTATTAAAATTTTAAAAATATATATTAACATTTATAAAATTTACATTTAAGTTTAAAATATTTAATATTTTTATTGCATTTTAGATATTAAAATCAAAAATATTTTATATGTAAATGTTAATTTTACAAATATTAGTTTAAAAAATAATAATTTTAAAGGTCAATTTTAGAAAAGATATTAATATAATTTGTATAAAAGATATTAAATTTAGTGTCAATTTGAAAAGGACAAAATTGATTTATTCTAATAAAAATTGAGACTAAATTAAACAAAAATAACGAATATAAGGACTAAATTGAACAAAAAAAATAATACTATCACAAACTGACACGTGGCACTAGCATTGACACGTGGCACAATTGTGACTTGACACGTGGACCATTTTTTTGAAATTAAAAAAATTTAAAAAAAAATTAAAAATATTTTAAAAAAAATTAAAAAAAATCATAAAAACCAGGAGCTGACACGTGGCATGTACTGTTCAAAAACTTTAACTATTTAAACATCGTTAGTGAAAAGGACCAAATTGACCATAATTTGGCGAAAATGAGGACCTAATTGAACATAAAACGAAAATAGGGACCAAATTGAATAAAATCAACAAAAATAGGGACCAAATGTATATTTAAGCCATAGAAATAATAGGGATGAAAAATAGGGTCCACTTGTAGGAGGAGTGTGTAAAATAAAAACTGGGAGTGCATTTAGCTTCTGAACTTGCTAATTTTAGCCTTATTTAAAGGTGTTTTGTAACTTCAATCAATTAATTTTCCCACCTTAAACGAGCTTAATCTTATCTTCAGCTGCATCAACAAACATTAAAATATCCAAAAATAATTTATGCAACTAAAAATCACTTTTTAAGACATTTTTATCACACAAGTTCAAATAAATTAATTATTAGAACAATCAATTAAATCACTCTTTAAACACACAAATTCAATTAATTACCCAAAAATAAACATTAAATGAAGGCATAATCATGAACTCATCACTAGTAGTATAACAACTCGTGATGTTTGCCAATTTGGTTCACCAAGGAGTAATACTGCTCTTAACAAAATGGTAAAAGTTCAAAAAAAAATTCTTCTTTCAAAACTAGTTTCACAAGATGATACAAAAGTGTTTTTAGGCGGCTTGGACACTCAGTTCCTCAAGTTTTAAGCTAAAATCATTTCTGTTCCTGCAGAGAACAAATAAGATGAGTTAGGCACAAGTGTCAGCTATCTCCTCAGTTGGTCTCTCCCCAGTTGGTACATGTCAGCTTGAACCCAGGAGGGGTTACCTGCAAAAGAGTCTCTGAAGCTCAAGTAATTCAAAGCTCTCAAAAAGTCAAATCAGTGATTAATGAATGCGTACCTTTAATTCGTGGGGTCCATGCGTATTTATACAACATTAATGATGTTCGGTTATCCAATGGACTAGGCCTAGGCTTGGGCCCTAGCCTGGGCTATGAGTGGGCCTGTTCCCTAACCTAGGCCCTTAAGGTCCATCGAACGCGGGGACCTCCATTTTACTAAGTCTTCAAGAGCGGTATGATCCGTTTACTTCTCCGCGCTATGCCAATACAACCTCCGGCTCAACCTCGACAAATGTGTATTCGGCATTGACCGGGGTAAATTCCTTGGTTTTATGTTAACCCAACGCGGCATAGAGGTCAACCCTGAAAAATGCAAGACTATCATCGAAATGCGCAACCCCACTACTATTAAGGAGGTCCAACGTCTCATTGGCCGTCTCACAACCATTTCCCGTTTCCTACCCAAACTAGCCGAACAAACCCAACCCATAATCTAACTCCTAAAAAAATCCACCCGGTTCACGTGGACAGATGATTGTGAACAGATATTCCAAAAACTATAAACAACCCTAACTTCCCCACCTATCCTCCACAAGCAGGACACCCATCAGCCCCTGCTTGTATACATCACAACAACCGATTATACCGTCAGCGCCGCGCTTGTCCAAGAAATAGAAGGCACACAGCATCCTGTATATTTTGTGAGCAGAACATTACAAGATCCTGAAACCAGATATCAAATGGTAGAAAAGCTGGCCCTATCTCTGGTCCACGCGGCACGCCGCCTACGCCCATATTTCCAAAACCACACCATAACCGTTAAGACCGACTACCCTATTCAAAAAATATTACAAAAACCAGATCTAGCCGGACGCATGTCATCATGGGCCGTGGAACTATCAGAATTCAACATCCGCTATGAACCCTACGGCCCCATCAAAGCCCAGTGTCTCTTAGACTTCGTCAACGACCTACAACAAACAATTTCCATGGAGCATACATCAAATAAGAGATATAGTCCATGCAAATATAGTTCATGCAATATTCAAAATACTTTAGGAAACAATAACAAGAAAACTTCAAGTAGGCATATGACAAAGGACTCAAAACAAAGCTAAATACATTTAAAGACACTTTTAACATGTTAGAAAAAAAATTTGGCATGGTAACATCCAAGATAGCTCTCGACCAAGCCCAAGAAAGCACCAAAATTCATGTTCTTACTTCACCAAGCAACATACATCAATAAGATGAGATTTTAGATACTTAAACCTCTTGTGAAATGGAAAATTTTGTGCGCACTACTTCAAACACCGAGAAAGTCAAGAGGTCCACCAAGCACAAAACACAAGAAGACAATAGTTAGAACATAAAAAGCACCATATTCAAGATAACCTAGGCTCTAGATACCAAATGATGAAGGATTAAGTTGGTTCATTTTATATTTTGAAATGGTGATGAGTTTCTTAAGAAAACTTAGAGAAGATCCCTACTTGACATTAAGATAACAAGCTATCAAGATGTGAAGGTTCACTTCTAAAGGTTCTAGAGAAGGAGAGTGATGGATTGAGTTAAAGATCAAAACATAAACAGAAGCAAAGAAAATAAACCAAATAGAAGTAAAAGAAAACAAATACAAAATGGAAGATATAAAGAATGGTGATGGAGATGAAGCACGCCACTCTTAGAAGGGCCATAAGGCTAACCAACTCTAGAGATGAGTGATTGGTGTCGCCACTTGTATATCAGGATAAGGCTAAGTGAAATCTCCCCTCAAAGGAGGAAGCTCATGGTTTTGTGGTTGAACAACAAGTGTGTAATACTTAAATTTATGAACCCTTTTACAAGTGAAAGAACACCTTTATATAGAGAGTTATAGGTGTCTCTAAGAAATAAACATAAGTTAAAAGGGACTAGCTAGCAAAGTAGGAAAACCTAAATTCTAGAAGTATCTTCTAAAGTAGCACAAACTTGAATGGTGGTGTGAATTCCTAGAGTGATTCTCGACCATGCACTCCAAATGAGGCAATAGTGCCTCCATAAAAAAAGTCAGAAGGAGCTTAGGACAAAAAAGAGACAAAAGGTACAAGCTCCTTGCTTTATGCTTTTTGCTTTCCTCTTTCCTCCACCTAGGCTCCAAATCATCTTTGTTCGCAAATAGGATGCCACCACCTAGCTCATGCGTCTTACTCCTAATTAACCTACAAATACAGCTAAACATAGATTAGTATGGTGGCTTAAGTCAAGTCAACTCTAGTCAACAAATCAAACCTAATCAAAGTTCAACAAGTAAACTAAGGTTGTTCAACTAAGTTAACTTTAGTGTAATCACAATAATGAAATGCAAACACAAACATAAAGATGAAGGACTAGAAGTCTCCCCTCTAGACATACTCCTTGTGACTCTTCTTGGGAGAACTTCCATGACTGATGGAGCTCCAATGTGTGGTGTATAACACTCCAATTTTGGGATGTCATGGAAAGTAAAATAATGAACGTGTTTGATAGAAAAGGATTATAATTGAAAATGTACTAAAAAAACTTATATTCTAATTTAAATTGTGTATTCCAAAAGCTCAAGTTGTCAAAAAAATTCAAATAACATTTGCAAACAAAAGAAAATTACATAGTCTTTAATATTTTATTTAAAACAACTAAATAAATTATAAAAACTCCAGAGTCCACCCCAGCCTCTCGTTAATCTACTCCATGACAAAACTATCTGCAATATCACCTACTCCTGTATAACACACACGTTATATGACCATCGCACAAACAACAAACATACAAACAAATAGGGGTAAACTAACCATAAACAATGATATATAAAAGAATTTCGAAAAATAAAACATGACAAAAATACTCAACATCTAATTCAAGTAACACTTAAGCATTACGATCACAATCAAACTTTATTTTGAACACACAACCCTCAACATACAAACAACCATATCAAACCAGCAAACTATCGTATTCATCTAAAATTCTTGAACATAATAATCATAATCAAGCTTTTGCTTTCCGCGGCCTTTTACCCCACAACAACATCTATTTTCCTAGAAATAGATGGTTCGATGTGTCCCACTATCACAGCCAGATTGTCTCCCTTATTCCTCAAGGAATTATGAGTAACAACGTCAATGCATCGCACATCGGGCACTATACTCGCAACGAGCCGAAATAAGGTGAAACATCTTTCCCCTCCCCACTACTTCACACAGGCGAGAGAGTACAACACTCGAACCAATCCTCTATCATTGCTTCACACAGGCGAAGATGACCCCTTTCCACTGCTTCACACAAGCGAAAGAGTCTTCATTGGGTCTCTAGGTATGGAAAACCTCATATAACACTTAACTCCCAGAAGTCTTCATGCAAACCAAAACACTTTCAACATGCTCAATAGAAAAATCTAAATTCATATACCAGTTAGTCCTTCTCAACCACAAAAAAAACATAAAATAGGAGAAAGGCAAAGGATAAACCATTAGGAATGAGTGGAGAAAGGTTTCAAGAACCCAATTAACCAAACCAAGGGGTTTCTTTCTACAATGCAAACTATCACCTGAACAAGAACGAACACTTTGCATGAATGACAAGGACTGCACCAAAACATTTCCCCCATAGTTGTGAAACCCATGTTGTACGTGATGAAAGAGAAATAAACATGTGATAAAGAAAACAATAAAGAAAAATATGCACAACCTATCGGAGCACAAAATTATAGCACGATAATTAAGAAAGCTTCCCACCAACCTATGCAATTATGGTTCCTCATTTGAACCAAGCATTGCACCACCCATTCTAACTAAATAAAACCGAGACAAATGGACCAAACATTTCCCCTATCTAACACCTAACCACTTAACGTTAACAAGGAAAAAAAACTAAACTACTCGACACTGAAACCAAGATTTAAAAAAAAGAACCAACACCCATGCATCCAGAAACCAAAAACGAACCTGCCACAAGGAAACACGCAAAAATGCATGCCCTACACTTCTGAACATTCAACGCATGACACCACAACACTCATATAAACAAAAGAAAAACATAATCATTGAACAAACCAGTTTGAAACTAAAGAAAAATACCTACATATGTTTTTCAAGGTTTCATTCATCAAACAAACAACAAGAAAAACAAGGAATACAAAACAAGATGTAGCTTCAAACAACAACAAACTCAGCTTCCCTTATAGATGCATGTTTTTCCCATTTCATCCATCAAACAAACAACAACAAAACAAGAGAAGAAAACAAGGTTGGCTTCCCCTACCTTGTTAGCAACCTCCAACCTACGTTCCTTTTCTCCTGTAGTCTCTTCCATGGTTCCTCTCTCGTCTACTCCTCTCCTCTTTTTCTCACATTTTAGAAACCCTAAAACTGTTATATCTCCTCTCTTAAAACATTACCTTTTAATCTATAATTAATTCATCCTAATCTTTTCTGTTAATATTCTAAAGTAATAAAGATTCTAAAAATAAAACAACCTCAAAGTATGGCGTTACTTATATTTTTTTATTATAAGAAATTAAAGAAAAACTAGAAAATCAAAAGAGAAGGGAGAGATATAAAGATTTTCTCGTGAGCACCAAAAGAGAAGAGAGAATAATTATTGCACCGTATTGCTTCCAAGCCACTGCACTAGATGCACATGTAGTTGGCTCAGAATGCCTTTGTTCTATACTAAAAGACTAATCCAGATAGTAGAAATCCAATTGATTTCTACTATCTGAGAATTGCGTCCAATTTTTTTTTCCAGATTCTTTTTACAAACAATTTTGGTATCCTAAGAAAAAAAGGGGTAAAAAAACAAGAATGGTTATTACACGGTCCGCCATTTTCCATATATATACATACATACACACACACACACACACACACACACACACACACACATATATATATATATATATATATATATATATATATATAACTAGGTTAAGCGTTAGTTCATCGAAATAGAAATTTTAAGAAAAATTTGATTGGAATAGGAATCCATTTCTTCTTCTTTTTTATTCCCTTGTTCTTCTCAAAATAGGAATATGGGAATAATGAAAATATTTGTTTGATTGAAAGAGTATTTTCAATTCCTATAAGATACATAGGAATTGAAAAACATAATCATTGAACAAACCAGTTTGAAACTAAAGAAAAATACCCACATATGTTTTTCAAGCTTTCATTCATCAAACAAACAACAAGAAAAACGAGGAATACAAAACAAGGTGTAGCTTCAAACAACAACAAACTCAGCTTCCCCTACAGATGCATGCTTTTCCCGTTTCATTCATTAAACAAACAACGACAAAACAAGAGAAGAAAGCAAGGTTGGCTTCCCCTACCTTATTAGCAACCTCCAACCTACGTTCCTTTTCTCTCGCAATCTCTTCCATGGTTCCTTTCTTGTCTACTCCTCTCCTCTTTTTCTCACATTTTAGAAACCTTAAAACTGTTATATCTCCTCCCCTAAAACATTACCTTTTAATTTATAATTTATTCATCCTAATCTTTTCTGTTAATATTCTAAAGTTAAATATGTCAATTAAGATTCTAAAAATAAAACAACCCCAAAGAGCGGCGTTACTTATATTTTTTTATTACAAGAAATTAAAGAAAAACTAGAAAATCAAAAGAGAAGAGAGAAATATAAAGATTTTCTCGTGAGCACCAAAAGAGAAGAGAGAATAGTTATTGCACCGTATATAGCAGAGGGTTCAAACTCATGCACATTCACATTATTAGCACATAGACGAACCATTACGCTATGTGTAATAGCATGTGCACTACAGTTTTATAAACACACATATTCTGCATGCTATAATTAAATAAATAATTAAAAACAACTACATGAGGGCGACTAGATTCAAACCCATGTACCTGCACACATAAATTCATAGCACTAGCCACTAAACTAGACGCATTCTCCAGACATAAAGTGCACCAATTATTTATATACATATATAATTTACATTCCATAATTAAGTAAATAATTAAAATAAATAAACAACACTTAATTTAAATTAATCAGTTAATTATTCCATCATATATAAAAATTAAATAAAATACTTAATCTAAATAAATCCACAATCTCAAACAAGCCACCAATTTTTCTATGTGTTTCCCTTTTTTTCTAATTTTTCTCGGGTCTTACATGATGGCTAGTAAGAACTCCATAGGTAGTGGAAAATGGCATGGAGACAAGTGTTTAAGGCTCTTGTAGCAATGAAATTTGGAGTGGTGAAAGGAGAACTAGACTAAAAACTAAACTAGTGGAAGGTGTCTAGAGGAAATATTGTAAACGTCTAGCTTAGGTGCTCTCAAAATAATAGAAGCGTAGAGTGATCTCAACACAAACATTCTATTACAAATTTCAAAAGTAAACTTTACAAATTGCTAGAGGACTCTTTTATAGAAGAGAAGGTCACTAATGCATATGCACATGAAATGGTGTTTGAAATGAAATGTAAGTCTTGGAGAATAAGTCTCTCTCTTGACCCTTGGAAGCGCATTATAGCTTGGATGCGTGACAAGTGTCATGGCACTCATTGGCAAGCCAAAGTCGCACCTCCCTTGTGGTGAATGGAGTGTCTCAGCCTATACTTCCTATTGGGCTTTGATTAGCCCAATTAAAATCCAATGGTCAAGTTTATTTAGCCTACTATTTATGAAAGCAATGCCTAAATAATGGGCCCAATTTAAAATACTACTACTCTAATGCTCAATCTTGGACTCCAAATTTTACTTTTATATAATGTTATGATTATTTTTATTAAAATTGATATTTTTATTAAATATTTTAATAGTATTAAGTGTATTTAATATTAAAACTTTAAATATATTTATTTTAATTTGTTATAAAATTGTTTTAAAATTTTACATTATTTTTAAGCCAACTCTAAAAAATTGTTGATGTTTAATGTTATACAAATATTTCGAATAAATATTTATAAATCTATATATTTATAATTTTAAAATAAAATTTAAATAAAGTTTAATGTAGAATATAAATTTAATATTGTTTAAAATATGTAATAGAAATATCACTTGTAATAAAAGTATTATCATAACATCTATA
>Ga0209389_1006313_pt1 | contig 10267 bp, 10 predicted proteins | sample CowpearedBW_FD_187526 | JGI IMG/M metagenome (GOLD analysis project Ga0209389, IMG submission 187526) | Root nodule microbial communities of legume samples collected from California, USA - Cow pea red BW (SPAdes) (version 2) | ecosystem: Host-associated > Plants > Roots > Nodule | place: USA...
GAAAATTGGGTTACAATCATGCTCACAGGTTACAACTTCACTCAATGAAGGATTTTCCAATATTCAAGCTCTCAACCCAATTTTCTAAACACAACTTATATGAAATTTTTCTGCTCTTTGTTCTTTTTTTTTCTTGTGTTCATATACTTCTTGTATGACTTTGCATCCATTTTATAGTAGTTGCATTAACTAGCCATTGTGAATTCGAATTGCAACTCTTCGTTTGCAATCTTTTTGATATGGAATGCCTTGATCAATTTATTGAATTCAATTTTCAGTTTGAATCTTCAACACCGATCTTCAAGAATTCATTTTTGAATGAACTAATGCTCTTCAGGATTTATTTTTCCTTTTTATCATTAAGCTCATACTTGATTTAGATTATGCTCTCTTCAACATTCACAATTGTCCTGTTAAGGAAATTTTGTGCAACTTGATTCTAGATATGAATCGTTAGTGCAATAACTATATTCAATCAATCAAACAAGTCATTCACCAATCACATACAATATTTACTTAATGCTCATATTGTTTGACCGTTTGATTTCAAAAACTTTCTTCATCTAGAATGTAATTATTACAAGCTAATATTCTTGAACGTTGCAATTTGTGTCATTTAATCTTTGTTTCGGAAACTTAGATCAATATTCCAATTCACATGATTAATCATATATCAAAACATATATCAAACCATTAAAGCACATTATAATCCTTTCAACTATTTAGGTCGTCTAACGCCTTGGTTGTCTAATAGCTTAAGCTTCCTTGAAATTGAGAAAACTTCAAAAATTTAAAATCCAAAAAAAATATATTCAAAAGCCATGGACTTAAAATTGTAAAATTGTTGCCACTTTATCCTTTTCTTTTTCTTCCTTTGCTTTTCTCCCTTTTTGTCAATATCAAAAAAGTTATTTAAGTAAAAAAGGTGTCATCAATGCTACAGGAAAGGCTTGGGTGAAAAAGGGGAGAGTAGTATGTCACGCAGAAAGAAGGTGTGATGAGTTCAAATTTTTGCCCTCATTTAATGTTTAAATTTGGGGATTTTATAGAATTGTTTGTGCTTAAGGATTGATTTAATCAAGATTTGTGATTATTGGATTTATTGAGTTCGTAAGATAAAAATGACGTCAAAGGTGATTTTAGTTGCATAAAATATTATTAAATATTCTAATGTTTGTTAATGCAACTAGAATTTAATTTGGGTCATTAAAAGTGTGGATTTGGAAATGTTCCGACTTACAAGTTAAGCCCAAAATCAGTAAATACTAGAAAGAAATAATTCAGGAGCTAAATGTACCCCTAGTTTGTATTGTATACACTCCTTAAAGTGGACCATCCAAAAACCTGTTATGCATCCCTAGTTTTTTCTAAATTACACCTCTCCTACCATTTAAACCCAAATCAACTAAAGCGTGCCTTGTGGCAACCCTCCACTAATTGAGCTGACCAACCAGAACATGACACGTGTCTAAATCCAAACACTCATGAACTGTGCCACCATCGACCTGCATCCTCCACACCATCAGCCTTGCTCCACGCTACAGCCACCACGACAACCACCAGATCTACGTCAACCACCACAATTTTGTCATCATCTGTACGAACCAGCGACTCCTTTGTTCACGCATCTACTGCAAAGACATCGTCAAGCCACCATTGATGGGGAACTCGCGTTGTCAGAAAACGCGAAGCAACGGAGAAGGCCACCACGAGTTCATTCAACCTCGCTGGAGTGACCACGAACCTCCATTATTAGACGAACCAAAACGTGCAGACCCATCGATGAAGAACCCACAACATTCATGCAATCAAAACCTCGACACCAACAGAACCACCATAGATGAAATTTTGTTCATGTTTTTCTACGATGATGTCAACCACCGCACTACACCTCGATGAATGACGAAAACCACCATTGCAGCAATAACACCTCCATTCTTCACCACTGCAGCAAAACTCACCTGTTCGAATCAGATCTGCACCATTGTTGAATGATGCTTAAATAGCGTGGCACCTTCACTATATTGAAAACCGTAATTCTGATGTGAGAGAAGAAGGAGATGTCATGTGTCAGTTTGTCATTGTGATAGAGGTCGTACCACCAAATTAAAACAGATTAAATGTAGTATATGAAAGTTAAACCAAGTCATCTCCCAACGACTAATATTTTCGTCCAAAGCTTCAATTTCCAGATGAACACAACAATATAACACAGGGGGGTTTGATAGATTTACGGATGTAACACACAATTGAAAACTTAAATGCAGATGTGTAAAAATGATGTAAAAACAGCGTTGATTCCTTGCTTCAAATGAAAATCCACCAATCACGGATTACAAATCAAAATGGTTATATTAACTCTCATGAGACCCGAATTAATTAATAAGCGCAAATTAACTCAAACTCAAGTGCAATTAAACAATGCACACGTTCATGAATCTGCTATAGTTCATTAAGCATGAACACACAACGATTTCACTCTGCAAATTAAGCAAAAACATAATGGTTTATTCATTAAACCCAAACGCAAATTCAGAATGGAGATTAACAAAACTCCACCGAACAAAACACTAATCTCAAGGTTTTAATTCATTATCTGCAAAGAATCAACACGTAAACTTAGCTCCTCATGGAATTCGAATTAGGGTTCAACATAAATTGTGATTCAACCATTCAAATTTGTACAAAATGGTGCAGAAAACCTAAATTGGTACAAGAAATGAAAATGTTTCATTATAAATGTTACCCAAGGTGTAGAAAATGAAAATCTCAACAATTAGTGCTCTCCACAACTCATAAAATGTGAGAAATGAGTGGAAAACGTGAAAAATCAACTTGTGCCTCCATAGGTCTCCTTCCAAAACTTTAAAAACCTAAAAATGGAAAGTGAGGAAGATGATGCTGCTGGAAAATGAAAATCAGCCCCTCCTATACGAGGTCACATCACCTAAGATTCACATATTTACAAAATTTCCACTATTAGGTGCAGAATTACAAAAAGGCCATTATTGGGCCTCAAATGTTAGCCCATTCACTTAGATGACGTGGAAATGACATGGAAATGACATGGCAACTCTCTTCATCTGAAGATTAATGTCCAAGCTCCAAAATTGCTTCACACAAGTATGTCAAAATAATTAAACACGAAAATTAGGCCAAATAATGTGAAATTAACCCAAATTCGGAATAGTGGCCCAATAAGGCCCAACAAATGAAAACACATTAAAGATAAATAATTAAGCATTGAACAACTATCAAATGGGTACACAAAGGCTAGTGGAATGGAGGAAAATAATGACTCATCACATTGTACATTCAACAAGTCAAACTAATCAAAATTGATCAAATTCTGGTCAATAATTCAAAAATGGTCAAATAAAATGGGCAAAATTGGAAATTGGACAAAAATTAAGTTGCTAAATAATTAAGTAAATATTTTTAATTAATTTTCTTTGATATATCTCAAATTATCAACAAAGAAAATCTTCCAAATATTTTAAAAACTTATAAAATCTGTTAATAATTTGAGAAATATTATATCAAAAGATAAAAGGTTTTAACAACAGAAAAGATAAAGTCCAAATCCAATCAATGCCTATATAAAGAGACCCAAGGGACAAGAAGATGGACACTTAGCAACTCTTTAGTTTTGGCAACTACCATCCATCAACCACATCTATCATTCTTCCATTTGTTTATTTTTCTTCCATTCATATATTCCATCCAATCCATGGAGGACTAAGCTTTTAAGGTTGATTCGACTGTAATTTCTTAACTAGATTATGAGGTTAGATGAATTAATGTATTTGTTCTTTTTATTCTTTTTGAGATTTATTTTTCATCTATGTCTTTTGGTTCTTATTCTAGTAAAAGTAATGATTTTTACATTATAGCAAGTTAGCATAATGTTAAATCTACGTAACATAACAATCATATGAGTTCAAGGGTTTTTAAATTTTAATTAAGAAGTTACTTTGATTAATTTTAGAAACTTTCATATGATTGTATGATTTTTTGCTAATAATTGAGAAGTTACTTTGTTTAAAGGTGAAAACTTATATGAAAATTAATCAAGAAGTTACTTTGGTTAATTAATTTTTTACTATATATAAGAGGTAAAAGAGTATACATGATTACGCATAGTAACATTTAATTGAGAAGTCACTTTAGTTAAATTTACTACGACTAATCTATAAAGTTATTGCTTTTGATTGAAAAGTTACTTTTATTAAAAGTGAGGATGCCAACAAATTAATTAAGAAGTTACATTGATTAATTTGAAATCTTAAACAAGAAATCAATAACAATAATCTTTAGGAAACCAATGATGAATCCTATTTTGAAAGAGTAGTGGAATTGACCTATTTACTATTACTGTGTTTACAATCTTTTATTTGCATGTCATTTATTCTTTGCATATCAAAACCCCATATTTTCGTAGTTACTAGTTTTAATTGTATTAATACAAATTTTTATAAGAATAAAATATTTGAAATCAATTCCTTATTCATTGAGAGATGACTCAGGGTTAGCTTAACCCTATCTAGTTTGTTCACTACCAACTTGGCAATACTGAAGTTGCGATAGTTAAGTAGTGGTAATTTGATCGTTTCACTATAGCAATATCAAGGTGTCATGAAACAAAGCATTCAATTTGATCGACATGTTATCAATAACATGTTCAACTTGTTCTTATTGTTTGGCATTATATGCTTCTTGAAGGAGAATGTTATATCTTCGTTCTTATGCTATAGTCACCTCCATAATCATTTTTAGGATGTCTACTACTTTGGTGGTTCTAGGAGTTTCATGCCATGCACATTTGCTATGTTAGGTGGATTTACAAAATCATATGCCAATGGAACAAGTTTATATGGTTATTCTAGTTTATATGTGGGTGTCATGAAGGATGAAGAAGCACCTTCCTTGGAAGATTGTGAATCTTTTTGTTAGAACTCATTATCGCTAAGAGATTATAAGTTAAGAGGAGAGGAGAGCATGATTGTGTACGAACCAATGATTGGAACATATAAGCATTGCAGACTTTACAGAAAATGTAGCTCAAACATTTTAAGAAAGATTTTATAATTTGCAGCACTCATCTTTTTTTTAATCTTTGAAAAACGAGAAATATTTTCACACTAGATCATAAAAAATAAGCATATATGGTATAAAATGTTTGAAAATCGAAGCGGTGATTATCAATAAAATGAATATTCATTATGAATCGCAATTAAACATATATTTTATGTGATTATAATGCATAAAGTTTCGAGAATGCCATTGGAATACATGCAACAAATATACATGCACGTGATTTTCTAATGCAACTAATATGCATCTAGTACTTAGTTGGGTCGAATGCATCTGTGTGCATCTAACTGAACATACACGTCTGAGAGGCTGAAATGTGCCTAACAGGCCAAAATGTATCTACTACTCACCACATTGCATAATCATTCATTCACTATAGTCATGCCCAAAAGGGTTCTTAGATGATTAGATCCCTCTTCAATAAAAGGTTTCATTAATATATATGCTAGTTTATCATCTGTTGAGACAAACTTTAAATCAGTGATACCTTTCTAAACATAGTTTCTAATGAATTGATGCTTAGTTTCAATGCTTTTTGCCCTAAAATGCAACACATGATTCTTATCTAAATTTATAACAACACTATTGTCACAGATTATAGGAATGTTGCTCTACTTTATATTGTAGTCCTCTATTTGATTTTTTGTTCCAGAGAATTTAAGAACAACAATTGGCAGCTAATATGTATTATTCTTTAATAGTTACTAATGCAATTATTCATTGTTTTTTTCTACACCAAGAGACTAAATTTCCACTAATGATTTGGCATCCTCCACTAGTGCTTTTTCAATCTACATTGTCTCCTGCATAGTTAACATCATAGTATCCATCCAAAGTATAACTTTTTCACTTTTTGTAGCAAAGACCAAAATTATTAGTACCATTAAAATATCTAAATATTCTTTTGACAACACTTAAATGTACTTCTCTTAGATCTGACTGAAATTAGCACATATATAAATAGTAAAAATTATATTAGGTCTAAATGTAGTGAGATATAGTAATGACCTAATCATTTGCCTATATTTGGTGTGGTCTGCTAGTTCAAACTCCTTTTCTAATCCTAAGGATGTATAAGGATGCATTGAAGTCTTCACCTCCTTTGCATCTTCCAAGTTATTTTTCATAAGGAGTTATCTAACATACTTAGTGTGATGGATGCATATATGTTGAGACCCCTAGTTAAGGGTGTAACTTATCCACCAAGCTTGTTGAAATATAATCAATTCTCCACCCCTTTAAAGACTTGGTGAAAATATCTGCTAACTGATCATTTGAGTTAACGAACTCAGTCTTGATGTCTCTAGATTCAATATTTTCTCGAATGCAATGACAATCAATCTCAATGTGTTTGGTTTTTTCTTGAAAGACAGGATTAGAACTAATATGAAGTCCAACCTGATTGTCACATATAAGTGTCATTTGAGTGACATCTCCAAATTGTATCTCTCTAAGCAATTGCTTAAGCCAAACAAGTTCACAAGTGGTTGAGGCCATAGCTCTATACTCTACTTCTTCACTAGATCTCACCACAACACATTGTTTCTTACTCTTCCAATGGAAACACAATACCAAGAAGTAGATCTTCTATCAAAAGGAGATCATGCCCAATCAGCATCTAAATAGCAAACAACTCTTGTATGGTTATTGGAACCATATAGGAAACCTTTTCCAGGAGATCCTTTAATATACAAATGCATACATTATAATGATCTTGACATAGGAAATTGAGAAATTGGCTCAACACACTGACTGCAAAGGAAATGTTAAGACGAGTAACTCTAAGAATCTCAAATAGGTTCTCCATCATTTTGTAGGAGTTTGGTATTAGGATCCATGAGTATGATCTAGGAGATAACTTATCAAGACCAAGATCAAAATAATGAACAAAACATATAGACCCAAAAAACTTTAGAGGTAAGGAATGGAGAGGTTCATGAGAAAATAAAATAGAATGAGGAATTTTGTTATCTAAAACTAAAGATGACATATGATTATTAAGGCACCATGTAGTAAGAATAACATCACCCCGAAAAATGTTGAGGAACCTCACCATAAATTAAAAGTGTGCTAATTGTTTCAATAAGATGTCTATTCTTATGTTCAACCACGCCATTTTGTTTAGGTGTATAAGCACATGAAGTTTGATGGAGATTGCCATGAGAAGCCAAAAATTGTTTAAAAGAATTTGATAGATATTCACGACCACTATCACTTCGCAAAATTTGAATAGATATACCAAATTTAGTTTTAATTTCATTATAAAAGGTTTGAAAGATGTAAAATGAATCAAAACAATTTTTCATTAAAAATAACCTAGTACATCTGGAATAATCATCAATAAAAGTAACAAAAAATTGAAAACTAAAATTCGACCATGAGACTCACATCGGGTACCAATCACATGTCTTGAACTCCACTCTTGTGAACAACTAGAAGTTCTAATAAAAGAAATAACACAATAAAGAGAACAAGTTAGACGACTAATGGATAATAACTTAAAAGAGGACACAAAGACATAAAGAACATTATCAATGGAAAAAAAAAGGAAAAATGTTAACAGTTCCAACACCATAAGCTAAAATCGTACACCCATTAGCCATTGTAACAAAAGGGAAATTATTGGGAGAGGATAAAGAGGAAAACAAAGATTTGTTACTAGTAATGTGATTTATGGCTCTTGAGTCAAAATCCCTAGGACCAATAGAAGAAGATTGAGTCAAACTAATAAAACATATACTTGTGCGTGCAACAAAAGTAGAGGAACTAAAAGGCTTACGAGCCTTACACCATTTAAGAAATTCATTGATGATAGCAGATTTGTCGGTTGGATCAGATGAAGTATGATACATAGTAGATGATTGTGAGGGAGGATCATTATAAGCAATAGCAGCAGATAGAGGATGATGATCATGTAAAGCATAACACTTGTTAATTTTGTGGCCTAGCCTGCCACAGTGGTCACACTTGGGACGCCCTTTGCATGGCTTGTAAGAGCGATTGCGATCATCACGTTGAATTGCAAAAGTAGAGAAATCATCGACAAAAATAGGTGGATCATTGAGAGGTTTACATGGCACACGTAAAAGGCTGGAACAAGTAGAAGTAAAATTGGGTATGATATGGGAACCCAAAATCTGGTCACGAACATGGGAATATTTATCAACAAGTTCGTGTAAAGGCAAATCCATGAATAACTTTGACTGTTGCTCTAATTCTTGGGCAAGAGTAAAGGAAGGAGGTAATAAATCATTAAATTCATGAAAAAGACCATTCATCTTACCCAAATAAGCAGTCATAGGGTACTAATTTCGAGGAACAACAACATTAAAAAGGTTATGACAAACACCATAAAGATGTTGAGTATCATTGGTATATAAAAATTTGGCATGTTGCAAGACTTCAGAACATGTGTCGTAGGTCTAAAACATTTGTTTAAAAGAAGATTGGATCGTATTCTTGAGAACCATGCATATATGAGCATCAATTCTCTTCCAACGCAGAAAATCACCAAGAGTAATATCATACACTTTTTTAGTAAGATGATCAGCATACCCTTGACTCTCAGGCCAAAGTTTAATGTCTAACGCCCAAGTCACATAATTCATGCCATCTAACTTTTCAAAGGGCAAATTTACATTGAGATAGTTAGAAAATGGACTGGATAGACATAGTGGTGGTGGTAGAAGAGATTTTAGAATTGGAATAGGCAACGAAAGACATCATAAAGTAAGAGACAAACACCCCAAAACACCAAAGAGGTTTGATGGATAAACAAGACCATTTCCAGAAAGAGGAGCACAAGGTGATATCGACGCAATTGATCGTTGTCGGAGAGGAGTGGCAATGAGCGCCCTGCGCGAAGGTGAAACAGGAGGATGCGTGACTTTGAACGACGCGTGAAGGAGCATGGCTACTCCAATGGCGGTGGTTCTTGCAGCATTGAGGTCGCCTGGCCAAGGTGATCAGAACCGTGTAGTCACTAGTCAAATAGAGGAGACCATATAAGGTTAATATCCCTTGTGTCTAAAATACACATATGGCGAATGTATTTATAATAAAGAGTGATGCAAGTATATATGGCAACCAAACATAAATATGGTTCATAAGTGTCTAGTATTAGTTAAATTACACATCATTTAGACACTTATCTTGCATTAAATGAACGTAAAAATCATTAGAATTGCCTTAATTGCACATAAATACCAAATGTAGTGATGATAGACAAATCTTTTGATTTTGAGATGGGAGTCACCTTTGGTTGCTAACTTCTATCAAGGTACTTTAGCACTTTGATGTTTAACTCTTTATTGTTAAACTAGGAGACTAGCCCGTGCGTACGCACGGGTTGTATTTTTTATTTTATTTTGTATATTAAGTAGTAAAATATTATGTAATGAAATATCATGAAAATTATGTTATATTATTGTAAATGTTGTTATTAATGTAATAAAGTAGTAAGTAGTAAATCTAAATGATGTAATAATAATTTCAATTTTAAGTATAATAAATAAAATTGATATTAAATATAGTGCAGTTAATTAATTTTATGAAATAATTATAATAGCTTGTGACTCAAGTAGGGATGACAAATAAACTCGTTTCTCGTGGGTATTGCCTGAACCCGTACCCATTTTGACGAGAATCCCGGCATTGACTTGGTATGGCTATGGATATGGGGATGTACATATTTGTCCTGTCCTCGTCCTCATACCCGTCAAAATACTACGTAATATAAAAAAATTATCTTTTTTACTCTATTATTATTATTTCATTTGAAGAACTATTTTGTTTCGCTAAAACAATTTTCGTTATTTCTAAAGCATTGGTTATGTTGATATTTAAAAAGTTTTTTTAGATCTCTAAAGTATTTTTCATTTTACACTAACACAAAAAAGCCTTTTAACGTCCGACATTTTCGACCTTTGACGTCTGCCCAAACACCGACGTCGTATCGGGTGACGTCAAAATAACGTCGGCAAAATAGCAGACGTCACTTGACGTCGGTCCTTTTGGGAGTCCGACGTTATCCAACGTCGGGGCCAGTAATAGCAGACGTCAATTTTTGCACCAGAAAGAGGGAAAAAACTGAGCAATTTAACGTCTGTCAGAGACTGTCAGACGTTAAATAACGTCGGCCCTGCAACAGTCAGACGTTAAATTACGTCGGCCC
>Ga0209389_1006314_pt1 | contig 10267 bp, 6 predicted proteins | sample CowpearedBW_FD_187526 | JGI IMG/M metagenome (GOLD analysis project Ga0209389, IMG submission 187526) | Root nodule microbial communities of legume samples collected from California, USA - Cow pea red BW (SPAdes) (version 2) | ecosystem: Host-associated > Plants > Roots > Nodule | place: USA...
CTTCTCCACCACTTTCCCCAATTTGATCTTGTGTTCGCTATTTCCTTCGCAACCCTAATCCTATTTCCTTCCAACCCTAATCCTATTACCTTCGAACCCTAACCCCCTTTCAAAACAAAGTAATTTTGTTTAACTTAAATCCACATCCACGTAATACACTGCCACGTAATGTACTGTTGCCACAGTATCACATTAAAACAGTCTGCCGTTAATTTTTTTAACGTTTTTAACGTCAAGGGCAAAATTGAACCTCCTTAAAAAACTGGAGGACTAAATTGAACCTCAACAAAATTAAGGGACCAAAATGAACCCGACATCATAATTAGAGGACCAAAAGATGAATTAAGCCTAATAATAATAATTAAATAAAGCAATAATGATGATAATAAAATCATAAATAAAATAAAACAATGATAAAAATAATAACAATAATAAAATAATATAATCATAATCATAATAAAATAAAATAAAATAAAATAAAGATAATAATAGTAATAATAAGGTTAAAATACTCCGTTGGTCATCATTTTTGTATCAAAATCTCAATTTGGTCCTCGTATTATAAAATTGAGGACCTAATTGAGACTAATAAAAATACAAGGACCAAATTGAGATTCTGGTACAAAAACGAGGACCAACGGAGTATTTTAACCTAATAATAATAACAATAATAAATGTGTCGTATTTAGAAGAAAAACTCTAAGCGTTATGCAATTGCAGATAATATCATTTAAGCAGGGAATGATAGTTCCCCTAACCTGGTTTCCTTGCTTAAGTTTGCAAAATTTCCTAGAGTTGCTTTTGTTCCGTGAGGGCGTCCACTCAAGAGCACGCACCAACGTTTCTTAGCCCCCGTTTACGCTCTCAAAATACACTCTCCACAACCCCTCACCCTTAACTAGGATTAATGGTGTAACAACCTCTATTTTATACTGATTATATTTAACTTTTTTGTTTAAATATATAGTATGAAGTAATTTTATGATTTCATAAGTAAATTGACAAAGGGCTTTATAGATGTAAAAGATGATTTTTTTTTTGTGTTAACTACTTCTTATTTTGAAGTTGTCTAAGTAAAAGTGTGATTAAGGCTTCATTAACCATTGGATTAGGCTGAAATTTTTATAGAGCATTCTTAAAATAGTTCTTCAATATGAACGGTGAGATTTTTAATTACAGGTTTATGCAAGGAGCAATTACTTCTGCATTTTAGTGTAAAAGTAAGGTCTCCAACTATTGTCCAATTCTGAGTTACCTTGGTAAATATTTTATTCCCGCTTCGTTAACTGTTGGATAAAGATGCAATTTTTATCAGTTATTAAGACATAGTACTAAAGTTAGACCGTTTGGATTTGGATTCATAGGTTTGTGGTTAGAGAAATAACTTTTGTAGTTTGAACTAGCGTCAGTTACGTCTTGTTTTGGGTTATTTTAGTAAAAATTAGATTCCAGTTTTATTAACCGTTGGATTGAGCTCCAATTTGTTCGACCTGTTTTAGAAACATAGTTGTTTTGTTTCACCATTGGGATTTACAAATAGAGCTATGTGGTAATAGATATGAATTTTACACTTTGGAGTAAAAACAAGTCTTCTAGAAAGTCAACAAGTCTTCTTGCAACTTCCATGAAGTTTCCTACAATGGGAATTTCGACCAAGCTTCTCTATATGGTCAAGATAAACTTATCCTCACTAAGGAATCTCATAAATTTACCATCACTACATCCTTATCCCTTTGTCTAAGATTTTTTCCTATAAATAGTACTTCATTTCACACATCTTCTTCAGAAAAATCCAAAACAATCGAGAAGGAGAGGTCTAAACTCTTGGGAGAAAAATGAAGTAGGAAAGGGAAATTATAAAGCCCACTTTTATTTGTCCTTTTATTTTTAAAGGCTGCCCCAACTATTGGGCCTAAGGGCTGGCCCAAAGAGGAAACAAACCCTAAGTTTGCCAAAATGCTCCATCCCCTATCACTTTGCAGAAACAGTTCCTCCATTCCTTCATAGAGCAACCGTAAAACCTCTGCTAGGGTTCTGAAGTTCAATCAGATTTGAGTTGGTTTGGCCTCGTTTTACCACGTAAGTTGTTCACGAACCCTTAACCTTCATCCCTGGTTGAGTTCTTCGTGTTTCCTATTAGGGCTCTGTGTAATTAATCTCGTGCCTCATATATGTTAGGGTTCGTCAGATCTTAAATCAGCCCGGGAGTGCTTGTACTCATTCGCTTCAGTGTCGGAGTTGTTTGGCTAACCCTTTCCAGGTAAGGGAAGCTAGACTTCACTATATCTTCGGTAGAATCTGCTTATTTGATGAGTATATGATGATTGGATGGCCTATGTGAGAATATAATCGGTTGAAAATGCCTGTTTGAACTGTTTGGATGTGTGCGGGTGGCTGTTACTCGAGAGAACAGTGGTGAGCATTGGTCTTCTCGCCTAAGCGAGCCTGCCTCGCCTAGGCGAGATTAACAGAGGCTCGCCCAAGTTTTTCCATGCGAAGGGTCGCTCAGGCGACTAGCTCTGTTTTTGAGCGAGCGAGCGTCTCGCCTAAGTGAGAATGTTCAGAAGTCACTATACCTGTATGTCGAGCTCTCGCCTAGGCGAAGGGGGCTCGCCTGAGCGAGAGTCCCTCTCGCCTGAGTGAGACCCTTCAGTCGAAGCGAGGAGTTGGGCGACAGTGCGTTCTAGTTTGGTGTTTTTCCTGCTCTTGGATGTTTGGCTTGCGTTTGATTGGATTATTATATAATGGCATGAGGGGAATGAATATGCATGAGTGGGAGGGTGTACGAGTTGCGAATGATGAACTTGAATAATACTTGGCATGTAATGAACATGGAATGGTTGGTTATGAAAAAGGCATGGTAATAAGATGAGTTGAAATTCTATATTCATGGATGGAATATGATGAGTTGGTATGAGTTTGATCTGGAACATGAAAGGGATTGGTTATAAAGGTTGATGTAATATATATATATATATATATATATATATATATATATATATACACACACACACACACACACACACACGCATGATAAATATTGCTTGGTTGTCTGTATATAATTCGTCTGTGGTTAGTGCGTAATTTCCTTGAAATCTCTAGGTGAGATTTCAGGGTCGTGCTTCAGTCGTCGGGACGTAATTCCATGACCCCTGTTAGTGGAAATTCATGATGGTGCCCCATCTATATAATTGGGTAAGGATTCAAAGTAAGGTTGCATCCTGACACTCTAAGGAGTCAGTTAGTCTCAGTTAGAGCAGGCTGACTCTTTTGGTGAAAGTAGCAAGAGGCTTGAAACTCATTAAGGGCTAACCTTGTGTGTGGGGGTTTGGATATATTGTAACACTTGTAACACTTAGCTCGAGGGTGAACAGCTCGCGGTTGAGCAGAGATATCCACCACAAGCGCAAGCATCCGCTGAATCTGACCTAATTATACATATCCAGATGAGTCGAGTCGAGTCTTAGTGTATTGATTGGAAGGTCATAACATGCTTGGATGATGTGTGTATATTGAACTATGAAAGTATATTTGATTGCATGATGAAAATCTTTTTGGCTCTAGCTTACACTTTGCTTGTTTGAATTGCTTGTATGTTGTTCTTCTACCTTTGCGATGATCATCAATTTATTGATAGCAGCAGATGCGAGAGGTACTGATGGTCAACGGGAGAGAGACGATTCCGCTGCATAGTCTACTTGGGCTAGACTTCATGTTCTTGTTGGACTTTTCTTTGGGGCCATGGCCCATGTATTAGCATGTCTTTCAGATTTCTATATGATTCTAGTAAACTTTATAAATTATTTCTTTTTGGGCATCATGATGTGCCTTGGGTGGTAAGGATTGGTTTTTAAACTGCGAGACTGCACTAAAATAGTATTTAGTGTGATGCTTCCTTTAATTTCGTTTCTTAAATTAAATGGGGCGTTACAGAAATCCAGAATCTTGAGGTCTTCATTTTAGTCTTAGAGTATAATTAGCATCTCTAAGGTATGGAGGGTCTATCTCAAATCTCTAAGTCTTTATCTTAACAAGTTTTCTTTAAGTATAAAATTTGTCTTCTTGATTTTGAAATTTTCATACATTATCTTGAAATTTAGAGTTGAAAAATGGATTCCTTGGGTATGAAAACCTAGGGTTAGGTTCAAGAATCATCTTATTTGAAGCTTTACACAAAGAGTTATAAATAAAACAAGTTTGCTATTTTACTTATAAAATTTTGACGAAAATTACGTTTTAATTGTTATTACTGTTTTGATTAATTTTCTGTGAAGTTATTGTGCAAGAATGATTTATGTTTGGTTGTTGATTTTAAATTCTTTTTAACTTGGTTTTCTTTACTATTTTGAAAATTGTGACAAATTAGAAATACCATTGTTATGCTGCCAAAATTTTGTGAAAGTCTCAAGAATTATAAAGGTAATGCAAAAGGATGATTATAAATTAAAGTACAGAAATAAAGAATAAAAAGGACTGTATAGATAGTACAGAGATACATGGGTATAGAGTCAAGAGAAAGGTCTGATAGACCTAGGAGAATGGAGGGTGGTGATATAGATACCCTGGATTGACGTACACAATTAGTCGAGTATTCGAAAATTCACAAGCCTCGCACTCTATTCTCGATCGTCCTCTTGACTATACTGTAAGACCAGGAAGGTGGAATAACTTACATGTTGTATCCGTGAGAACGTTTAGCCTGCTGGCACTATCCATATTGGCCTAAGACCATTATGATTCGAAAAAGTCTAATGGCAATGTTTGGGACCCAAAGTATATAAAGAAAGAATATGAGATGAATATACTGATGAGTTGAAACTCGGAATTATACGAATATGATTATTAAAAGATTGAAAATGAGGATTTTGATATCCTAAATTTAAAAATACAAAAATGATTATTTTATTGATTAATTTGATTTTGATATTTTTGGCATGGTTAGTTATGACATTATGAAGATTTAAACTTTTGTGAAAATCTTTCATTCAATTGAAAGTCTATTCAAATGAACATACTTTGAAATGTTATGATGAAGTTTTAGAGTTAAGAGAAAGACTCACCCTTACTTTCTTTATTTTTCAGAGGAAGAAATTGGAGACCTAGAATGTAATAATGAGATTGTCTAGTTTAACTTTTCTTGTAACTTTGGATTATGTTAAAGCTACAACTGATATGGTGTAACTTGTTTGTCATGTATTTCAAACTAAAAGTACCTTTAGTTGGTTGTAAAAGTATAAACAAACTTCTGTTACAAACACTTATATGTATGTTAAAATTTTATTCACATAAATATCATGTATGTCTAACAGATGATACATTCGAGTGATGTATTATTATTTTTTTTTGTATTTGTTAAATGAATACAAATAAATTTTCCTTACATATGTAAATGATACATTACACAAGTAATAAACATCTAGTAGCACCGGGTTTTAGTTGGGGTGTTACATTAGTGGTATCAGAGCAGTTTATTCCAAGAGGACTGGGTATGGACTAACTTTGCTTGTGTTGTGTGTTTCTACATTCTTTGACAAATAAGAATGTAGAAATATTGTTATGAAACCTACATGGTAATTTAATTAGGAAATTTGTGATTTATTGAAAATATATTTTTTTCTTGTAAAATGAAAAATAAACATTAAAAAAAGGTATATAAGATGATTCTTTATGAAACTAATACACTAGTTTTAGAGAATCATGGCAAGTAGACCCAACAAAACAAATGGTGAACTCTTACTTAGAATGACACAAATTCTAGAAAATTTAGTGCGTGATAGAGGCAATTAACCAATAGAATATTGGGGTTTGTCTGCTGTCACAAAACATCACCCACCTAGGTATGGGGGAAAATTCAACCGAGAAGGAGCTCAAAGATGGATATCTGAAATAGAAAAGATTTTCAATGCCATGGGCTGTCATGAAGAACACAAGGTTACATATGCAACATATATGTTGACCGGGGAGGTAGAGAATTGGTGGAGGGTTGTCAATCAAACATTACCACATGAAGGGGGAATAATTTCATGGGAAGATTTCAAAGCTAGTTTCTTAGAAAACTATTTTCCAAAGGATCTTAAAAAACAAAAAGCTAGGGAGTTTTTGGAGCTCAAACAAGGGAACATGAACATTGGAGAATATGCTTCTAAGTTCCATAAACTTATGAAGTATTGGCCACACCATCAAAATAATGGAGAAGAACTTTGTGCGCATTTTGAGAATGGGTTAAGAGCAGATGTTCGTATAGTAGTCAGTATCTTTCAAATTATTGATCTTTCAACTTTGGTAAGTAAATGTAGAATTTACGAGTCTAGCCTGAAAAGAAAAGATGTGGATATGTGAGTAGGAGGACCAATGAGTACTGACAAGAAATATCAGGTTCATGTCAACGAAAAGCCATATCAAAGACCTAACACTTTTCATCTTGGCGGAACAACAAATCGTAATGGCAACAATAACATTAATAATGACATAAAATGTTATCATTGTGGAGGACCACATTTGAGGAAGGATTGCAATCAAATATTTCCTTCTTGCAGCCACTGTGGAAATGCTGGACATCTTGCGAGCAATTGTTGGTTTGCACAACAAAAAGTTGACAATGCCAAGGGAATTCTGAAATCTACACATCATAATGGCACTAAACCAAAAATTCAAGGGAAATTTTCTCCATGAGTGGAGCTGACACAACAACCTCTAATGATCTCATTCGAGGTAAGTGCATCATAAGTGATAGAGTTATTAATGTTCTTTATGAATCTGGAGCCATCCATTCATTTATATCCTTGGATTGTGTGAAAAGTCTTGATTTTCCTGTCACAACTATGCCTTATGATGTTGTGGTTTCCACTCCTACTGATAAACCAGTTACTACCTTTGATGCATGCTTGGGATGTTCTATCATCATACATGGTAGAACTTTCTTAGTGGACTTCATTTGTTTGCCATTCTCTTGTTTAGACATAGTATTAGGGATGGATTGGTTATCAACCAATCATGTCCTTCTCAACTACAAAGATAAAACTTTGATCTTTAGTACACCTTCACAAGAAAACTCTAGATTTGTAACTAGAGAGGACTCTAAACTAATAAAAGATGTCAAAGCTTTTATGGTCTTATTTTCTTCTATTGTAGAAGAATCTCTTAATATGAGTAGCATTCTTGTTGTTAACAAATTCCCAGAAGTCTTTCCTCAAGACATAACTGAGTTACCATCAGAAAGAGAGCTTGAATTAACAATAGACCTAATCCCAAGGTCTAGTCCTATATCTATTGCCCCATATTGCATGTCTTCAGTATAACTAGCCAAGGTAAAGAACCAAGTGGAGGAACTGTTGCAAAAATAGTTTGTGAGACCAAGTGTATCCCCCTGGGGAGCACCAGTACTACTAGTGAAAAAGAAAGATGGTAGTATGCGAATGTGCATTGATTACTTCAACTCAATAAAGATATTCCAAAGACTGCATTTCGGACCCGTTATGGTCACTATGAGTATTAAGTTATGCCTTTTGGCGTAACAAATGCTCCTGCAGTATTCATGGACTATATGGATAGAATTTTCCACAAATTTTTGGAAAACTTTGTGGTGGTATTTATCGATGACATCCTAATCTATTCAAAAAGCCCTTAAGAGCATTCAAAGCATTTGAGGATTGTGTTAAGTTATCGAAATGTGAATTTTGGCTAAGTCAAGTCCAATTCTTAGGGCACGTTGTTTCAAGTGAAGGAATAAAGGTGGACCCATCAAAGGTTGAAGTAGTGACACAACGGGAACGACCAACAACTCCTACAGAATTCGTAGTTTCTAAGGATTAGTTGGATACTATCGAAAGTTCATTAAAGGATTTTCTTGTGTGGCTTTACCGCTAACCAAGTTAACTCGAAAAGAATAAGATTTCAAATGGAATGATGATTGCGAAGCTAGTTTTCAAGAACTCAAAAGAAGATTAACTTTTGCACCAATTTTAATTCTTCCCAATCTTGAGAAGAAGTTTGAAGTTTATTGTGATGCATCAAGATAAGGATTAGGTTGTGTATTGATGCAAGAACAAAAAGTTGTTGCATATGATTCAAGGCATTAAGACCTTATGAAGTGAATTATCCAACTCACGATCTAGAATTAGCAGCAATAGTTTTTGTAAGAACCGTGAAAATTAATTAATTAAATAATTAATTAATAAATGCGGGTAGTGGGAGCCTTTATGACATTAAATATTGTTTGATGTGACGTGGAAAAGTACTAGCTCAAATGGTTGAAAGTACTTAAATGTGTGAGAGGACTTGGGTTCCAGTCCTATGTATGCCATGTATGTGTTATTTGTTTTATTATTAATTTTAATGATATATTGAGCGTGAGGAGTGATAATGTAACTCTATATTTATAGGAATTATCACTGAACATAAGTTGGTTGAGTGGTTGTGCATTGCTTGATGATAAGCATGGTTATGGGTTCAAACCATAGTGACCCATATTTAACTCTCTTTTTATTAAAAATTAGCTATAACATGAATATGAAGGGATAGAGAAAACCCTAGTAGAAAGGCAGCCAAAAGGGAGCTGAAAAACCACTAAATAATGGCCTTGAATAGCAATTAAACTCACAAATTAAACCAGTTTCGTTTTTTATTGGTATTACCAACATTAAGGCCTTATAAAAGGTAAAATTTGAGAGAAAAGAAGGGTTTTGGAGGTTGGTTTTCTGAGAATTGGTAAGGTGCACGAATTAAAGGTAAAATAGAGAATAGTGAGTGAATTAGAGAGGGAAATTGAAATGGTGATAAGGCAAGTCATTAGCGATCAAAGGAACCTCCCAAATTCAGGTTTTAAGCAAGGAAATTTCAGGTTAGGGGAGCTGAACCCGTAATAGTATGCTTTGGTCTTATTCCATGAATTTGATGATTATATGCTACGGATTTCGTGTTGTATATGTGATGAATTTAGGGTTTGGGTGGTTTGGTACTGTTTCATTGAGACTCTTACCTAATTGCATGAACATGATGGGTTTTCTGCGCTGAGTATGCTGCTATTGTGCAAATTTAGGGTTGGGGGCCTATATTGCGTCTAAATTATGCTTGTAATGTTGGTACAATGTTGTCAAATTGAATTGGTATGAATTGGGAGTGTGTTTTGGGTACAATTGCTAATGTTGTGTGCGTAAAATAGTGCCTGAGTATGCAATTCTCGCTTAAGCGAGCCAGGCTTGTCTAGGCGAGATATGCAGATTCTAGTATTAGGCGACAGGCCACCTCGCTTAAGCGAGAAATCGTGAGGTTCGTTGTTTTCGTTTAAGCATCTCGCTCAAACTAGAAGTTGTGTGGTGGGCGAAGAGTGTCTCGCTCAGGCGAGAGCCCCTCACCTCCGGGAGAATACGAGAGATAAATGGTGTTTTGTTTAACTCGTCGCCTAGACGACGCATTTCAGTTCTGGGCGAAGAATAGTCTCGCCCAAGCGAGAAGGAGCTCACTCAAGCGAGACTTCGTAGGCTCCAGCTGTACTAGGGGCTCGCTCAGGCTAGTGGGCCTAGCTTAAGCGAGATAGGCTGGACTGTTTGGACAAAGTCTTTTAGCCTAAGCGACCTATGGGGCTTTGTTTGTTCAAAGCAAGTGTTACTGCTATGGCAGATTGGATGTGTTGGAATTTTAATACGTGGTCTACTAGGCTTCTAAGATATCTCAATGGTGGGCTTGCTGGTGTTCCTTGGGTTGTGGCCCGAAACATATCCTTGAGTTGTGGCTCGGGATAGGGGTTAAGCACGTGGCATTCTATGGGTTGTGGCCCGGAATGACTTCCCTTGAGTTGTGGTGATGAAGGATTATCTTGTTCCTTTTTAAGATTATTGAATATGGTGTGAGTTGATTAAGAAAGCTAAGTGAAATCTCCACTGGACAATAAGATAACATGCTATCTAGATGTAAAGGTTCCTTTCTCAAAGCTCAAGAGAAGAAAATGATGGATTGATTCAAAACAAAAAGGAAATAGAAGGCACATAAACCATAGAAAACCAAGAACAATTAAAGGAAGAAGAAAACATAAAATGGAAAGGAAAGAAATGGTAAAAATGTGAGAAACACGCCACTACAAGGCTAGGCTAGAAGCCATGGCAACCTTGAAGATGAATGGATGTGTGCCGCCACTTGCTATGCAAGATAAGGCTTAAAATTATTCACTCCCAAGGGAGGAAACTCTCACAAATGGTTGAGACACAAGAGTGTTTTTACTTCAAAATGTTCAACCCTTTTACATGTCTAGGAGCACCCCTTATATAGAAGA
>Ga0209389_1006315_pt1 | contig 10266 bp, 5 predicted proteins | sample CowpearedBW_FD_187526 | JGI IMG/M metagenome (GOLD analysis project Ga0209389, IMG submission 187526) | Root nodule microbial communities of legume samples collected from California, USA - Cow pea red BW (SPAdes) (version 2) | ecosystem: Host-associated > Plants > Roots > Nodule | place: USA...
ATTTTCTATACTCTTGTTTAGATTTATGATAAAAAGATTATATAGAATCATATTGGATGATAAAAGAGATAATAAGTGAACATTGGGTTGAAACAGGTTGGTGGGAGTCTTTTATATATATATATATATATATATATATATATATATATATATATATATATATATTAATTTTATATAAAAATATGTATGAACTTTTAATTGCTAAAAAAAAGAAATGTATGGTATATTCGAGTTATATAGTATATAGGGGTTATATTTTTTTTGCATATTATATAAAAATATAATTAATATTAATGGGACAACTTTTATTAAGATAATAATTATTCTTTTGTAATTTTTTTTTCAGGAATTCCACATGGTGGGAAGAAAGAGTTTGACAAGGTTAAGAGTGATTCTAAATCATTTATATGTGCTCTCATGATCCTGGAAAATAGCTCTCACCAGATAATTGATTTTAGATATATTGTTGCTAGTTTAATTTTTTTTATTATGATGGTTGGATTGTATATGATTTAAAATTTTCACGGAAGAATTGCTCTTAGACATTAAGCTTATGGTTGGATTTTTTTTATTAAGATTATTGTATTGTATAGTGTTTAAATTTCTCATTGTTAAACTTAGATACAATCACTGTAATCACAATTATTTACTTTAATGATACTCTTAATTTTCTTATTATAAATTTTCTATATTTATTATTGTAATAATTATTTTGAACATTTATGATGACTTTCAAGTTGCCCAATATTTTGTAGGTATTGTAGAAAAAAAATATTTTTATTAAAACTGGTAAACACATTACCTACAGATCATATTAGTAGGTAAATACATACGGACATATCTGTATGTAATTACCTACGGAATAATCTGTATGTAATTATCTACAAATTAATCCATATGTAATTACCTACGGATATATCGGTATGTAATTACCTATGGATTTATCCGTAGGTAACGTTAGCTACGACTATATTATCTACAGATTTTGTGAGTTACATACGGATTTTGACTGTAGGTAATAGGGTTTTTTCTTGTAGTGAAAGCCAATATGTGAGTGCAAACGCATGAATGGGTGAGAAAATTTTTGAACACCATATATATATATATATATTGTTCTTGTTACCTTGATCTGTTTGTTAATCATGGTAGAAAGGTTGATGAAGCAACAACAAGATGAGTTTCATGATGGGTTGGATCAACAAGAGAATAGAACCCCACCAAGAGGAAGATGAGGATGACCAAATAGGATTATTAATTATTTAATTACTTAAATTTCACGGATCTTACAGCATGCACTTAATGAAATCCCCTATATGACGGTTGAGTGTGGCCACTTGTATGAGATTTTGATATGATTTCTATAGCACTCATGAATACTAGGCACGTGCATGGCCTAATAAGCACAATATAACGATAAAAACAAGAATTGTGATGGTGTATTGTGATTGATAAACCGCTAACACACACTAAGTGTTTTGGTTCATATATCTTATTATACCAACTACATGTGTTTTAAGTTTCTCAATCTATGATTAGTTCATATAACATGTAATACTAGCTATAATGCATTACATCCTATGTGAGACTAAGGATTTTCTTCTTTTGTTCTTTCTATCTCTTCCTTTTTCATTATGTGGAGGATTGTTGTAAAAACAGAGTTTATATAATATTGCAAAAAGAATTTCTTAGCATTATAGTTTGTTTTTGATTGCTTGAATTGAAGCCCACCTTTTCTGCCATGACTCCTTCATTATTTGGCAACAATTAATCGCAAAATCCAGCTGCACATTGCATTTCCTCTTTTGCAGGTATAATGGGTGAGTTGTCAGTTCCGCGGCTCATTGAGGAACGTTGGCGTAGGAGGTTGGGTTTTCTCAACCCATCACTAGTGTAGAATCGCGTTTTTACATCGCCTTATGGAGGAGCGTTGTCAGTTCTGCATTATTGTGGAACCAAAGCCTATAAAGACGCAGTGGCATTTTTGAAATTTTTTGCCTCGGGTCCCAATCCAATCGAAGCCTATAAGGGCTTTTATGCTTTGGTTATCACTCAACCGAGGCCTATAACGCCTCAAAGTTCCCCAAATTTTCAAAATTGCCACTAATAGCAGAGGCTTTGGCCTCGGGTGGAATAGAACCAAGGCCTATTCCACTATATGCCTCAGTTATTAATTGAACTGAGGCCATATTCCATTTTTAGGGTTCCAAATTCACGAACCCATCACTATTCATCTTCGTCCCAAACTTGAAGTTGTTGTTTCTCTTTGCGCGAACTCCACCACACTCTGTCGCACCATTGCGCCACCGTCCACCACAACCACCACTGTGCTTCGATGAAGGTTGTCATTGCTCCGTGCCACTTTGTTGTGGCGTTGTGGCTATACGTCAAAGGTGCAGGAAGGTGGGTTTGTTCCAGCGAGTTCGTGTTCGTGGCGGATTGCTGCCGCAATGGTCTGATGCGGTTGCTCTGATGAAGGTTCAAAGGTGCTGCTATGGAGGTGGTTTAGAGGTGCAAAGTTCGTGTTCGTGGCGGAGAAGAACTCGCGTTTTTTTGTTTGTGGTGCAAAGGTGGTTCAGGCGCGATCTAAATCGCTCCTGCGTTAAAGATGGAGGCAGCGTAGTGATCTCTCGCGATTAGGGTTTCGAACGGTAGTGAGGTTCACTGCGGTGGAGTTCGTGGCGAGGTAATGGTGGTGAGGGTCGCTGCTGCGAACGGTAGTGAGGTTCGCTGCGGCGAACAGTAGTGAGGTTCGCTGCAATGAATCTCTAAAAATTTAGAGACTCTATGGCCTCAGTTTCCAGGATAACCGAAACATAAACGTGGATCTATGGCTTCGGGTTACACCCGAGGCCAAAAGGTGAAGGCTTTTGGCCTCGTCCCAATATGCTTTGGTTCAGGAACCGGTGCAGAACATAAAAATAACTGCTGCCAAAAGCCCTTCATGCACTGGTGCATTTTAACCTATAAATAGGTATTTTAGTGCTATCCAAAAGGTAAAAAAAGATTCACAACTCCTTGCTCAAACTCTCTTCTTTTCTTATCATTCTATGATCTTGGGTTTATTTTTCTACTCTATAAAAAGAGTTCTTGTTAGTTCTGAGTGTTGGGAAGATCTCAAAGAAAAACAGATCACCAAGTGCGAAAGCAAAACTCAGATCAAATCTTCTCTGAATAAATAATATGCAAAATAATAAAATGCATAAAATAGAGAAGGGAGAAACCGACAAACATCAAAACTTTTAATGTGGAAAATCCTCAATATGGAGGAAAAATCCACAGGATCTTGTGCAGTAAGAACTTCCACTAATAAAAGTTAATGGGTACACCACCACAAATTTTTGGAGATTCCAAGGATAAACGGATCATTATTATCTTCATCAACAAGGTGAGGTGGATAACAAACCCCAATGGGTACTTTAAATAAACAATAGAGTGAACCCCAATATATGAGAAGAGGAATGAAATCTTTTCTCCAAGGTAGCTTCTCTGCACAGACTTGCACAGGATAAATCGGTTGCTCTTTTCTTCTTCTTCTTCACTATCTCTAATGGCTTCTTACCAAAGACACTCACAACTTCTTTTTCTATGTCTCACTCTATTTTTTTCTTTTCTCAAACCTGATGCAAGTGTTGCATATTTAAATTACATAATGAGTCGGGAGCCCATAAAAAGTACATCCTTTTATTTTTCTTAATTAAATCATTATAGACTCAATAAATTGGTTACCCATCGAGTATCTAAAAATATTCAAGAAGTACACCATGAATAGATCTTTCATTCGCCATAAAATTTATTTATTGTGTTTTCGTCATATTTTTCTAACAATTGCTACATATTCGGCAAGACTTTTTGTGGTTAGATTACAATGAACGTGAAAAGGTTGGAGAATACTAACGGAGTAGCCGACTTCCAGTTGTTTTATCACAAAGGGACCACCTTTGCAATGTGGTCAACTTCTTCTTGTCATTTGTCAGTTATATATAATATATATATATATTAGATTTTTTTTTCTGTTACATATTATTATTTTAAACAATTTAAAACTTAAGAAAGTGTGATAAAATTTAGTCTGTGTATATATTTTTAGGCATAAGGTTGGTCATAAATGGTAGTTAGATTGGGACAGAAGTACACATTATTATGAGTTCTGTCCATTGAATAAAATAAAAAGTGTGTGCTTATGCTGTAAGGTGGGGCTACAAGTGGCAAGCTGGATACAGTCCAAGGATGTCATGATAAGGTCACCAATAAAAAAGTTGGTAATGCCATACATCAGCTTCATATTCAAAAAGTTGCCTAAACTCTAGGCGTGAAAAATTGGTGGGGCCAATGAGAACTGAAACAGGACCATGATGTAGGATTTTTATTATTTACAATATTCTTATCTTATTTTTTTATCACACTCTTTGAGGGAGGATTGGGACCAATTCCATCAAAAGTGGAGTGTGGAATAATATGTGACCACTGCAATAGGTACGCTTTTTGTTTTAGTTTCTCGGATATTGGTGAACTGAATCCGATTGATATGTAAACAAAGTACACTAACTTTATGTTTTTTACAAGGATTGTTACCTTATATAATAACCCAAGGTTTTGTTTCTGTTTCATTCAAAACAAGGAGAAAGGCGAAGGAGAAGCTTCCTATAGGGTAAACAATGAGGCTACCAAGTTCAACCATCATCCAACTTCTCCAAATTCTTCTTGTGTGTCTACTGCAGAGACCCAGCTTTGCAGTGAAAAAGGTGAGGCCTGGCAATTTGCAATCTTGAATGAAGATAAAAGAAAAACAGTTGAAAAGATAAAATCCTAGGTTGTGCTCTAATCTCTGCGCCATTTCAATTGTAGTCATATGTGGTGTACTTGGGAGCTCACTCACACGGCCCAGCATTATCTTCATCTTTCGTTGACTTCAATCAAGTCACACAGTCCCACTATGAGTTTCTGGAATCTTACTTGGGAAGGTTTGAAAAAGCTCCAATTACAGCATCTTATTGGTACAAATTTGCACCAATTGAAATGTTTGAGTTTGCATTTTTGTAGTCATAATACAGCCAAGGACTCCATCTTTTACTCATACACAAGACACATCAATGGTTTTGCTGCAACTTTGGAAGAAGAAGTAGCTGCCGAGATAGCAAGTAAGAATCATATATCCTCCTTTTTTTTCCTATTCTCTGTGTTCCCTTTCTCTCTTTACGAGCCTACCCTTCTTCTCCAAACTTGCTTGTAGAGCACCCCAAAGTGTTATCAGTTTTTAAGAACAGTGGGAGAAAGCTACACACCACTCGTTCATGGGAATTCATGGGGCTAGAGCATAAAGGGATCATCCCATCTACCTCAATCTGGAAGAAAGCCAGATTTGGTGAAGGAGTCATAATTGGAAACCTGGATACAGGTAAGTTTCCTGATTTATGTGCTTAAAACTTGTTATTCTTTTCAAACTGGTCAACAACAGCTTCCAACTAATTGGGTTTCATTATTATTACTATTCTTCTTCTTATTATAATGTTTTTATCTAGATCGTTGACTACTACACTCACGTGATCTGTTTCTAAACTTCGATCATTTCAAAAACGTTAATATATTATTAATTTGAATCTTGTAGTCAATAGCTTGTACACTACTTCTTTTCTAAGTACACTTACAATATTTTCTAATTTATACATTACACCGATTTCCCATATTAGAAATGTTATCAATAACCTGATCATGTTCCAAACTTTTTGTGGTTATATTACTTCAGCACCAAAAAAATTGGTAAGGGCATACTTCAGCTTCAATTCAAAATGTTGGCCAACCTGTGGGTGGGGGCAATGAGAATTAAAACAAGACCTGATGATAGCTTTAAGGGGCATTTGGATGAGATTGAAAAGGATAGATTGTAGAAGTAGAATCTTCTTTTATGCTTATCTTATTTTGATCACACTCTTTCCAATCTTTTGCTCCCACCACATACTTTTAGGTGTTTGGCCTGAATCAAATAGCTTTAGTGAAGAAGGATTGGGACCAATTCCATCAAAGTGGAGAGGAATCTGTGACAATGGAGTTGATCATACTTTTCGATGCAACAGGTACTATTTTCGTTTGAGTTTCTTCGATATTCTTTGAGTAATCCAAATCATTCATCGAGTAAAAATAAAAAAGATAAATATAATGTAAAAATAAAAATCTATTATCTTAAAATTTTGGAATAAAAATAGTATTAATTGTGAGTTGAGTTTCTGTCCATGTTCTCGATGATCTCTTTGAAAAATCTATTATGATTAGCTATTTCTTGAATTCCTCCCACCTTTTATCTTTGGGCACTCTTATTTAATTGGCATTCAATGAAAAGGTTTAAGTGCATTCATTTGAATTGTGCATTTTTTGACTTACTAGTTTTCGTTTTCTTATTATTTTGTATCATTTTTACACTTACGAGAATGAAATTAAATGAAAGATATGTGCCGCAAAAACTCACCGCCCAATTGATTTCTGTCGTGGCTCAATCTTTCAAAGTTGACCACATATTGTTTTCATAAATTTAAAAATTATTTCTTAATAAAATATATTTATAATTTATCAATTTCTAAAAAAAAGTATTATTCGTTGATTATGCTAATTTAAAAAGATTTTAACCAAACAAGTGGACCGAAATTGAGCATTTAAGGAGATGTGCTGATTGAATGAAAACTTTTTTGAATAGTAAGAATCAATATTCTTGCCATTTAACGTAAGAGAATTCTTAAAACTCAACTTGGATTCTTATGTCTGTAGAACTAATTAATTATAATAAGTTCTTGCATAATAAAAATTAAGACTAATTATTTAAAATGTGCGTCTTAAATTAAAAGTAAAGTCTAAATGAAGTAAATGCTATAAATTTATAATTTGCCTAAGTATAACTATGTTATTATTGAGAATAATCGAAGTATGAGTGTAAATTATTTATGGGATAAAATAACAAAGTTAAATATTATATAAAAAAGAAATTCATAAACTTATTATTATATGTTGTGTGTGAATGAAACAATTTAAGAGAGTTAATTCATTTATTTAAAGAATTTGAATTTCTTTGAAGTAAAATAACTTGTTTTGATGAAGAAATTAAAAAGAAATTGAAATTGAGGAATTTTAAGAAGGTAATTCAAATAACTAAAATAATAAAATTTAAAATTCACTAAAAAAAGAGAAAGAAATTGAAATTTCACACATTGTGGGATTCCTCATTGGTCAAGATAAAAAGAGGTCGGGCTCGACTCGACCAACAATCGACTAAGACAAACTCGGGTGAACTCGATCAAATTTTGTTTGGTGCCAACTTGGTTGAAATTTGATTCGGACTGACTTGCCCGAATTCATACAAATTTCAGTTAGGGCGAACTCGACGAAGTTTGAATAAATATTTGGCTACGACTAACTCAAACGAATTTGGTTGGAGACAACTTGATCGAAATTTGGTCAGAACCTAGTACGACCAAATTTTGGTCACGACCGACTTGACCTAATTCAGTCGGTGCTGTCGGAATTTAACCAGGGCTGAATCTATCAAATTTGGTCCAATTTGGCAGAGTTGGTCCCGATTGAAATTCAATTGGATCGACCTCGTACGAAATTGGGTTGAATTCGACCGAGTTGACTCCGAATAAAATTCTGCCAAATTCAATGAAGTTGTCCCCGACAAAAATTTGGTCAAATAAAACCAAAGTTGAACTTAGCTGAAACTATGTTGAATTATGTCGAGTCTGATATGTTCGAAATTTGGCCAAGTTGACCCTGGCCAAATAGTGGTCAACTTCGATAGAGTCAACCTTGGCTGATTTTGACCGAATTGACCTCGATCAAAATTTTTGTCATATTTAACCTAGTTGGCCGAGAGAGAAATTTGGACAAATTTGATTGAGTTGACCCTGACCGAAATTTTACAAAAATTTGGTCGAGTTGGCACCAACTGAAATTTGGCAAAATTTCGCCGACTTAACCTCGACCAAAATTCGGCCCAAATGGTGCCCTCCAAAAATTGGCTGAATTGACCCTAGCCAAAATTTGGCAAAACTTAGCTAAATAAGCCCCAATCAAAATTTTGTCGAGTCAACTCTGGCTGAAATTCGGCAGAGTCGACCCAGTCGAATTGGACTGAGTTATCCCCGACCAAAATTGGCTGAATGCAGCAGAGTTGGCCCTAGCCGAAATTTGGCGAAATTTAATCGAGTTGGATCCATCAGAATTTCAACCAAATTTGGCTGAGTCAACCTCGATCAAATTTGGCTGACTCGTCCCTAGTCAAATTCAACCAAGTCGACCTTGACCTATATTTGGCCAAATTGAACTGAGTTTATGTCGGCAAAAAATTTGTCGAATTTAGTTGAGTCGACCCAAATGAAATTTGATTGAATTTAAATATTTTAAATTGACTAATATATTTTTTAAATTTAATTTCAAATTTTTATATATTAAAATAAATATTGTTAAAATGAAAGTTTATCTCATAAGAGAAATTCAATTATTTTATCCAAACAAGAAATTGAAATGTAAGATATTTCAATTACTTTATCCAAACAAATTATTTAAAAAATGAAGAGAATTCAATTGTAGCAAATTCAAATGCATTGCATTTCAATTTCTTAGAATTGTTGAAACGCTTCATCCAAACAAAGGGATAAGGTTTTTGGTTGGTGTCAATTCCTTAATGGGTTAGGCTCATATCACATTTATGTAATCTCATCGTAATGAACCCTATCGAAAAACCCTAAGATGTGACAACACCTGCAGCGGTAGCAATCTTTTTTCCTTTAATAACTTCACGCTTAGTTAAGAGCTAGTCGAAAGGTGTGGGCTCTTTATCAGAACTAAGGGCCTCTTTGGCATCTCCCCCCGAGTAGAGGAGGCAACTTTCGAAGCCTGGGCATTCCTGATTTGCTTAAGTCATTGGGCTAACTCTTTTCTAGATATCAACATTTAAGCTTTTGTGGAAAACACTTAGTTAGAAATAAAAATAAAAGTATTTGAGATAAGAACAAGTAAGGATTTATACCAATGTAAAATTTTAATCTACTCGTCCATATTCAAGGCATAATAATTCCTTAGTCTAAAAAAGGTGTCCAATCGTTCTAGCATGGGGCAATGTTCCTGCTCGGGTATTTCAAGGTCTTCCACCTATTGAGCACCTTAAAGATGGGGTTTCCTAGTCTGATATAAAGGGAAGCCCTCTGATAGGGTTAGATTGTGAGGGGGTGCTTGAATATTTAGAAAAGCACACTTAATCCTTTGTAGGAAAATTTGAATAATCTTAATAAACCTCTACCAATAACATTACTTATAAAAGCCCACATTTGCTGAGGATAACTCTTAAACTTAAAGAAATAAAGAAACATATTTGAGGTGGGAGCTATTCCAAAATGGTTGCACAAAATATGGAAGGAACGAATGAAGGTCCAACTGTTACAATAAAGTTAAGCCAGAGCAAGATTCAAATAGTTAATACTTCTTTTTCAAAGGAACTTAGGATACCTCCAATAGTGAGTCTTTATGCCTTTACACACACTAAAAACATACTCTTTAGAATTTCTCCTTGGAATTCTCAAATCACAACATCTCTCCTATTCGAAATCACACATTAAATTCACACTTGTTATCAAACACCATCTCATACACGCTCATTCTCCTGATTCATGCTTTAGAATTAAAGGTATTAATTCATCCATAACTCACAGAAACTAAATACTCTATTGTAGTAGTTCTCGCTCAAGCCAAAAGGTCTCGTCCAAGCGACATATGTTCTCTCGTCTAAGCGGGTCATTCTCACTTGAGCGAGGCTCAAAACAGAGAGCAGATAAAAACTCTACGAGTTCTTGTTCAGGCGAGACTTCTCTCGCTCAAGCAATAAGTTCTCGCTTGGGTGACAACTTACGCAAAGGAGGAAAATGTTCAGCCTGAACGGAGGATTCTGCAATTGCCTCAAGTGTTTATGCTAAATCAAGAAGAGAGGAAAAAGGAAGCGTTTAGATGATGAACAAGAGCTCAAGCTATTAGAGAGTGACGAGGAACTGAGAGGAGAAATTGGAAACGAAGGAAAGTGAGAGTGTTTTGGGAATGAAACTGACTTGTGTTTTATAAAGAAAATTAAAGTTTTACTTAACTTAATTCATAAATTTTTATTATACATATACAAAATTTAAAAAATTGGGGCCACAACATCTCCGACATCCAAAGATATGAGCTGAATCATATGAATTTAGATCTTATATTTATTTCATGAATCATTAAAATTTATTAGAATTCATGTAT
>Ga0209389_1006326_pt1 | contig 10261 bp, 6 predicted proteins | sample CowpearedBW_FD_187526 | JGI IMG/M metagenome (GOLD analysis project Ga0209389, IMG submission 187526) | Root nodule microbial communities of legume samples collected from California, USA - Cow pea red BW (SPAdes) (version 2) | ecosystem: Host-associated > Plants > Roots > Nodule | place: USA...
TAGACAGCTCGGCAGGTTGGAATACTTGAAGCATATTTTATGACCTCCCGAATCAGAGAAGAAGCTGCATATAGAGCACAAATTAGAGTTCCAATTATATAATAGAGGACTTCACAAAACTTGATTTGCAACACTCTTACCTATTCCAAAACTTCTATATGCTTCCACGACTCCAAGCGTCAGAACATAGACTAAAGTTTGGTCAGATCTAGCTGAGTCATATCCAAGCATGTCCACTATCTACAAGAATGACATTCATGCAATAAAATTCACAAATCTTCAGCAAACAGATTAAGCTTTCAAACATCTACACTTTAAGTAGTAGGGCATACCCTACTACTTGAACAGTTTGGGACAGTTAGAACAGGTTTATTACAAGCAAACTAAGGCTATGTTTGGTTTCAGTTTGGGGTTCCAAACTCAGCTTCGTGACATTTTTTATTACATTCAAAACTTAGTTTGGTAAAAGAAAAAGTTTGGGTTACTTTAGCAAACTCAGTTTGCAAACTTAATTTTAATGAGAACTTCAATTCAATCATACATTAAGTTTTAGTAAGCCATTAATTAAATAATAGCAACAGAAAACTAATAAAATGGTCAAGCCGCAGACTGTGGATATCAAGATGTACATAAAACTACACAAAAATTGTCTCTGTTATCTTCATATCAAAATGTTGATTAAACCAGACTACCAATATTAAGAGATTTGTCTTGTTTTGTGTCCATGGGTTGTACATTTAGACATTTAAACAGGTTTATTGAAAGGTAATTTTCCATTATCTTTGGGCCAAGAAGATTGATTAAACACATTTCAAATAAACTTTCCAACAAGAACTTGCTACTTGACATTCCCCCTTATAGCCAGTAAATAAATCTCAAAACATTAATTAACCACACTTTTGCAGGCGAAAGATGCATTCAGAGTAGTAGAAACGCAGCACATGTTCTCTTTTCAGAACAAATTTCAGGCTTTAGAAATGATGGACAGATAACATTTTCTCAGTATTCTTCAAATAATTAGACAAAAGGCATATAACTGTACATAAATGGGGTCACCTCGCTTTCTTTTGCAAGAACAATCCGTGCTGTTATAAATCCAATGAGTTCATCACTTCGACCATCGGAGCGATTGCTGTCAACAGCTCCCCATGACACAATGTCACGTCCATTTACCACATCATGGAAAAAAGTAGATTCGTACCTGAGAATTGTAGACATGTCTGGGTAAACACAATTTCCAAATCTAAAGTTGAAGTTAACAAAACAACACAGGATCTTACCTGATAGGAAATAATCTGCCATGGATATGCTCTAAAATGTCAAGGTCAGAAGGTCGAATAGGCCTATAGCATATTTTTGGTTGACTAGACACATTCGGGTTTACCATTGAGTCTTTTTCACTTAATCCCCAGCAAATATCTGATATACTTGGAAAAGTCGTGCAATAGCAACTGCTTCCATTTACACAGCAACAGTGAAAAGGGCCATTGAATAGTTGTTATTACTGTAAATTAAACAATAGCGTCAACAAATTTCATATTTATTATAACTACTGAAATGAAGAGTAGAACTGTTTGTTTTATATATGAAAATTCTGGCTCAAATGTTAATGGAGCTTTCCTTTTCTACAAGTGTCCATTTGGCACAATTTGACCTAGGAGTTTTACTTACAACGTTCAGAAAGTCCTTTCAGAATTCGAATCGCAATTCAGTTTCAAACTTAATAGAATCATAATACACCTAAAACCAACTATTCCTAATTTATTAGTTCATAACTCAATTCAAAACTTCACGTCCACATTTCACAGCCTCTCTTCTTTATTTTGTTATTCTTATTATCACAGTTGTTGTTATAACTACTCCAAACTTGATTATTCTTGCCACTGATATTGTCATTATTGCTACCAACCACTGCCGCAGGCACTAATGTCTAATGTTAGTTCTTCCATGACTACCCTAACTAGAGGCTTAACATGGTATTGTAATTTGACTTAAAATTATAATTTTATGTTTTGCACAACTCAATTTAGAATAATGATTCTAAACCAGTTTAAGTTTCTTGTGCCAAATGGATGTAAAAAGTTTTTATTTTTTTTTTGATAGAAAAAGAAATATCATTAAAGAGAATCCACCTAGGAAACAAGAAAAAATACAATAAGACAATAATAAATGCTGCAAAACAGCACTGTCTAAGTCAGACAAGATGAATCCCATAAAGTAACTACTGTCGCTACAAAAAGGCCATATACACAATCCTTACCCAAAATAAGCTGCATGGCCTTAAGAAACTTGAAAATAAGAGTATTTCTCCTAGCTAATATTTTTCAAAAATCTTTAAACCTATCTGGCAGAAATGGCTCCAAAGTAGAATCTAAGACTCAACCTTCAGCACTCTAAACAAAATAGTCATAAGAGAGTAATAGCCTTACAATGCAACAGCAAGTGTCCAGTTGTTCATGAATTACAGCAGCAAACAAAACATGCGAGGAAAGATTAACAGTAAAAATACTCAAAGAATCCAAAAGTCCAAACTATCCTACCATAATTAGAGTGAAATCAACCTAATTTGATTCTTCTCACTAAGTTAGAGACTAAGAGCAAAGTGCAACATTGATTATGAGATTCTTATCCACTGATCTTGAAAAGATCCAGTATGTCTTCTCACCATACATCTACACTTCCTAAATAAAAGAAGTTAAAACTAGCGTCTCTATCTTCAGCCATTCTAAACCTGGATTTTGTCCTTCAACTTATTTCAATTCCTCAAACAACTTAATTGGGTTGACCTCCAATTGTTCTCATCCTAAGCAACTTCCTTCAAAAGACAACACTCAATTTAAAGTACAATCTTCCGAAAAACAACTTTTTGGAAGTTTCCCACATATCAAAAAACAGTAATTACACAGTTTCAGACACAAGAATATCCTACTCATGATCTCCCATCACAACTACCTTCCCTAAAGTCAAAAGATTCAAAGATTCAACAGCCAATCAAAGTGCAGTAACTCGCAGCACACACAGCACATAAATTAGAAGAGAAAAACAATCTAAGATTCATAATGTAAAAATTGAATAGTGATCGTAACCACCTTAGCTGAAGAGGAACATGAGATTATAATTGTTTGAGAGAAAAGATAGGGAGGCGGATTGATCGAGGCAACAAAGATGGGATTTTGAATCGGAAAAAGAGAAATTGGGTAGATTTATTCGGCCAAGGTTTGATGGAATATTGGGATTGGCATATACATGTCATCGACACAACACAATCATTGTTTCAGAAGACTATGTTTCCCAATTGAATTGGTTTCACCCCTTAACAAGGAAATGAATCTATCTAACAACCCATTCTAACCTTCACCCCTTCCTCTCTCTCTCTCTCTTCAATATATATTTTAATTTTAATTTTATATATATTTTTGTTTTAATTGGTTTTATTTGTAGTTTTTGTTATGAGTATTGATTCATTCTTGTGTCATGATTCTGTTTCAGGATCTTGTGATTCTTCCTCGACATGTTAATTTGTGCTAAATGGAATAAAATATAGAATAATACAGAATAAGCTTGCATATTTAATATTAATTTATTAGAAGGTTTTTAAAATTATATATATATATATATATATATATATATATTATATGTTAATTTCATTCTTAACTATATCTTGGAATTGAAAAAAATAAAATAAATTTAAACTATCTAACTACAACACATTAACCGTTGATCTTATTTTTATTGTTAGATTGTTGTCTCTTTATAATTATACAGTAACTGTTACATGACAGAGTTATTACCTTTTAATATAAATAAGTACAATTCATTCACAAGAATATTTTAGGAGACATTTTGATTGTTTAATCAAACACATTATTTATTCTGTTGGAGATTAAGCTTTGGAGATGAAATATACCTTTTAATTTTATATGTTTTGTAAAAAAATAAGAAACTTATAAAAATTATATATCGAATTATTTTTTTTCTTGGACTGGATTTTTATTCAAATATTTCTTAGAGCATTTTTTCTGCGGGTTTAGAATATTGTTTGTAAATTCTATGTTTATATTGTTATATTTAAAAAAAAAAGTTTTTATTTCAATAATAAACTCATTTTAAATTAGAGCTGTCAAAACAGATAACTCAGTCCGACCCGGCTCGAGCCATCACGGATTGATGATTTAGTGAGCTAACCTAACTCGATTCACTTTTTAACGAGCCAAACAAATTTGAACCCGGTCCGGCCTACCACGAATTGGCGGGTTAAATGGGTTGGCTCACGGGTTCACTTAATTAAAAAAATATTTTTATTTTTTTAGTCAAAACTAAATTCTAATTCTAATTAAAATCTAAATAAACTTTAATACAATCTAAATACAAACCAAAATAAAAATTATTTATGCGTTGGCTAAAAAAAACAACCTAACACGACCCAAATAAAGCCCAACTTAATAAAAAACACTTGTGTGACCCTTTTATTTGCGGCTTGTTGAGCCAACCCGACTCACCACGAGTTCAACCCGGGTGAGCCGGATTCTAAATGAGTCGGGTCAAAAATTAACCTGTATTGAAATTTGTAAAAGAATTTCAACCCAACCAAAACCAATGGTGAGCCGGGTTAACTTGCGAATTCCGACCCATTTTGACAACTCTATTATAAATAAAAATTATCTATAGTTGTTTTTTATTCAAAAAAATCCTGTGATCTCCGACAACAAATATATAAGTATATGACAAACATCATATTCCATCTCCTCACATAATTTATTTGAGTTTAAGAATTTATTTAATATATTATTTAATCAAAATACATATATAATTTAAATATAAAAAATATATAAGTTTTAAAACTCTATTTAAGAATATATGAATACAATAATAATATTAATAATAGTAATTTTAATATTTCAATTAATAATACAATATAAATGCATATGACAGAATATATATATATATATATATATATATATATTGTTTTTTTTTTACAATGCTGCATATTTCATACAATATAAATTTATTTATTATGATTTAAATCATTGTGATGCCCAAATCAACCCCCAGAGAATGATTAATTGAATCCATATAAAGTAAAAGGCTATAAATGATACATTCTAAAGTTATATGATTTCTATACCCTACTTATTTTAATCGCAAGAGATATTGATATTGACTAAATTATATATTATAATTATTTTATAAATTTTTTCCTGTAATGCTTGCTTGAAGTTCATATTACTTCAATCATGTACTTTTGGTTACTAAAACTTTGGAAGAATTTAATTTAATTTTCAAAGTTTTAAAAATAACATCGCAATCTCTTAAATTAAAAAATAATTTTTTAAACTAAAACACAATAAAATATTTCAATTATGTTAACATTTTTAGTACATGCATTACTAATTTAACTAATACTAATATTATCTTGCTACTGATTTAAAATGAAATAACTATGTTTGATGTCTTCAAAATTTCATTACAAAACTAAATTGTTAACTAATTTATTGATAGTTTAATTGACTTTTGTATAGAGCTGTCAATAGGATAATCCGACTCCGATCTAGCTTAACCCACCATAAGTTGATGATTTAGTGAACCAACTCAACTTGACTCACATTTTAATGAACCAACAAAATTCGAACCCAACCCGACCCACCACGGGTTGACGGGTTAAACGAGTTGACTTACGAGTTCGCTTAATTAAAAAAAAAATACATTTTTTTATTTTTTTCCAGTCAAAACTAAATTATAATTCTAATTAAAATCTAAATAAACTTTAATACAATCCAAATACAAACCAAAATAAAAAATACAAATTATTTATGTGTTGGCTAAAAAAAACTTAACATGACCCAAATGTAAAACCCAACTTAATAAAAAACTCTTCTATACCCTTTTATCTGCGGGTTGGTGAGCCATTGGCTCATCACGAGTTCAACCCGGATGAGCTGGGTAAAAAATAACTCGTATTGAAATTTGTAAAATAATTCCAACCCAACCCGATCCCGAACCCGTGATGAACAGGATTGGCTCGTGGGTTCCAACCCATTTTGACAGCTCTAGTTTTGTGAATATGATTGAAAATGAGAGGATAAAGAAAATGAAAGAATATGAAGAAAAAAAGGTAAAAAAATTAATAGAAAGACTGAAATATATACATTTAAGGTCTATTTACATTTTAATTAACACTCCTATTCTAAAGAGCATTATTATTTATAGAAACAGAAAACTGATAAACACATATAAGTCATATGTATTCAAAGGACTGCTCCTGTCATAAACCGATGATTCAGAACAGCTTCAGCAGTTGGTCTTTTTCGAAAGTCAGCATTAAGCATTGTCTGAAATTCAAGATAAACAGCATCAACTTCAATTCAGTATACATTTATATTATAAATAAACTAGCTTTTCCATAATGTATTTAAACTAGTTTCTATTTCATTTTTTTTATAAGAAACGTTAAGAAGTGAACTTTAAACTTAATTCAACCTCACATTAAGTGAGATTTGCACTCACTTACGTGAGAAAACATCTTTCTTATCCATATTAAGAGACAAAAATACCTGAAGTAACTCCCAACCAGCACCATCTCCAAGATCAAGGAACTCAACAGCATTTACCAATCTGTCATCAGCTAGACAATATCTGCCAAATGAGGAATAAAAAAGTGAGACAGAAGCAATGGCCTAATGAGACACAAACACAAACTTTCAGAACAGTTTACTACAGACTCACAAGTGTTAGTTGTAAAAAAAATCATCTAAAAGTTGGTGTGTTTTTTTTCCTTTGCATTCTCCTTTCCTCAAGAAACTACAGTTATGGTAGTGACTGATATTTTAGATGAGCCATAACTGTATGAACTATTTGTTCATCCCATGAACACAATCATAATTAGTTTTGGAATCATGTAGATATGGACTTGTTAGGTATGGACTTACATAATTGTCTCCATCATGTAGTACTATCATAAACTAGTTTTCTAAATCTCCAAACACCCACAAAGTCTTTCTATGTCAATATTAAGATTATAAAACAACACTGCAACATATGTCTACTCTGACTCTCTGTGCACGATTAAACCATAAGTTAAACTAGGAAGATAGCATACTCTCGTGTGGCTTCAAGATCAAGTTGGAAGGTGTTCTCCAAAAGCCTCTAAATTTCATGACCAACAAAAACCAGTGAAGATATTAAGAAGACTTTGACAAAAAAGAACTATGAGCTACAAAAGAAAAGTCTTATTATTGCAGCATAGCTTACTTGCAAGGATAGGCTATCCATTACACCAGCCTCACAAAATGGAACAAAAGCCAAGTATGCGAAAAGAAGACCAGCTTCATATCTGCATTGGAACTCATAAAAGAAATAGGTAACCTGAAAAATATGTTGAAACAAAGTTCTGCATTGACCCAAGTTCTGACAGTTACATGTCATCAGCTATTCCAAAAGCTCTTTTCTCCATTTGTGTGAATGCACCAGCACCTGATGCTCGTCTCCAAAGCCCCTCTGAAAGCTGTCCTGAATCATCTAGTTCCTTGTACCTGTAGTGATGTAAGTATATGTAGAATGTTAGCATATAGCAAAAACAGCAACAAATTAAGCAGTAGCCTCGGTGAAACCAAACATCATAGATTGGACTATGAAATTCAGATATACAAAATACACAATAGATGAAACTATATCCCAAAAGGAAAAAAAAGTCATACAGATTATACAAATTATTAATAACACGCAGTGCAACACATTACAGTCACACAAAATCAAAGTTTGTTTGAATGATAGTAGCATTTAAATAACAAAAAAAAGGAAGAAAATACAACATTTTTTTCACGACATATCAATGCATTAACAGAAGGTAAATTCAAGACACAAGAACTCGACAAACCATTACCTTACCTGACATTAACAGAAAAGGCTAGATCCCGGAGTCTAGGAATCAAATAAGAACCTTCTTTTTCTGAAATTGTGCTGCAAACATGTAAAAAACACTTGAAGTTAGGGTGAAAGGTATAAGCCGAACGAAAAATCTTGAACCAAGTAAATGCTTGATAAATTCCATACTTGAGAACCACAGAAAATGGTCCTAGACTTTGGTGCAATCTATCATGGTCATGCAAGTAAGCTACACCCTTCATGACACCTTGGAGCAGCTTTATAATAAAACTTTGTCTCCTTTTGATTGTTACTCCTTGCTCAAAAGGATTCCAGGATGAAACTTCTCGGCTTTTCGATAACCTCTCGCTTACAATTTTTGCATAGTCTGCCACGCTATATTTCCCATCATCACGAAATGCAAGCCACTGGATCAACATATTACTCTCATCATGGTTAGCAGAATTAGAGCCACTGCATGTGAAGTTAAAAAAATTATGTTAACTTCACAGAACAAACCTGCTCTCCGGTGGTTGTTTCAAACCCACCTACAAGCAGCGCAAGATGCTGAGCAATACCTTTAGAACTGCTCTGCAAGAAAAAGTATAAACCAGGAAGAAGGATTAACAGAAAAGAGAGAAAAGAGCTATGAATTGATATCAAAGATTAAGTTAAGTAGAAACTAATCCACGAATCCAATTCCCTCACCTGAAGAAACAAGTGTGTATTTAACTCATTTGCAGCGAGTGCATCAGCCACAACTCCCCCAGCTCGCCTTCCAGGATAAACCTTCATTGCCATTTGTTAAGAGTTTCTACGACATTAACACGAACAAGTGAAGAGGTAGACTATGATACTATGATACTACTTACTACCTTAAAAGTAACCGGAGTTCCAGTAAGTGGACCCCGAGAAACTCTCCCTTCATAAAGCCTGCAACACAACCAGAACTGCCATGAGTGTGTATTATCATTATAGTATCCAAACTGGACTCGGTGCAATCCCCTTTTTCACACATCCACACAGTAAGAGCATTTGTAACGATAGGATGAAGATCAACCAGTTGAGTTGAGATCAAGAATGAATCTTTTAACTATGATTTACTCAAATAAACCAGTTGAGTTGAGATCAAGAATGAATCTTTTAACTATGATTTACCCAAATAAAATGAGTGATTCAATTTCATGACACAGTTTCATCTTGTAGAATGTGTGAGTGCAAGGAAAAAGAAAGCCATGGAATCAAGTTGATTTTTGACATTACCTACCTGATTTTGACATCGCCTTCTCCAACATCTTGAGTTTTCAATCCTCCCAAGTCCTTGAGTGAATAGTCAGTGCCAGGCCCAGAGGGAAAGGCAGAGTAGCTGGGTAAAAACGTTACTTTTGAATAAGCTTGTAAATATTAGGCTGTGCATAATTAAAAATGTTAACTTTATGGAAAAAAAAAAAACTGATTGCATCTTTTGTTTTCATTGGAATGGTTGTGAAGAAGTAGGTACCTGGTGATGTTGATGAAGCCATAGGTGCCAATGGGTCGACCCACTTGGAAGGAGTCGGAGTTGGTGAAAAAAGGCAACTTTGCTTGAATTATGGGATAATGGAAGTGGAGAGTGGAGGTGGTGGCGGTGGAGGTGGTGGATCTGGAAGAAAGGGACAACTGGGTCGTGTGATTGCGAAGACAATGATGGAAAGAGAAGCAATCAAGAGGAACCACCACAACCATGTCTCCCTTTCTTTTCTGTGTGCTTGTGAATGTGAATGAAGAGGAAGAAGAAGAAGAATGTAGCGCCAAATGGATAAGAGAGAGTTCAGTTTGCCGTCAATAAACTCAAACGGTGAGATTGTGAAAGTATCCAAAATAATTACAATAATATATATATATATATATATATATATATATATATAAATTTTTGTCTCTTTTAAACATGTATTTAATTTAGGTTGTTTGGGTTTCTTTTAAACATGCATTTTAGTTTGGGTTGGAGTACGTATGTATAAGGTATGTATTTTATACATTATAACAATGATATTGTCATGTTGTGTTATGATATATTCGTGATATTATATTAAAAGTTTAGTCATTTACAATTGTATTGTCCATTCATCTATATAAGAATTTAATTGTTTTATATGTTAAAAGTTAATTGTATTAATAATTTAGTAATTATTGATATATTTAATGCTGTACTACAAATTAATTATAGAGTTATTAAGAAATAGAATTCCAACATGCTTCTATATATATATATATATATATATATATATATATATATATATATATATATATATATATATATATAATTTGATTCCACATAACCTTTTTAAGCAAAATTGCATATGAACTTTAACCACAAAATAAATATAAAATGTATGCTGAACTAAAAAAATTAACGTTAAAC
>Ga0209389_1006334_pt1 | contig 10256 bp, 7 predicted proteins | sample CowpearedBW_FD_187526 | JGI IMG/M metagenome (GOLD analysis project Ga0209389, IMG submission 187526) | Root nodule microbial communities of legume samples collected from California, USA - Cow pea red BW (SPAdes) (version 2) | ecosystem: Host-associated > Plants > Roots > Nodule | place: USA...
TGCAGGGATCACGGAGTGACTATGGGCAGCGGCTTTCAGCTATACTTTTACGGATAAATATCACTTGGGAAAATTATCTTTTAACAATTTTTTTTATAAATTTGGTAAAGTTTTGATAAATAAAATTAAAATGAATAAATATTTTATTTTTTAATTAAAATAAATAATAAAGTTGTACTTTTTTTACTCAAATTAGTAGTTTATCCAAATTTGTTAATTTGTTTTTGTTAAAACTATCATTTTCCTATTCGTTGCTACCTGTTCCATGATACTCACATTACTCATAGATATTACGGCACAAATATTTAAAGAAAATTAAAAATATATTACAAAATATTTTAATCATAAAAATTTATACAAAATTTTAAATAAAATTTTATAAAAATTATATAAAAGTTTAAATACAGTAAATCATTATTATAAGTTTCAAAGTCTAAATCAACTTAAATTAATATAAATTAATATAAGTTCAAGTAAAATTATAAAAGTAAATATTAAATTACCTTAAATACAATATGAGTAAAGGTGTCAATTTGGATAGTAGTTCATGGGTCAGCTCTATCCTAATCCTTTCTAAGCCTCCTTTAAGGGGATCTTTGAACGAGAGGTCCAAAAAAAAGTCTCAGCCGCCAAAACTCCATCTCAAGTGGGTTAAGATCAGGTCCAAAGTAAGTTTAGTCCATTAAAATATTTTAACTAATTCTTAAAAACAATATTTGTGTTTGAATCAAAGATGGAGACAAGTTGATTTAGGTCGATCCTAACTGAAGGTTGAGACTGAATGATCGGACAAAAGACCAAGATCAACACAGGCTAGCCTAGGTCAAAGGTCGTAATGGACTATCTCAAGCCAATGATTGAGATGAGCTGAAATAGTTTGGACAGACAATCGAGAAAGGCTGGATCGAGGTGACGGAAGGGACAGGCCAACCTGGACCGATGGATGAGATGAGCCAGTCTAGGCCCACAGTTGAGACGGGCCAGTCCGAGCCGAAGGTTGAGACAAGGTGGCTGGGTCGACAAACGAGAAAGGCAAACCCGATTGATGGACGAAATGAGCATGCCCAAGCCCACAACCGTGATGGACCATCCTAGGCCGACAACCGAGACCGACTGGCGGCCACGACGGGTTGACTTGATGACCAATATTTGTCAAGTTGGACCAATTAATGAGATGAATGGTCCAAGGCTGACATGGCGACCTAAATTGAAAGTTTAATAATATATTTAAAAATAATAATATATTTTTCTTGTTTAAAAAGGAAGCCCATGGGTTGACCCTAACTCACAGGAATTTTGTGTGTTTTTTAGTCTTGTGGGTTTTTTTAATTAGGAGCATTTTGGCCCTATGAGCTCTTTTGGCCCCAACCTACGTGGGCTAAGGCCAAGTCGTGTGGGCTGGGCAAAATTGACAACTCTAAATATAGTTCTTTAATTAATTAGTGTTTGGATCCGCCAAAGCAGCATAAGTATGCTTCTATTGCTACGCAACAAGAGAGTGCATAACATTTTGTGACCACATGTTTGAATTTTTTGGTAAAAAGCTCGCTTGTTATTTGGGATATGACGCATCCAATAGAGCAAAGCAACGTTCCCTTCTTTTCGGTGGTATCATTCCACATTGGCAACGAGTGGAGTGCCACAATCCCATTCATCATTTTTATCTACTTAATCCAAATCCCATAGCACTGACAATGTCTCCAGCATAAATGCAAGAAGGATGTATAACTCATATAGGATCTTGTGGAACAGGATTTGATTCTGCAAGCGGTTTGGTACAAACGAAGAAATTTTGAACAAAAGGATCGGAACTCGCTGATAAGAAAGGAGAGAATGTAACGTCCTAGCAGGAAATTACTTATTTAAAATAAAAATAAAAATAATATATAAATAACCTCATTTATTAATAACTTCTTTCCAAAAATGCGGGAAATTTAAAGCAATTATTTCAACGTGCCAAACTAAAATAAAATTGTGGCGTTCAAGTATTACAACTATAAAATGTTTATAAAGCCAATACAAAAATAGTTTATAAAATTCTATAAAAAGAACTACTAAAACTACCATAGTTGATCCTCACTCCATCGCTAAACATCCACATGCTCACCTGCATCCACATCTGCTCCCATGTAACAAGTTACATGATCATCGCAAAACACACACAAATAGGGTGAGCTCATTTAAAAGAAACAAACTAAAACATGGCAATAAATAAAGCATCTCAAAACTATAACCAAAGTTAGCTTTTCCCATTCCTCAGTTCATTAACTTTTATCCATTACATCAGACATCTCTTGATTCTACACCCTTTGGGTGAGGTCACTGATCGGTCTTTGCTGCACGAGTGTCTACTCGCCCCTCCGACTACAGGACACCACCTGATAGTCCATACACGTTAATGAGAAGATTTTTATTTTTAAAGGATATGAAATCCCTTCTTAGATTTATAAAGGACAACCTGGCACAGAGTTTATCAATATAAATAACTAAGTGAATTACACACTAATACTGTACGTCAATTAATGTCCCTGTATTAAGTGTTTATATAAGACAAATCTTCTGTAAAACTCATTACAATTTTTTAACCTTATGTTTGGATGAAGCATTTCAATAATGTTGAGAAATTGAAATGCATTTGTACTACACCTAGGCGGCTTAGCCTGACTATAGCCATAAAATCCGTCTACATACTCCCAAGGACGCAAATAATCACCATATATATGCTGAGCAAATAAAAGTAACCGGCCTAAGCCGTTAAAAGAGCAACCGGCCTAAGTCGCTAAAGAGTAACCAACCTAAGCCGGTAACTTAAGGAAACTAAGCGAGAACTTGACAAATTCATAGCATTACCAGCAAAACCCCTAGGGCCCACGATAATCAAACTAAGTGACCTGGACTAAGGCTCAGGCCCACCTGCAGCCCAAACAGGGGCCCAGCCCATGACGTGGCCATACATAATTAATAATCTATAAATATGCATGGACCCCAGCAATTAAAGGTACACATTCATTACTCCCTTAATCACGAGATTTGACTTTTTGAGAGTTCTTTTGCTAACTTGAGCGTCAGAGTCTTCTCCGCAAGTAACCCCTCTCGGGTCCAAACCGTTCCAAATCGAGATACCTACAGATAGCATATGCCAACCGGGAGGAAGCCTACTGAGAAGATTGCTGATTGAGGTAAGGTAACGTTTGTGTCTGACATCTCTTATTTGTTCTCCGCAGGAACAACATTGTATTTGAATTGCTTGCAATTAAATTTTCTTCATTTTCTAAATAACTTGTTTGGATAAAGAAATTAAAATACCTTACATTTCAATTTCTTGTTTGGATAAAATAATTGAATTTCTTGTAAGATAAAATTTCATTTTAACAATATTTATTTTAGACTTAATTATGTTTTGAGTTCATGATAAATTTGGAAACAGACTAGACGACCCAAATGGGTCGGTCTGACCCAACGACTCAGCCGGGCCGAGAAACTCAAACGGGCTAGCTTAGATCGGCTCAACGATCCAAACAAGCCTGATCAGTCGACGACCAATACGGGCCAGTCATGCTAGTCAAGTTTGTCAACCGAGCTCGACCTAATCCGTCTTGGTCGTTGGCCCGACTTGGCCCTACTAGGTCATTGGGCGGGCTTGTCCGACCCATCTGGGTTGTCGGACCCATTTGTCTCATCAGGCATACTCGGCAAGTCATTGTCGATGTGCTGGCCCAACCTAGCAAGGTCATCGGGCCAGTCGGTATCGCCCAGGTCTTCGGACCGGTCGGGCTTGTCTAGGTCGTCAGGCCGGTCGGGCCTAACTAGCTCATCAGGTCAGTCAGGCTTTTCAGGTCAACGGGTCGGTGGGGTTATTGGGCCTGCCCGACAGGTCGTTGGGCCTGCCCGACAGGTCGTTGGGCCTACCCCACAGGTCTAGGTTGTCAATACCGCTGAACACCTCTATGTAGTCTGACCCTCCAAACTTTTGGGGTTCATCAGACCCGCTAACTCGTCTTGGTTATCAGGTCGGTTAAGCCCGTCTCTGCCTTCGAGCCCACCCGGCTCGTCTAAGTCGTTACTCCTGTCTGGGTCATCGAGCCCGCCTGACCCGTTGATGTCGTAGGGCCAACTTGGTCTGCCTAGGTCGTTGGGCCAGCTCATCACATCTTGGTCGTCGGGTTTGCCCGGGTGGTGTGGGTTGTCGGGCTTGACCAACCTGTTTGAGTTGTCCAGCCCGCCCGACCCGTATGTGTCATTAGGTCACCCCGGTTCGTTTGGATCGTCGGGCCTGCCCAACCCGTCTGGGTCGTTAGGCCAGCCCAACCTGTCATGGTTATCGAGTTTGTCGGGCCCGTTTGGGATTGAGTGAGTAGAATTTCAAATTTCACCTTTTTTAGGTTGTGTTTGGATGAGACAATTCAAGAGGGTGAGTCATTTATTTAAAGAATTTGAAATTCTTTGTACTGAAATGCTTTGTTTGGATAGAAAAATTAAAAAGCATTTAAAATGCATGCATTTTTTTGAAGCATTTCAATTAGCTAAATTAGAAGAAATTTAAATACCCTAAAAAAAGTGGAATTTGAAATTTTTCTCACTCAACCTCACAACCATGGCAGGCTGGGCAGGCTATACGATCCAGACGGATCAGACCGACTTGATGACACAAACGGGTCGAGTAGGCCCAACAACCCAGGCAGGTCGGGTGGACCCAATGACCTAGACGGACCAGGTGACCTGATGACACATACAGGTCGGGCAGACTTGATAACTCAAGCAGTGGGTCTGATGATCAACACGAGTTTGGCGGGCCATACAACCTAGAGGTGTTGGGCGGGCCTTACGACCTAGATGTGTCAAGCAGGCCCAACGACTTGATTGACCCGTTGATCCGACAACCCTAACCGACCCGATGACCTAGTTAGGCCCAACCAACCCGACGACCTAGACGAGTTCGACGACCTTGCCAAGTCGGGTCGGCCCATCGACACAAACTTGTTGGGTGTGCTCGATGACAAAAACAGGTCTGACAACCCATATGGGTTGAGTCGATTTGACGACCTAGTGGGGCCAAGCCGGGCCAATGACTTAGACGGGCCGACTTAGGCCGGGTCGTACCGGGCCAGGTTGATGAACTTGACAGGCATGACCGGCAGGTATGGGCCGTCAGGCTTGTTTGGATCATCAGGTCGACCCATCCTGTTTGGGTTTTCCAACCGGCCCAACCCGTTTGGGACGTCGGGTCAGACCAATTCGGTTGGGTAGTCGGGTGGGTCAGCTTGGTCCATCTGGTCATCGAGCCCCTTCCTAAATTTATCATGAACTCAAAACATAATTAAGCCTAAAATACATATTGTAAAAATTAAATTTTATCTCACAAGAAATTCAATTGTTTTTTCCAAACAAGAAATTGAAATGTAAGGTATTTTAATTTCTTTATCCAAACAAGTTATTTAAAAAATGAAGGAAATTTAATTGCAAGTAATTCAAATGCAAAATATTTCAATATCTGAGCATTGTTGAAATGCTCCATCCAAACACAAGGTTAGGGTATTTGAATTTCTTCTAATTTAGTTAATTTAAATACTTCAAAAAAATACATGCATTTTAAATGTTTTTTTAATTTCTCTATCCAAACAAAGCATTTCATTACAAAAAATTTTAAATTCTCCAAATAAATGAATCACCCTCTTGAATTGCCTCATCCAAACCCACTATAACCTTGTGTTTGGGTGGAGCATTTCAACAATGCTTAGAAATTGAAATACTTTGCATTTGAATTGCTTGCAATTAAATTCCATTCATTTTTTAAATAATTTGTTTGGATAAGGAAATTAAAATACCTTACATTTTAATTTCTTGTTTGAAAAAAAAATTAAATTTATTATGAGATAAATTTGAAAACCCGACGATCAAGAAGGGCCGGACGACACGAATGGATCTGACGACCCGAACGGCTCGACGACCTAGACGAGCCGACGACCGAAACAGGTCCAACGACTCGGACGGACCTTCCAAACCGTCAATGATTTGTTAGAAGATTCGAAGTAGCAGAAGCCCCCTAATCAACAATGATGTGTCTGACAGGCGAGTTTTACCCATGAAATCTCAAATCCATAGGCCAGTCCCCTGTGCATGGTAGTGTAGGAATCGTTATGGAAAGTCGTGAAGATGTTGGAGCAACAAGCTTTACGTCACACCCAACTTCAAAGTCCTCTGCTTTTAGATCACCACCAATAGCATATGCATATCCCTTTGAGTCCCACTTCCCGTACTTTCCAGTTTCAACATACTTCCAATTCTCTCTCACTGAATGGTTAAAGTTTAGAAACACTATATGCTCGAAACTTAGAGCTTTCCAATTACCATATGCTCGTAGACCGGCTTTGTTAGAAATTTAAGTGTGAGTCTAAGTTTTATATTGGCTAAAAATGAGAAAGTAGAGCACTATATAAGGATAAAGGCCCATAAATCCATTGTCTTAAGATTTTAGGTTGAGAGTAGTGTCAATGCCTTACCTGGTTGGACTCAGGTCTCATTGGTGTTTGATCTCCCCAATAATACTTTTCCTTATAAACCCAATGTAGTTGAAGGGACTCACCACACTTCTCTAGATCGCCTTTTAATCGAAATGGATAAGAGATTTCGGTGATGTTGCCACAGGAAGAAGGAAGATAACGAGCATGACTTGTCTGTACTAGAAGTAAGAGCAACACTGCTACCTCTGGCCACATCATGTCCAAACTCTTTCTCATTCAATTTGAATCTGAACTGTAAAAGTTATATATTGATATTTAACAACACCGACTCAATACATAAATAACTACAGAAGGACCACATTTTTCCCTTTTCCCTTTCAGAGAATGGCTTCAAGACTTTATCATACTTCAAAGGTAGACTTTGACTCAGAAACCGCGTTTCCATCTGCTTTCCGCAGATCATTTAATGAATACAAACTTTTCAAATACTCCTCAATTCAGTGAATTCTTAGATATTAAATCATGTAATTTTGTTCATCCACTTCTTAAGCCATCCTAGATTCTTTGAATAAATAAAAAAGATTGTTTGATATCGATTGAAAACTATCTGACAAGTTATACAGGAGTAAAATAGTTATAAAAGAGTGAATTTTTGTATTTATATAAAATAAAAAAATAAAAAATAGTGAAGGATAATATTAAATGGGTATAAAAATATTTTGGATGACAAAAATATCATTCTTCTTAAACAAAAGCTCCCTTTCCATTTGCAATGAGGTTATCCAAAGTTAGGCTTTCAACTAAGAAATTAGTGATAAATGTTTATATCTTTTTTTTATATTCAAGCATATATTTCATTCTTGTAAAACAACTATAAAAGTTGACAATAACACGATTAAAACTTGATTTTTTAGACGTATAAATTTATTGTTTTTAAGATTTTATCTAGTGTATTGCACAGCCTCAAACGATATATAATAGAAATTTGTCAATTTTTTTTGAGAATTTTAGGACATTATAAAAGAAAGAAATGAGGAAAAAGGAGAATAAAAGAATAAAGAGAAATGAGAAGAATGAGAGTGAGAGGTGTCTTTTGGTGGAGCATATGACATTTATTAATAGGTGTAACTATAGCCCCCAAATTTTTTTATTTCTTTTGAACGAGAGTGAGAAGAATTAGTTTTGGACACATTAAACAAATAGTATCATGAATTATTTAAATAAGGACGTATACTTAAATATATTATAATAAATAAAGGAATTGAAAAACAATGTTTATATAATGCACTTAATTTTTTTCGACTTTAAATTACAAATTAATTGTTCAAGGGCTAGTAATTTGACAATTGAGAAAAACGCAAATTGATTAAGAATGAGAAGGATAATGGAGTTTATACAAAAGTTTGTTTTCTATAAAATCATGTAATCCAGAATCAGGTTTTCAAGTAAGAAAATAATATTTAATACTTAAAAAAAAGAGTCCAACTTGAATTTATTTTAATAATATATTGAAATATATCTAAATAAAAATAAATATAATTAAATATTATTATTTTAAATTATTAAATAAGTATATTTTATTTGGTTATCGCCCTTAAATAGTAGTACGGTAAATCACACTTAGACTGTTCCTCTGTTTTGTTTTGATTACCTTTAATATCCCTGCATGCTTCCAATCTATATTTTTTTTAATTGTTTGTGTTTCGTATCATGTTTGGATGTGAGTCTCAAATAATGTTTGTTTGGATAAGAAACTTCAATCTGTTTGGTACATATTGTTTCAATGTGATTGGTACAATTACTGTTTTAATAATTGTAGCCTGGTTAATATTAGGAAAAAGTTATTTTTCACACCATTTTTAATTTTGAGTTCCATTTGACCCTAAATTAAATAATAAAATATTAATTAATGTTATAAAAGTAAATATAAAAAAAATATTATCTATAACGGTATATAAAAAGAGCATTTCCTATTTTGTGTTCACATTTTAAAATACAAATATTACTCTTTAAAATATAATTATTTATTAAAGTTTTGAAAATTGATCGTTATTTTTACAAGTTTTATATAAAATCGTTTATCTCTATTTCTTCTCTTCTTTTTTATTTACCAACGTTATTCTCTCATCTTTTTTGATATATTTTATTTTATTTTTAATAAATATAATTTTATTTTATATATTAACTTAATAACATTATAATATCATCATCTACTAATATAATATCACACATATTTACAAAATGCATACACACAGGCGCAATAACGCATATGTTTATGATAGTAATAAAATAATAGTTTTTTAGGTGTTAAAGGGAAGTAAGAGAAAATTGACAGTGTCAAAGTAACACCACCTTAATATTATTGGAATCTTTTGTCAGAACAAAGTTAATATAATTGGATTGCAAGTATCATACACCGATAATTACTATAACTTTATAGATAATTTGATTTTTTTTCATGCTATAATTTAGTAGTCGCTTTTTGTAAAACACATGTGTAAGCAATTCCACATCTTTGATATCTTCTTTTAATTTTCTGCTATGACTTTTTATTGTTTATATTTTTTATATTCAAACATATATTTCACTTTTGTAAAACAACTTGTTGTAAACATTGATAATAACACAATTAAAACTTGATTCATGAGGTGTGTAAATTCATTGTCCTTAAGTTCTTATGGGGAGGAATTTCATGTTTGGGTATCCATGGGTTAGAGAATTTTAGGTAGTTTAGAATGCAATTGGAATGAGAGATATTGATTGTTGCAATGTTCAGTTTGGTATCATCTATAAACCACTTTGAAATGAGTTTGAGAAGATAAAAGTGCAAGATACCAAATTATGCAATGGAACAAGTCAAAATCTCACAACCAAGAAGCATATGGTGTGGCGTTACTCATTTTCCTACACTGCACACTTTTCGTAAAATGAAGGTTTCTACTTTGTTAACCGTTGGATTGAGCTGGAATTTTAACAACTGATCCTAGACACATAGTTCTTGACTTTGAAATATCGGATCTTGAATCGGAGGTCTGTAGTGAGAGCATTTTTTATCGCAAGGTCCTTGTAGTTTTGGTTGTTGACAACATTGACCTTTGTTGCTTGTTTGGTGCATAACTTTCTCTATAGTTATTTAATTAAGTTGGTTCTTTTTGCCTTTGGTTTTTTATTCAATCATATTTGATTTGAATATAAAGAAAAAAAATTTGGAGCTTTAAACAAGCTGCAGTTTTATTTCTAAAATCTCAAATTGTTTGCATATTGTATTGTTAAATTGGATTGGATAAAAATTATAAGAATTAGTTATTTTCCAAGAGAGACATATGTTGTATGGGTTTTAATATGTGTTTTCAATTTCTTTTGTGAGAATATAGGAGATTCCATGGTGGAAATCCTATTTAATTTAATTAGTAGTGTGTTCATTGATGTAAGGAGTCAGTACTAGAGATTTATCCAGATACTCTAATGTTCATTCAAGACTCATGTAGAGTGGAATGAGTCATATGGTAAGAGGGGCAGGAGGTCTTGTCTTTAAGAACAATCACAAAGTTCTTATGACGATTAAATGGACTAATCTTGTGTGGTAGGGTGAAATCCATTGACAATGACTCTGTAGATAGTAGAGACCACCATAAGTGCAAAAACCACCAAGAATCATATAGCAATGTCTAGATCCGGATAATTGAGTCTAGAGTGTCATCTTGTGTGATGGGTTAGTTGATATTGCTTAGCTTGGTGTAATTGGTGCGTGGTTCTGCAATTCTTTTGAGTGTTATATATATATATATATATATA
>Ga0209389_1006343_pt1 | contig 10253 bp, 6 predicted proteins | sample CowpearedBW_FD_187526 | JGI IMG/M metagenome (GOLD analysis project Ga0209389, IMG submission 187526) | Root nodule microbial communities of legume samples collected from California, USA - Cow pea red BW (SPAdes) (version 2) | ecosystem: Host-associated > Plants > Roots > Nodule | place: USA...
CAGTCAAAACTACAACCAAAATCAGTTTAACAAAAGCTAAGCGAAACAGAAAACTAATCTATCTACTATGGTTAGAGCAATTAATCAGAATAGCTACACTCAACTAAAAACAACTATCTAATATAGACTTAGAATCTTACTTTAGTATCTAGTATAACTATCTAAGGTATCAAGAAAACTAGAAGGTCTAGCAGAAGTAAGAGAACAATTTCTTAACAATAAACCTAACTACAAAAAAAACCAAACTCTTTTCACTTCCAAACTCTTTGAGAGAGAAAAATATATGCTTTGATGGCTTAGAAGTATAGGGAACAACTCGAGTATCAATCCGACGAAATAGCTAAAGTTAGAATGTTTAGGTAAGTGAAATCTGATTTGTGAAGACAGTGATGGAGGATTACTACATCATTTTATTTCTACAAAATCCATTGATTGTGATGTTGTCGCTATAAACACTAGGAGTTATTCCCGTTTCTGTCATAGTACTAAATAGGTGTCTATCATTTTCCACCTCTTTGAGTGAATAATACCCATCCATTAGAGTGTTAAGGGTAATAGAATTAGGTCTTACACAAGCTTTTACCATCACTGCTAATACTTTCCTGGCTTCTCTTACATTTCCTTTCTTACATAAGGCATCAATTAGCATATTATAGACATAAACATTAGGTTCATGTTATTTAATACCATCATTCAACAAATCAACTGCTTCTTGTAACTGACTCCCTATGAAAAGCCTCAAACTAAAGTATTATAGGTTAAAAGATCGGATAAATTCCCTTGGCAAGCGTTTCAGAATACAAATCATAAGGCTCGTTTTCAAGTTTATCTTTGAATACAGTAAATAACAGTGCTATACATTACCACAAGATGCACTTTCAATTATTCTAAGCAACTTGATGGCAGCTTCTGTCTCTTCTATCTTGCACGAGCCATGATCAAAATCCTGTAACTACCTTGGTTGGGCCCAAACCCTTGTGCTACCACATGTCATGAAAGTTGATTTTTGCTTGATCTAACCCTTGAAACATAGAGATTTGATGAGTGTTGTTAAAGTTATGGCGTGTGGGTGATAACCCAGTATGAGAATCTTAACAAAAACACAGAAAGCGAAGGCCATTTGGTCTAAGTGGCAGAAACAACTGATCTGATGAGGATGTTGAGATTGATAAGGTCACTTGAATTCCCTTGAGTTTCATTTGGTTAAAAAGGCCTTTTATGGGTTCAGCAATCCTCTAGAGACCATTTCCCGAAGAAATGTCTCTGCCTTGTCATTCTCATCTTTTTCAAAGAGAGCCCTAATCATTATTTCGAAGGTTACTGCATTAGGCAAGCAACCATTGTCTTCCATTTTGGACCATAAGGTCAATGCCTCATCAAGCAAACCCTTCTTACAAAGACCATTGATCATAATACTATAACTACGTACATTTAAAGGGTAGCCTTTAATTAAAAGATCTTGAAAGATCTCTTGTGCCTTCTCAACTCTTCCCCCTCTGCACATTCCATCAATAAGTATGCTCCAGGTGTACATGTCCGGCCGAATTCCCTTTTCCATCATTGTCTTCAATAATTCAAATGCCCTGTCTAGATGATAGCTTTTACATAAAGCATCTATCAAGCAATTGTAAGTGATTACATCTGGTTGCTGATTTCTATCATGCATCTCATCAATAAGATCCCAAACATAAGCTACTCTCCCGGATTTGCATAAACCATCGATAAGAGAAGTGTAAGTTACTGTATTAGGAACCATATTCCTCTCATGCATTCCCCAAAAGAGATTCATGGCCTCATCCACCATTTTACTCTTACATAATCCATTAATCATCATGTTATAGCTGTGAACATCAGGAGTTACTCCCATTTGGATCATAACATTAAATATGTGTTTAGCATTCTTCACCTCGTTAACTAAGTAATGCCCATCCATCAAAGTGCTAAGGGTAACAACATTAGGTTTCACACAAGCTTTCACCATCACACCTAGCACACTCTTGGCTTCTTTTATCTTTCCTTCCTTACATAAAGCATCAATCATTATATTATAGATACAAACATCGGGCTTGATATTATTTGATATCATTTTATTTATCAAATCATAAGCCTCTTTTGCAAGATTATCTTTGAACAGAGAGTCAATAATAGTGGAGTACATTACCACATCAGACTTCGATAATCCACCTTCTACCATTCTGAGCATCTTGATGGCAGCTTCGGTTTCTCCTATCTTGCACAAGCCATTGATCAAAATCCCGTAACTAATTTCATTTAGCCGAAATCCTTGTGCTACCACCTTGTCATATAAGTTGAGCGCTTTCATGACCTCACCCTTAAGACAGAGACCTTTGATGAGTGTACTTAAGGTTATAGCATCTGGATGATAACCCAGTTTGAGAATCTTGGAAAGAATAGAGAAAGCTAAGGGCATTTGGTCTAAGTGGCAGAAACAATTGACGAGGATGTTGAGAATGACAAGGTTACCCTGAATTCCCTTGAGCTCCATCTGCTTAAAAAGGGAAATAGCAGTAGGGTAGTGCTTCATCCTTGTAAGAGATCCCAAAATCTTCCCAAATTGGAAGATGGGAGGAACACGTCGCATATGAAGCATGCCATCGAATTGGGAAACGGCGTCGTGAACATGGTCATGGTGAAGTGAAGGAGATTGAGAATGAGAGTGTAAGAAAGAGAAGGAAGAAGGATTGAGAAAAAAAGGAGAAAACTTGGGAATGGAAGAAGAAGGACAAAACCTTAACCTTGTTACTGACATTGTTATGTTCACAACAAAGACGAAAGAAGGGCGTAGTGGTGGAAGTAAACTAAAGTGTGGGTGAGTGTAGAAATAGAACACTTTTTTTAAGTCAAAATTTAGTTTTTTGGTGGATTCGAATATTTGAAAAAATGGTATGTATGTGAATTTAGAAAAATAATTGAACGTATCTGATGTACGTAAATCTATTGAGTAATAACAAAATATATTAATTTAAAAAATTAGATGTATGTGAATTTAGAAAAATAAAAATATGAATAAAAACCTAAAAAATTATTTAATTTTCATGTCAAGTTATTAACTATCAAAAATATTAAAATTTTAAAAATCATGCCACTTACTTATTTTTAAATTAATTATTATTACTAAATAAAAATATATTTATGACTTTTAATTTTACATCAAACTATCATAAATTTAAAATTGTATTCAAATAATTTCTCTTAAATCATCTTGTTCTTTATTCTTATTTTTCTATTTTTCCACTCCTAACTTACTTTTAAATAAATTACTATTACCACATACCATCATATTTTTCAAAACTTTAAAGCAGCTTATTCTTTATTTTCATTTTTCTAACTTTTTGCTTCTAATTTAGTTTAAATTAAATTATTATTACTAAATAAATACACATTTTCCAATTTTAACTTTAAAAAACCAATCATAATTATAAAATATTGTTTTTCTATTTTTTGTTAAATTGCATTATTTCTAATTTTATTTTCAAAATTTTCTCTTTCCTATTTTAAAAAAAATGAAAGATGAAAAAAATAGAAAATCTAGTTAAGAATTTGATTTATAATACTCATAATTTGAAGAAAAAAAAAAGTGTTTTATCCGTGTATCCTATAAATATAACAAGCATATGCTGGGCAACAAAAATGAGAAACATGCTATAAAGTCAAAAAAATTTGAGTGTACCTCCAAACACGCAATAGAAGACTTATTGTTGGTTTTTGGTGTTTGGTATTGACTTTTTGAGTTCAACTTTGGCAACCAAAAAACTTAATATAATAGTACTTTTTCCTCCTAAGATCACCATTTTATTATATCGAATGAATTTTTAGAAGTTGAAGAGGTGAAATTTAATGGTCATTTAATTAATTAGTAAATTGGAAAAATAAATCTCCGCTTCCTCTACCGGATTTGGTGTTCGGCCTCGCCTCCTGCGCCGTCGAAATGATGCACACCGGCGCCGCCGCCACCTGCGATCTGGATCGATTCGGCGTCGTTTTCAGGTCCGGCCCTCGCCACTCGGACTGCGTAACCTTCGCTGCCAACAAGTAATCCTTTGTCCATTTTCTAGGGCTTTTGCTTTTCTAATTTGTTTTCCTTTCCACCGTAGATTCCAAATCACACCTCTCACTCCATCCACTGATTTGATTTGTCTGTCACATATGTATGCAATTTCACTTGAATGTTATCAAAAATCCGTTATGGCGGAGTTATGGCTTGTCGCCGCAACATGGCGGTGACGATGCGGGTTTTTCATGGCGGTCACAACATGCCGCGGCTGTTGCGGCTGCCGCCGCAAACTGCAAGCATATCCTAACTCGATATGAGTCACAGTTTTCTATGTGATGCTGAATTTATCACCTCTAAGGAGAGTTTACTAACTAAATGCTTGGTCACTCTTAATTTTTTCAGGTTACGTTCTGATGTCCGAAATCCTGGCTGTGTTGATCTCCGTTCAAATTGTAACAAGTCTCCGTCTCAAGTGTCTTTGTTTTTGTGTTCTGACTCCACCAATAGAAGAAATAGCCTGCTTTGTGTGAACCCCTCTGGCAGGAGAAACCTAGGTGGTCGAGCTTCTTATTCTGTGGAGACAGGTGCTTATGATGTAGCTGCCTTACAACCTCCTACGCATATTGCAGAAGAAAAAGTTGGCGTGCTACTTCTCAATCTAGGAGGACCAGAGACATTGAATGACGTTCAACCTTTTCTGTTTAATCTTTTTGCTGATCCTGTATGTTAAGTTTGTTTGTGTTTTTTCTATGTTAAGTTTGTTTCTGTTTTTTCTATGGTTGGTTACTTTATTCCGTTTGTGAAAATTCCACATTAATAAACCTAGTACATTCGAATGATTTGAATGATGAGCGTTTCTTGTATTGCGACAGGATATCATTCGTCTTCCAAGATTGTTTAGGTTTCTCCAGCGACCATTGGCAAAATTGATTTCTGTGCTTCGAGCTCCTAAATCCAAGGAAGGGTATGCTGCTATTGGTGGTGGCTCTCCTTTACGCAAAATTACAGATGACCAGGTAGAGTTCAATTTTTTGGTTTTCCCATTATATGCTGCGTTGTGTTTTTCTGCAACAAGAATTCTTTGTTGGCCCTTTTCCCGTTACAATCAATGAATGTTATGTCTGTTGGTAATTTTTCTGGAACTAATGAAGCTTTTATGGTGCAGGCACTTGCAATCAAAAAGGCTTTGGAAGCAAAGGGCCTCTCTTCAAATGTGTACGTGGGGATGCGATACTGGTATCCATTCACCGAAGAAGCAATTCAGCAAGTAAGTTCTTGTGCTTTTTTTCATTTCTGCATTCTTCTCTCATTCATCCATTTGCTCTTTTCATAATTAAATGACATACTGAACAATTAATTATGAATTGGATTATTTCTTCTGGGCTCCAGTGGCTCACCTTTGACTTGAGTCTAAAATCAAAGCTTGTCTTGAATGACAGATTAAGAGGGACAGAATAACAAGGCTTGTGGTACTACCACTTTATCCCCAATTTTCTATATCCACAACTGGATCAAGCGTCCGTGTTCTTGAGCAAGTATTCAGGTACTGCTTATTGGCACTTCATGATTAATGCCCTTAGGTGATTCAAGGATTATTCTTTTATCAACTGATATCGTTTAATTCAGGGAGGATGCCTATTTGTCTACTCTTCCTGTTTCCATTATAAACTCTTGGTATCAACGAGAAGGTTACATCAAGTCAATGGCTAACTTAATTGAGAAAGAGCTCCAGAGCTTTTCTGAACCAAAAGAGGTAGATTATTATTGTGTTGAATGCTTCTTTCCAGATGCCTCTTACATAAATCGAAGGCTGTGTGATGTATTTTACTGCACTTTGAACCGTTGCATTTTTCTGTGTAGGCGATGATATTTTTCAGTGCCCACGGTGTACCTGTCAGTTACGTCGAGGAGGTGGGGATCCATACCGAGATCAAATGGAGGAGTGCATTTTCTTGATCATGCAAGAGTTGAAAGCTAGAGGAATTAGTAATGAGCACACTCTTGCTTATCAGGTTTGTTTTGATTTTGAATCCTTGAACTCAACTTTTCTGGCGTCTTGAGTTAAATGGAGATTTCATATTTAAATCCCGGCTTGTATTATTGCTTTCTGTGGTGTACCCTTTATTTTTCTGTTTTCATACCTTTTTGTTGGATGAATTTCCAGAGTCGAGTGGGTCCTGTACAGTGGCTGAAACCATATACGGACGAAGTTCTTGTTGAGCTTGGCCAGAAAGGTGTAAAGAGTCTTTTAGCTGTTCCAGTGAGGTACGTTATTATTGGTCTTATACGCTTGTAGATATAAATATTATAGACGGTAGCTTATGGGTTTTCCAGTATGTTACTCATTACAGTACTGTAGAAAGTTGTGAATATACCTGAGAGTAAAAGTAATCCCGTTTTATTGTATCTCAGCTTTGTGAGTGAGCATATTGAGACCCTTGAAGAAATTGACATGGAGTACAAGGAACTGGCTCTTGAATCTGGCATCAAGAATTGGGCACGTGTACCTGCCCTTGGTCTTACCCCTTCCTTCATTACAGATTTGGCTGATGCAGTAATAGAAGCTCTCCCATCAGCAAAAGCAATGTATCCACGGATCAGCACTTCTGAAGATGCTGATCACGACCCTGTCAAATATTTCATCAAGTTATTCTTTGGTTCATTCTTGGCATTCATCTTGTTCTTGTCACCCAAAATGATCATGGCATTCAGGAATCATGTTATTTAGAAGGAATAAATTCTGCTAGCTGAATTAGATACGCAAAGCATATAGAGATGAATCTGTTGGTAGCAAACATGGTATACTTGGATTTTTTCTTTTTGGCTTTAGTTTCTCTCATTCCAACCTCTTCTGTATACACAACACAGCTATAGAAGAAGCGAATTTTCTCATAAGGGAAACTTGCACATCGGCTTAAAGAATATTCGAAGAATAATTGACACAGGTATCTGTTTTAGAGCAAAGAAGCATTCACTCGATCTCGGATATTAGACCCCCAACAAGTTATTGATTTTTGTATATTGTTTAAACCTTGTCTACATTTTAAATTTTGGCACAAACTGTTTGATCAACTACTTTGTATTCAGTTTAATGTTAGATTTATGTCTCTGCTTATCCAGATACCGAGATTAATGTCATGCTATTTTTATGCTGCTGTCTTGTAGAACTGAATTTTGAATCTTGTAATGTGAGGGTTAAATTATGGGATTAATATTATTATTATTTTTTTTCAAATGAGAGCACCTTTGATCGTGAACAAGTACAAAATACATAAAAGTATAAAAGTTAATGTCATTGCAGGTCAACATGTCAAAAAATTAGATATCGGGAACCAATCAGACTCACCGTGATTTCAGTTGGGTCCGGTTAAGAAATTAGAAGAATTTTCGGATTATGTGGATTTGAGTTGGGTTGGTTTCACTTACAATTTTATTTTTTTTTAACTTGTTATGATAATGTTTTTAGCTCAATGTTCATTTGCAAAGCAATTCATTATGAAGTTTTAGAATAACCGGTAATTCTAATATTATTGCATATGTGAAATTATTTTGTCTTTGGACGTATAAGTATGCAGTCATAACCACTGTTGATGGGATTTATTTGTACTTTTTTATATTTGTGATTTTACAAATTTTAATATTAAAAAAAACATAAAATTGTTTTCATTCTATAAATTTTAAATATTTGAAAATAATTGAAAAGTTAATTTTTAATTTTATGAGTCAGTTAATCACTCTAATTAATCTATTTTATATCAAGAAATTAATGGGGTTAAATTTTCTCATTTTTAACTTAACCCTAACTAATTAGGGTTAATCCGATGTGGGTGAATTGGAATGATAACACGTCATGGATAATGTTTACTTGTAACTTAATTTGAAAAAAATTATTCTGTGATTTGTCGATTTATTTATTGGATTCTTGTTTAAAAAATACTTTTGAATATTTTTAAAAGTCGTGAATATCCACGTATCCATAAATATTTAAAAATTCTATATTATAATTTTTAAAATAAAATTATTAAAAATAATAAAATATAAATTTATTTTATTTTATTTTATTTTATTTTATATTTAATTTAATTTAATAAAATATAATTTTAATTTTAATTTTAGTTAAATTAAATTAAATTTAATAAAATTTAATTTAATTTTAATTTTAATTTTTTACGATATACTCACAAATATAATTTATATAATATTTATACTAAATCCATTAATAAACCTATATTAAAATATTCAAGCCTGACTTGGGAAGAGCATCATAGATAAACTCTTGAAAGATAAACTCAAATGGTTATATTAAATATTCATTCCTTGGATTTGGATTTAGTGATAAGTTCACCGCCATTAAATTGCAAAGTCTAGAGAAAACCAGTTGCAGCTTTATCTAAGATAAATCTTTCATCTCTCCATACCCAATACCCAATATCTCATGCAATCTTTTTCAGGATTTCATACTATAATATATCACCTATTTTAATTTTACCTTTGCTAAAAAAATACACATCTTTTAATATTTGATATAAATTACGTTTCATAGTTTTGTAAGTAAATTAATAAAAAAAAAATGTGTTACTAATGTCCACTTCTCTCATATGAAAGATTGTTGAACCAAATCTTTGTCTTAATCAGACAAATTTATCTGCATCGTACCAAGTGAATCGAGCCTGCTAACGTAGAATATTAAATTAACATGTTTTATATATATTATCATCTCATTATCTTAATATAAATTTTTAATTTTATCTTCTTGATGCATTCAACTGATTCAAGCGGTTACCATATTTGCAATACTTTTATATTCACCGACAAATTAAAATTTCTAAGTATTATAATTATTCAACATAATTATAATTATTACCCTTAACAATAGTTGCATCTCATAAATATTACTTAAAGATATAGATTCAATTTCTAAGCATTATTTTTATAAAATATCAATATTATTATTATTATAATTATTATTATTATTATTATTATTAAAACTAATTATTTAGACCATTTATAAGATGATTATTATACAATTTGGTAAATTGGTAATATATTATAGATTATGATTATATATCAATATCAAATTATTCCACAGCCCTGCGTGTACTATATATTCAAAAATGTACTTTAATTTCTTATTTACTATTTATTGGACATGTTAGTGATACTAAAATGACATAAAAATATCCATAGTGGAAAATATATTTAAGTTATTAAAACAAAGTCCATTCCTGTTATTTTTATTCATTTAAATGAAATTAATGTTGCATAGATAATTATGAAATATTCTTAATGCGTAAACATAAATAGTATTTTCAATTCCTTTAAATTTTCCTTCTCAGAATATCAACGATCCACAAATTGCGTGTTTGCGCTTGACATGAATTTATCTCTTTTTAAATTAAAACGTATTAGATTTATTTTGAATAAAATAAATAAATTATTAAATTTATGATATATATATATATATATATATATATATATATATATATATATATATATATATATATACCATAAATTATAAGCAATATAAACATATTTTAAGAAAAATAGTAGCTTAATATTTTGAATAAATTTTACTAATACTGTATTTCTTAGAAAATTAAATATTAAATATCAACGGTAATAAATCCATAACCTAACTTATGATTTTCTTTTTACTCCATGGAAATGATGTTGTTTTTACTGCTGTTGAAAGCAAGTATAATTATAAAACTTTCCTTTTCATGGTTTCTATCTGTCTAAGTCACATATGCAAATGATACAATTTTACTTATGAAAAATATTTAACTTTATTATCACTTAACAAATTTGAAACTCTGGACTTAACATTATGATATTAATTATTTGGTTTAAAGGTAACAAGAAAAGACTTTAATATTTGTATCATGATATTTTGAGACAACTGATTGGTATTTTGAGTGACAGTGAATTAAGTTTCTTTTAAGTAAACTTTTGTTGTGAATAAATAAACTTTATTCATATTAAAAGAAACCAGAGATAAATGATGAAGTTTTGACATAAATAAATTATCGATATAAGTAATAATTTGTGCACATAATTTCTGTATTAACGAGGAGTGGTTGGTGGAATAGTAATATACTTTATATATTCATAGTATAATATAATTTAATAAAATTTAATGATAATCATCAGTGTTGTGTTGTTACTTACTCTTATTATGTAATCAAATCTAATGAAAGTACGTGGTTAGTACGCAACCTGCTTTTGGCTAAGTGCTTAT
>Ga0209389_1006353_pt1 | contig 10246 bp, 4 predicted proteins | sample CowpearedBW_FD_187526 | JGI IMG/M metagenome (GOLD analysis project Ga0209389, IMG submission 187526) | Root nodule microbial communities of legume samples collected from California, USA - Cow pea red BW (SPAdes) (version 2) | ecosystem: Host-associated > Plants > Roots > Nodule | place: USA...
GGTTGAGTTCATATTAAAATCTCTCTCGGGAAAAAAAAAATGTCATCATATTTCTACACATTCTATTTTTTTCTGTCTCTATTATCTTTCACTATACATTTTTCTATGTTCTTATTATCTCGTACTTTGGTGTGGAGACTGTACTAAACACTCATGTAGAGATACATTCCCAAAGAAAAGGACAATGGGAGATATTTCATTTCATGTTTTGAACCAATCTAGATTTTGCATAGGTTCCATATTCAATTCAACTTTTAACTGACTACATAAATTTTAAAGCACACTCTTGGGATTTTCTTCACTGATGCAGGGGATCACAGTGACATCATTTACAAATATAGCATCATTTCTTTGTTCTGTGCTCTGAAATTGTGAGAGACCAAAGACATAGGAGGAATGCCCTGTTCATTGGTGAAAACGTTGTTAGGATCAATCATAGTCTTGGCCCTCACCAATCTCTCATAGTTACTCAAAAAGTACTTTTCACCCCAATCTCTTGCACTTTCCACACCATCTTTCTCATCACCACCATTACTTATCCTCTTCCTCACTCCAAGGTCAAAGTCCATGTAATTAATATATGCAGCTCTTGGACCCGAAGAAACAAAGGGAGTCATAGCATCATAGAACCCTCTTATCCAATCTACATAATCACTGCTTTTCTCATTCTCACCTTCTTTCCAATATATCAGATACTGTATTGTAAACAAGTTTCCTCTTCTGTGAGGAAAAGCAATTGCATCAATGCTTATATTATGCATCTTTCCACCATAAGCATCAAGAATAACATATCCCTTTGGCTCCTTTTCAAGGATTTCCAGTGCAGTTTCTATCCCCACAAGAGGAACATGCTTTCTCACATAATCTGATTTCGCCTTGAAATACTCCTTTTCTTGCAGATACCTGTTCTTCAAGTCAGACACCGAAGCTCCATCACTTAGGCCAGAGAAGAAAACAATTGACTCAATCCAACTCATTTCTTTGCATTCTTCTTCTGTAACACCCAACTCCGGAAAACTCTGGTTTAGAATGGATACAGCATTTGTTCTAGGACCAAGATAGAAACCATTAAGTGTTACTGATAACCCTTTGGTTTTAGCCTGGGGCAAACCAGCACCAACGAAGCATGACAGATAGTAGTCATCTTCCAAGTTTGGTGCCACATGTTGCCATTTGTGCACCAGATTTGCAACATGGCTTTTTGTGCCTGTTCTTGAGACAGTGAAACTTGTTACAACCTGTGGCACTTTCAGCAACTGGATTTTCCAGGCATAGATGATCCCCCAAACACCACCTCCTCCTCCTCTAATAGCCCAGAACACATCTTCTCCCATGGTTTCACGGTCCAACAAATTTTGATCAGCATCAACAAGAAGGGCATCCACAACGTTGTCTGCTGCAAGACCATATTTTCTAGACAGCATCCCAAAACCACCACCTCCAATGTGTCCTCCGACACCAACGGTTGGACATGACCCAGCTGAGAATCCATGCTCGTTGCTTGCTTCAGAGATTGCATAGTAAGTCTCTCCCAGTGTTGCACCACCTTCAACCCATGCTGTTTCTGTCTCCATGTCCACCCAAACGTGGTTCAAATTCATCATGTCAATGATCACGAAAGGAGTGCCATCATCAGACACATACGAAGTCCCTTCATAGCTGTGTCCGCCACATCTTACTCTGATTTCCATGGAGCTCTCTCTACTGCACGCTACACTTTTCTGCAGCTGCTCCAAACTCTCCGGCAATACAATGGCTACTGGCTTGGGAATCACGGGCTCTGCGAACCGAAGGTTTTGGATGGAAAAATTAAGAATTTTGAAGTAATTATAGGAAGAGGGTTGGTCGTGTTCTTTGTAAGGGAGCGTGGTAAAGTTTTTGATATTGTGATTCAGCAAGCAAGAAGCCAAGTTTGGGAGTGAAGCACATGACCAGAGTGAAACTTCAAAGGATAGTAAAAGGAAACATACGAGGCATAATGTTTTGAGGTGGTAGAACATGGCTTAAGCTTCTGAATTCTAGAACTAAACAAGGTGATTTGTAATTGGTGAAGAACTAGTTTGAGTTTATTGCCATTGGAGAACGACTCATGATAGTTTAAAACAAAAGGGTGGAGAAACGTAGCAACCATGCATATGTTGTGGCCGGCCATAGTTTAATTCTGGAATTTGGAAGTGGCAGAGTGGACTCTTTTTCTGGAGGGGTCCAGCATTGTCGAGTGAACTTGAACACTGATATAGAATCATTCACTCATTGAAAGCAGACAAAACAAAAAAAAACAGAACAACATAAAAAATACTAGGAAGATCTGGTTAACAAAATTATAAATGTGGGTTACGTGAGAGAGTAGCTACATACGAGAATGAATAACTAGCTGACATAAAGAGTTTGCCGGCTGAGTAAAGAACATAAATTGCCATGGCCTGCTATGTTGTTCGGTTTTATCCAATTGGTTTTAAATAATGTTAATGTCAACTCATATCAGTGTTTTTTTTAGCTCTTGTTAACCAAAACCCGTGACAATCCACGGATTGAGTTTTTATCATTACATTCATGCTATTTGTTGAAACCCTCTACATACAAATTATACATTTTGCCTTTAAAAATACACAGTTGGAAAATGATGATACATATGTAAGTACAAACTCTCATGAAAAGAAGTTAACACGAGTAAAAATGAAGGGATCTTCATGTTCAGATCTCCACAGTAGAAAATAAAACAGAATAAGTCATTTTGAATCCTTTGGAAGAGAATAAGTAGATGCAATAATATACAGAAGTGCAAATGTCATAATTTTCTTTATGCCATGCAAATGGTAATCCCAATCCAGAATACTTTAACTGCTTTCTGAACAGTACATGATCTTGACACGAAGTCAAAATCGAAGAAAGAATATTCAAAGGTGGGGCTAGTAGGCGACAAATTGTGTGGTTTGAAACTGTGGATATGATCCACACGCTAATGTTATTATTCATATCTCATTGGTATTTTTATAGAAAAACCCGCTTGCTACGAACACTGGATTAGGCCTTGTTATTACCCAAAACATAGCATTAAAATGGTGGATATCTTTTTCAAACAAAGAAAGATGAATTTGAGTTCATGGAGTAGACAAATATAAAATCCCCTACGATTGGTATAGTGGCTAGGGGCTAGAGTAGAAAAAAATGAGATCATGAGCTGAAAGTTCACTATTACTGTGGGACCAAAAAGAGTGTGACAACAAAAAGTAAAGAGAGAGGACTTTAAGTTCATAACAAAGACATCTGATACTATATTACTGCAGAAGAAAGCATCACAGTACGTTGCAGCCACTATGAGCTACATTGTTTTCAGAGTCATCAATCAATGTAGAGAAGTTCATGGCCTTAGGATTAGACGAAGAGATAATGCAGCTGAAAGGCTCCAACTTAAACTCATCTTCCTCTTCAATACGTTTCCTTGAGGACAAGTTTTCAACATCGTACGACACCTTTCATCAATAAGAGCACAAGAGGAGACAGGATTTAACCCCAACAAAATTGAAACTCTCATGGTAGACTCTAATTAGAATATGTTATAAATTGTTTATAATGAGAATATTGATATGGACTCACCGAATAACTTTGTTTAAAAGTGTCTATAGTTTCATTTTATGGATTTTCGGAAAGTAAATGTCTTAGAGTCTACTTTATGTTTTACTTTTAATTAATCGAGTTAGTGTGAACAACTTGTCTTATATGTGAAGAATTTTGTTGGAATGGTTCATGGTATGATTTACGTGATTTGTGAACAACTGAAAATAAAGCATATTGAAAGTGTGGACAAAATATTTCGATCATTAGATGTTGTTTTTGTAAGAAAGAAAACCACACAATGAGGTTTTGTTCTTTAGGATAAACAAAGGAGAGTGACTGTTTGAGACATAACACTCAAAATAAAAAACTCAAATACTTTTAAGTTATTCAAATGAGTACATTTGATCTCCTTATACAAGAGTTTGATGGAAGGAAACAACCATTGGTTTTATGATGTATGCAATGATTTTTCACTCATCATAACATGGTATATGATGTGAAAGTTGTGACGATGTTCATGTTAAACCCTAAAAAAACTCATTTACAAGTTATTAAGTAGATTTTAAGGTACTTGATGAGACGACTTGTCATAATCCTAGTTTATTGTGGGATTAAAAGTTAGGTTACCCAAACTATGTTGGGTACTTGGACATTAGAAGTCTCTCATATACAAGTTTGTTTGTGGTTGTCTAGAGTCTACTTTATGGATTGTTTGGTGATAAACGATAGAAGCACTTAGAATGTAACATTACGTTTAAAGTTTCTATTGTCTCTAAAATAGTCCATCTACATTTTTACCAAGTTAGTATGAGAAATGTGTGTCATGCATTACAAATTTTGTTGAATAATTCATGACGTGATATGGAGTTTATTGTATCCATTTTTTCTACGTATGAACCTTGTGCAAAATATGTTGATTGGGCAAGCATATTCATCAGTATATTTCTACGAGAGAAACTTGTTTAATAATTGTTTTCCCATACACATAAATAAGAATTTGTTAATACTTTAATTGAACCACATTAAAAAAAATCTTATGCTGATATGTTCTCTCCGTGATTCCTATTCTTGTTATTTAATTATTTGTGGTGATTCTTTACGAAATTCTTAAATTGCGTTAATGTAACACAACACGGAACATAAAGTGCTGGATGTAACTTCAGAGTGAAGATATATACATATATCTCAATGAAATAAATACATAATTTACATAATCTTTTGCTGGTTTATAGCTTTGAACCTAAATTGGTTCTAATTGAATAATATCATAGGCATTTATCGTATGCCTTAGATTTTTCTATCACGGCCTTACACTTTTCATCTTTTCTTCTTACCTGCAAAAGAGTTATATAGTCATAATATGAAATATCCTGGTAAAATTATATCAAAGATATATAAGATAATCCTTTGTATGTTGGTCAGACGTATCAACTTATCAAATGCATATGCATCAGAGACTAAAAACCAATTTTAAAAGCGAATTAACGTCCATATGGCAACACAAACATACTCCAAAATTACCCTGTGAGTAAAAATCTTCATATTTAGAATGCTACTCCAAATTCCAAACATTTGTAACCTATAGTGAAGTTAAAGATGGCATTCATAATATCTAAAATATCCATATATATTTATCTAGAAAAACGTGATGAGCTTCTGTTTATTCGAAGAGACAAGTTTAAAAACCCATGAAGTTATAGCAGATTTGGGCTTCTGGAACATATGGATGCACATGCATTGTGGCTCACACTTATATGATTGTAATCAGGTGTCAGGAAGGAAGACCAGGAAAAAAGAGAGAGGAAAGAACAAGGCCAGATGCGAGGTGTGAACCTATATTTCTATGACCATGGTAACTTATGTTGAGTTTATCTACAATCTCAGAAGCCTAATCATGTCTTTTGCTCTTTATCAAGTAGTTTCAGAAAAAGCGAAAAAACTGAACAATAGATTTAAAGTTTTTTTCTCTGGCAGGCATCAACCAAAAAGCTAACAGTCACTTTCATCAGTAAAATTCTATAGTGAAGTATAGAACTGTGAAGTATAGGGAGAAACAAATAATAATAGAAAAATCTTTCAATCAAATAAACTGAAAAAGTACAGCCGTAAAGAATTTACCTCAACCTGTGGACTTTTTCCCCGAAGCAACATATCTACACTTTTGTCGGTCTGCAAAAGGAAAACAAGATATTATTAAAATGAAATGAAATTTTAGCCTATCAATGCCCTCAATGATTAACAGAAACTACTCTACCTGGCCTTTCAATTGGCCCATATAATTCTGCTCAAGTAATTTGTCATTAACAAAAAGAAATTATCAAGAAAAAAACAGCACCAGATAATTCGATTTTTCATTATTATCATCAAATAGCCAACCATATGTTTGTTTTCCTTTCAAAATATCCATTTTGACAACGTTTAATATATAAGGCATCAGGGCATTAAAACAGTTTTTTTTTCAAATTATAGGGGGCAAAAACATCAATTCTAAATTGAAAGCACAAAAACCAAACTTTGCTTAAATTTGAGAGTCAAACAACATATTTAAGGTAGGGGAGTCAAATTGACGTTCAGCTTTAAACCAAGGACATATATACCTTTTTCTAAGTGGCCTAGTATTGATGACAGTCCATTCTAACAATACGTTTTCTTTCATGAATGTAAGTACATTCATTGTGTTGTGCAAATTTTATTCAAAGGGCTGGACAAAATCACTGATGCTATTCTGAAAATAAGTTAAATGAATAACAACAATAATTTCTATAAAAGAAAAAGTAAAAAAGTGGGAATAGCAGAAATGATAAGGAATGCATGGAACAAGGATGGGATAAAAAATTATTGTGTATGAGATCTTGATGTGTCAAATATCGAAGAAAAAGTCATAGAAAACCGGTTTAGGTAGTTTGGACGTGTGTAAAGAAGGCACCGGTGATGAGAGTAGATCTCATGAATTTAGCCCTATGAGAAAGGGTAGAGGGAGACCAAAAAAGACATTGCTGAAATTAGTTTTGAGTAAGTCCAATGGTGTTGCATATAGACAACTTCACCAAATGGGATAAGGTTATTGTTATTTCAGTAATAAGTGCTCAATCAACATACCTGATGTGTGAGCCAGTAGTGTCTATCTCTCATCTCAATTAAGAAATCAAATGTTGGAGGTGCTTTCCTCTCAAGAACTGTCTTCGGACAATTTCTCGCCTTGGCTTCTGCATCTCCCAGAGTAACAATTTCTATTCCACCAATCTGATAAAGCAAATGGAGGTGAATCTTGAATATTAGAGTTGCTTAGATGGGTGATGTTCAAGTTATGTGAAAACTAAAATTCAGATGAAAATAAGGTAATAACTTAAAATGGGATTCAGTTTCAGGCCTCATCTAAACAGCATTACTTATGCAAAGAGACGATTATTGTCTTAAATTAAGTAAGCCACATACAGTTCAAAACTTGCTTAAAAAGGGAGCAAAAGCAACAAGCTATTGGATGTTATTGGCACAAGCATATAAAAGTTAAAACAAACCAGATCAGAAAGGGTAGGATTCTTGATGATATTCTCAAGCTTCTGTCCATGAGCAGTCCCAATAAGAATGATCCCACGCTCAGCAATTGATCGGCAAGCATGAGCTTCAGCTTTTGTGCCAATCTCATCAACTATAATCACCTCAGGCATGTGATTTTCCACTGCCTCAATCATCACTCTGTGTTGCATCGATGGCTCCCGCACCTGCATTCTTCGTGCACCACCGATTGCTGCATGTGGGATATTGCCATCACCCCCAATTTCATTGCTGGTATCAACAACCACCTATCCATTTTGCAAGAAGTGATTCTATCATGAGCCTGTCTAAAAAAGTACTTTAAGGAAGAATAAGGCTTGAGCCGCTAGCCATGGTTTTCTCTTGAAGAGGGCAAGCATGCTTTTCAAGCCAGTGAAATCCTGTTAATTTTCTAGGTGTTGCAACTTTTGACAGCCCTTGTGCTGTATAATTACTAGTGGGTCATCTCCTTAGAGCTTCTTTAATTCTAAAAATTAATGTAACAAGCAATTAACCATACATAGTAATTGCATACTGGTGGAGTCCTTTTAGGTTCCTAAGAGTTGCAATTTTTGACAGCCCCCACTTAGCCTATAAATAGGGTCTTATGTGCATGTGCAAAGCAAACTTGAATTATTGAAAAATTGGGTTATCCCTTTTGATAGAACTGTTTCTATTGGGTTCTTGACAGAACCGCCTATAACTTATCAAGGAATTTTTCCTAAACTAGGCTGTGGCTCTCCACATCCTTTCTTTGTTTCCATTTCCTTCCTCTGTTCATTTTTATTTTTTGCACATTGTTTCCATTTCCATCCTAGAAAGATCCATAAATTGAATTCATGCCAAGTGGATTCACATTAGGTATCAATAATCTTCTACCCATTTTGCAAGAAGTTATTCCATCCTGAGCCAGTCTAAAACAGTACTTTTAAAGGAAGAGAAAATGCTTCTAGATGCTGAAAAAATCAGCATACCACTCTTTTGTGAAGCTCCTCAGACAGCACTCGAGCAATTTCACGCATAACAGTAGTTTTGCCAACCCCAGGCCTGAGAGAATCCAAGAAAAAGAAGGGAAAAAAACCATCAAATTTTCATAGAAAAATTGAACACCTACTACATTATTGGATTGGGGAGTCAATAGACCATGGTAAAGTAACTTTTATCACTTATTAGACAGATCTTAACATAAATTTCAAAGTCTTCCAAAACCAACAACTTATGCCAAACACAGAATCCTTAAAATATTTTAAATCTAGAAAAATGATCAAATGACACATGTTCTAGTTGGATAAAGCTCTCTCTAGGTACTTATAGGATAAGAAAACAAAAAGGGTAAAATCAATTTAAGTTATCTCGTAACTTAAAATCAACTTGTTCACTAGAACACCCATAGAATAGAAACTTTCTTTTCTAACAACTTGTAGAAGAAATTTAATTCTTTTTACCTTCTTGTTTGTTCTCTTACAAGTATACATTTTACCATAAGATAAGGAATCAAACTAATTTCATTTCAAGGATTCCCTCATCACTTCAATTTGTATCTAATCTTAAAATATCAATAAGAGATTCAATGGAGAATACTGTGGTATACCTTCCAACAAACAAAATGCTCTTCCCATATTGAAGCAGGTCATAAACCATGTCAATCTGGCCAGTGATTGCTCTCCCAACACGGCAAGTCAAGCCAACTATGTGACCATTCCTACTCCTAATTGCAGATATTCTGTGCAAAGTACCCTCAATTCCAGCTCTATTGTCCTTGCCAAACTCTCCAATAGCTTGTTCAGCATACTCCAACTCCTTCACAGTTACCTAGCTACACAAATACACCATACAACTCAATGCATTTCTGGATAACACATTTCGAGGTCCACATAAATAATACGCCAAATATAAAGAGTGCAAGGTACGCATTACCTCTGTGTTCCTTAAACTGTGGCCTCCATGCTCTCCTAAATAACGTGCTTCTGGGAGACGACCCAAATCCAATACAACCTAATATGAAAAAACAAATGTTAGATTAGAAAGAAGAAGAGTGAATTAAGGATTAAACAAATAACAAATAGCGTTGAAATTGAACAGGGACCTCCAGAAGTTGAGAGCGATTAGATTGATCGATTAGACTTCGATGCAAATCTGATGGAAGGATCTGCAAGAGAGCTTGCATATCGTCTTGGTCGTTGTGAACAAGACAACAAGACCCTTCAGAAAACGTTCCACATTTCAATTTCAGTGACAGTGGCGTTCTTGCTGCCTTCAAATTCCATGGCAGCGGTAGTGACAGAGGCGGCCACGGAGATGAACACCAACGGTTCGTAACTACCATTTTGGTTCCCAGCTTTATCCCTTTATGCCCGTTCTCCAATTTCTCTTATTAAATAGTTCTATTTCTTTAATGCTATTCAATTAAAATTTAGTGTCACTTAATATTGTTATTTTGGTAACAAGATTCAAGTTATGTCAATTTATTCATTCACATTTTTAAGAAAGAGAAAAAATAAAAAGAAACACTTTTGTTTAAAACAACATTTGTTCATTTATGAGCTAATTTGTACAATATTTTTCATATATTTTCAAGCTTTATTTTAATTTATGCATAATTAAATTTTAACTCCAACAAATAATTATATATAGTAGTCATAACATGTTTGTCCACAATTTTAAAAAATAATATCAAATATATTAAATAAAAATATATAGCGTAAGTCTCATAAGAGTTTACATTATTGAAGAAGAGGAAATTGACTCTTTATAATAAAGCTTTTGGTATTAAAATTAAAATAGTATAGGAGATCCCTGTTAAATGATAGTCTCTAGCTTGTACTCGATTATTTTCTGAGTACTTTATCGTGCGAATAATTTAAAACTTGAGAAATATAAATGTGCTCAAATGCAAACTGTACCTTCTACCTAGATCAACAAAAGTGTCCTATTTTTTTCACAAATATAACGAAAGACAAGAGAAGGAGGAGAGAGGAAATCCATTCAATCACATATCATAAATATACTATTAAGAGAGAAAATAGTGCAACAAACAACAATGCTAATAATATACCTGGATGGTGCAGCAAAAGCTGCATCTAATCACTTATAAATACTATTAAACAAGTTTCTTATAATGTATTTTATTGAAGAACTTTAAAGAAAGGTTCAT
>Ga0209389_1006360_pt1 | contig 10245 bp, 4 predicted proteins | sample CowpearedBW_FD_187526 | JGI IMG/M metagenome (GOLD analysis project Ga0209389, IMG submission 187526) | Root nodule microbial communities of legume samples collected from California, USA - Cow pea red BW (SPAdes) (version 2) | ecosystem: Host-associated > Plants > Roots > Nodule | place: USA...
AGACCAAGAAAAACCTTCTTCTCCCTTCAATTTTTGTCTTTTAATTACTTCTTAATGAAAGTTAATTAGCCAAAACGAAAATGGGTTTTATTGCTTGTGATAAGTGTCATTCAAGACCATTATGGGGTTGTTTTTCAGCCCCTTTGGATGCCTTAATGTGGCTGCTAGTTTTCTACCTCCTCTCTTCTTTGCCAAAAGTCAAGTTTAGCAAAAAGAAAACTTAATTTAGGTCTCACCAAGGTTTGAACCCCTAACCATGCGAATATTAAGTCAATGCTAACCATCATGCCAATTCATGTTTCATGCTAAACTAACATAACTCAATTAGTATATTCTTACTTAACACGCACATTCATATTATTAAAACAATAATAATTAAATACACATAAGTGGCATACATAGGACTCAAACCCAAGTCCTCTTACATAATAAAGTACTCTCAACCACTTGAGCTAGTACTTTTTCACATCACATCAACCACTATTAAATGCCATAAAGGCTTCCATGACCCGCATTTATTAATTAATTATTTATTTAATTAATTAAATTTCACGGGTCTTACAAGTGCTAAGATGAACTAAAGTACTCTAAATTGAAGATGAATGCATGGGCATCGTAGATGCTACTGATATTGGATGAAAGTGTGCATCAAACCATATGGCAACAACAATTTACATGATGACATAGATAATATTTGATTACTGATATTAGCATCTCTATTTGGATGTTCTAACTATCATGCAAATATGCTTTATGGAAAAAACTAAGAATGTTGTATACATAACTGAGTTCAAAGAGAATGTAGAATAGATGCACAAAACATAAATATGCATGAAATTATAATGGTTTACCATTTTGCAAAAATGAGAAATAGCAAATAGAATTTAAATAAACCAGAATGAAAGGAAACTAAAATCATTGATGCTAATCAAGAGTTGGAATATAAAAGCCTAAGGAAAACTACTACTAAAACTTATGAGTGAAACAATAACTACTGTAGAAACTTAAAGCAAAGAAAGGAAAGGCAAAACGATGTAGAATCATAAAACAATAATGTAAAAGGATCAATTGAAAATGTGCCTAGATAGAATTTCACACAACAAACTAGACATAAATCTGAAAATTGATTCAATGATCAAGTTGGGATTCTTTAGACCTCGAGAAGACATATCATATCTTTATGCCCACTTTGGGGTCACTTGATTCCCAATAGGAAACATTAAACTGTGCAAATTCCATCCATTACTCAAATCACTAACTCAAAAACATGAAAGTGAGATAACAATTGAAAGTCGTAAAGGAAATTATAAATGATTGAATTTAAAGACTGAAGAAACATAAAATGCAAGCAAGACAAAAGTAAGAAAAACTTAGAATTGGAAATTTGAATAGAAACAAAATCAATATATTTTATTAAAAATTCAAAACAAATACATGTGATCAAGAGAAGAGTTATAAAACCAAATTGGTGAAAAGAGGCTCACTTAGCAATCTCGACTACTTTATGCTTGTGAAGACCAAGTGGAGCTATCCACACACAAAGGAAAACCCTAATTTATGAACTCTGTGCTTATCAGAGATGGAGAAACTCTCTTACAATGCACTCTTTCCCTCTCTCGCAAGAACACGAACCCTAACCTCTAAGTACATCACTCACTCTCGCACAATTTAGGGCTCCTTATGAAAACCTATTTTTTTCCCTTAAAATCCCCTAAAGAAAAATTAAGAAAAAAATATGAAAAATATAACCCATTTTTGCTTGATCCCAAACCATAATCGCAAACGTGAACTCCTTTTTGTTGCGCCCTTAATCAACTTGACCTTTCTTTTGTTCATTCATCACCAATAAGCCTCACTCTCGTTCCATCTTGATCATCAAATCCTCTCCTTTGATCATGGGAATCAACCTTGTTTTCTCTTAGACCAAGACACTTGCGCATCAAGTTCTTGGTTCATGCGACATAGGATGTTATCAAAGACATAGGAGAATCACAAAAGTAACTTTGGATTTTAGGAACCCTTTAGGGGGGCCTAATTTCATCCTCTTTGTACCCTTTCTTCTTCTATTTTCATGTTAATTTTGCATTCCATGGAGCGCTAAGGTTCAAGGATAAGTTCCACTGTAATTTCTTAATTGGATTATGAGATTAGATAAATATATTTGTTTGTTCTTTTTATTCTAACTGTGATTTATTTTCATCTATGTATGTTATTTCTTAATTAGGTAAAAGTAATGAATTTTATGTTGTAGCAACTTAGCATAGTGTTAAATTTTTAAATTTTAATTGAGGAATTACTTTAGTTAAATTTAGAAACTTTCATATGATTGAATGAATTATTTCTTATAATTGATAAGTTATTTTGATTAAAGTTGAAAACTTTTATTAGAATTAATTAAGATGTTACTTTGATTAATTAGATTTTTACTAGATATAAGAGGTAAAACAATAGTTATGATTAGGCATAATAATACTTAATTGAGAAGTTACTTTGGTTAAATTTACTATGATTAATCTATAAAGTTCTTACTTTTGGTTGAGAAGTTACTTTGGTTAAAAGTGAGGACGCCAATAAATAAATTGAGAAGTTATATTGATTAATTTGAAATCGTTGACAAGAAGTCAATAACAATAATCTATAGCAAACCAATGATGAATCCTATTTTGAAAAAAATAGTAGAATCAATATATTTTCTTTACTATTATTTTTATTTTATTTTTTCTTTTTCCAATTTTATTTCTTTATTTGATTTATTATTTTGTTTTTCATAATCTTCTTATGTTTTTATTATTTTATTTGACTAATCTTTTTTGTATAGTTTTTATAAGAACTAATTTGTTAGGAATCAATTATGTGTTCGTTGGGAGACGACTTAGGATTGACTTTACCTTTTTTTCTATTTTGTTGGCTACTATCTTCGCAATACTGAGGTTGTTATAGATAAGTAGTATTAATTTAATTGTGTTAACAACAATGTTATCAAATTTGGCTCACACTTATCATTTTGCACTCTTGGGAAAATTTGAGTAATTGCAAATCAATACTAGATTATTTTTCTTCATATAAATACTAGATTGAAAGAATGAACATAAATGGATACAAATCAATCTTCTAGAAATCAAGTTATCATGTATATACAAATGGGAAAGTTATTTTTTTCACACGAGTTAATCTTTTGACTTCACAAGACAATCAAATATGAAAGATATCACTCAAGTTTAAAATTATATTTTCTTACCAAAATTCGCTCAAGTGTTTTTGCTTGTGTTTTCACTCAAAATACCCATGAAGTAAACACTCTTGATATTTAACAAGACTCTAATATTCACAAACTTTCAAAATACATGTAATCAAAGACCTTGAGGACTTTTCACAGGTTGTAATGAGGCCAAGGCAAAAGTAGGAAAATTTTTAGGATTTTTGAGTTTTTGAAATAAAAATATAGAAAGTATAATGGAGCATAATTTCAAAATCAACTATTTTTTGTTTGTTGCTCTTTTTGAGAAAGCAATTATTTTTCTACATTTTATTTTGAAAACTCTTTCATCATTTTTTGTTTTCCTTTTTGCCATTTTTATTAATTTGTGAGAGAGGTACTCATCCATACACTTTATTGATCAACCGATCCTAACATAATCCCTAGCTCCCTCTTTCTTCCTAAGGTAAGGAAAAACATGGTCTTTTTCCTTTTAAGGTTTAACAATAGACTTAAAACAAGAAAAAAACATTTAAAGCTCAAAGGGATTATCAATAGATTAATATTAGGTGGGCTTATTTGGCCCGAGTAGCTAAATTCAAGAAATGCCTCAATCAAATCATGTATATTTACCTAAGTTGCAAAACAAAAGAAGCAAGCCAAATATTTGAGTTTAAGCAAACATGAACAAGTTACTCAAGAAAAATAGGAATAACACATGGTGGTCCATCATTTACATTAAGGCTCAAGATTCACAAGGTCAAACTCCTTCAATAAATCTAATCATGTAATTTTCAAATCAACTCAATTAGAAAATAACAATAACAATCCACCCATATCAACATGACTCCTATTTTTCCGAAATTATGATCATCCCATATAATGAATTAACTCTTAAAATCCAATACAAATAAATTTTATTGAAAATAAGAAAATATTTTTGAATTTCTTCATCCGTAGGTTCAACAACATCTTTAGTAAAATTTATACGTCCATCAGTAGACATATTACTATGAGTATCATCATATATATCTATAGATATATCAATGTGATGTGATTATACTATTGGTCATCCTTTCACTGATTCTGCAAATTTCTATTCTTGTTATCCATCCATTGTTTCATTTCATTGTGATACTATGAGTATCATCATATATATCAATAGATATATCAATGTGATGTGATTCTACTATTGGTCATCATTTCACTGATTCTGCAAATTTCGGTTCTTGTTATCCATCCATTGTTTAATTTCATTGATCTTTTGCTGATTTGTCTTATTCATCTTCATCATTTCAGTCAATATTCATCAAATTTTCTAAAGTGGCCTTTCTAACTGTATCTTTCATTAGCTTACATAAATTATCAAACATTTGTTCACCTCTAATGGCCGACTTTTAGAAGCATATTATCTATTTCATGACGAAATGCTTTAAATTCTGTAGTTTTAGCAAATCTTTGGTGGGATTAGAGTGTGATATTAACAGTTACAAGTAATTCTACAAAGTTTTTACTTACATCCTCCATTATGTCCCATAGTATTTGCTGATTTTCATACCACTCTTGGTCAACTTTTTTCAATCATTAATCAACTCGCAACCTTTCATCAATAGCCCTTAGTTTCTCTCTCACTCCACCCATCAATATCATAACTTCCTTGTAGGATGGCCCATTGGTGGCTTCAACTTGTTGTGGTGGTACATATTGTTGCTGAAAATCATGTGAAACATATGGTTATTGTGGATACCCAAAATATTGTTGTTACTCATATTCCAGAAAAGATTACCTAGGATATAAATCATTTAGTTGATGTATACTTAACTTACTTATATCAGATGCAGTAGTAGGTGTGATAAATTGCTGCTCATTGCATAATCAATGGGTCAAAAATTGAGATTTTAGCAACAGACAAGTGAGATCCAAAGCCCAATTATATTTTATATAAAGAAATCGAGGGGAAGCATAAAAGGTTTCTAAAACATGCATTTTAATCGATTAAAAACATGATCTACAGATTGAAATCACTGATAGAAAGTCACACAAAGAGAACAAAATAATTCAACAAACTGAGAAATAGGATCAACGGGTTGAAGTACTGGGAAAAATTATGCAAAAAACTCCATTAATGCAAGACTTGAAATCTTAACAAATTACCAATCAAGATTAATTTCAATTGATAGTAGAAGCACTTTTGAACACCATATTACATCAAAGCACCATAAATATACAAAAAGATTGATTGAAATGGTCTTCTTGAAGATTTTATCAAGGAACAATTAAGAATAGAAGAATCAAAACAATGTAGACAAATTTGTATACTGGTTTACTCGTAACTAAGCTACATCTAGTTTGTCAAGGCAACCTTTGTCTGACTTTCCATTATTTCAAATTTTTTACAAAATCTTTACTAGATTACACTTTTGAAAAACACAAACAACACATCAAGACTCTTCAATCTAATAAGAATCAACACAACAAGACTCCAACTTGCAGATCCGGAATCACACCAAACAACTCTCACATTCTCTCTGAAAAACCCAGGCTTTATAGTCTACCAACTGACATATTGAACAAGTTGAAATTTTTGTTCAATTTGTTGATTTCACTTGACTTAAGTGAAATCAATTTATTGAATACTATTTCAGCCGATCAAATATGTTACTTGTAAAACTATATAACAACAAGTTAATTAACATGTTAAAACTCATATCAACAGACTAAAAGACTGCAACCACACACAAGACACTTATTCTATGTCAAATTTTCTTCAAGTTAAGATTCTATCTTTAAGCTTCAAGATTTTCACGTGCAGCCAGATTAAGCACACTTCAAGCTTGATCAACACAACCAATATTTCACGTCTTCATCATGTCTTTATCAATCCTTCATATCCTTATCAAATATCTATGCAATATCTTCCTTAAATCTTTATGCATCAAAGTCATTTATTGAAAGTATAAAAACACGCTTGATTTTACATTGGTATTTTTATACTAGTTTATCATTAAACTTGGGTTATGCCCAATACTTCATCAATATGGTTAAGTTTTATTGTGCAGTCAAAATATAAGGTGGGTATTCGTTGGACCTTAATCACTTTAAAATTGAGTATACTCGCATTGTAAACAAGTATGTGCGTTCTCCAAGTGACTGTATATGTAACTCAGAATGGATATCCATGCTAATCAAATTTTTTCATGCTCTAACTTTGTCCTTTGTCTTTTGTCTTTCTTTTTATGTTCAACAAAGTCTCATTTACACTATTGTAAACACTTTTTTTCCAACATGCATCACATATATACACTTACATTAATTTTGCATTCAATAAAGTCTCATTTACACTATTACATATAGCCTAACTAATCACAATAGATAATTGGGCCCATGGAAATAATTAATTCAGACCTTATTTAACTTTTTTCAAGTCAAAAATGGTTACATAACCTAACATGTATCAGTGAAGTCAATAGAAAAACGTCACATAAATAAATAAAGGGTTCATGAAAGGTCAACATCACTTTAAACCAATTTTGCAGGGTTGCTCTATCTTATAATAGCATTAGATATGCCATGAAAGTTGGTTTTGTATAAAAAGTTTGCATATCTCAAATATATATTCTAATATATATTCATTCACCCAAGAATCTCAACATTTGCATATCGTGATTACAATCTATTAAACAACTATATTTGTAATCGAACCTCATAACGTGGTAACAACTTTTACTTCAGCAACGCGACAACAACTTTTACTTCAACAACAATTTATACTTCTCCCATCGTTTCACCTGTTAACTACAAAGGAGTATCCAAGTTTTCAAACTAAGAATCTTTCTTTATAGCTAAAACAAAAAATATTTCAATCCTTTACAGCTAAAACAAAAAATCCTTCACCAACATGTTGGATTGATGTTTGTAGGAATCAAATAGGAAAAAAAGACGATAGGTGTAAGACCCGTGAAAATTTATTAATTAGATAAATAATTAATTAATAAAGCCGGGTAGTGGAAGCCTTTATAGCATTAAATATTAATTGATGTGACGTGGAAAAGTACTAGCTCAAGTGGTTGAGAGTACTTAATTATGTGAGAGGACTTGGGTTTGAGTCCTATGTATGCCATTTGTGTGTTATTTAATTATTATTGTTTTTAATAATATAATTGAGCATGTTGAATGATGAGATAATTATAGAATTAGATTAATCATCATGAAACATAAATTGGTTAAATGGTTATGGGTTCAAACCTTGGTAAACCCAAATCAAACTTTCTATTTGCCAAAATTTCCTTTGGCATGAAGGTGAAAGGGCATGGAAAACCTAGATGGCTAAGAAGCAGCCAAGAGTGGCTGTAAAATAGCCCATAATGAGACAATGAATGGTCATTAACATTCCATTAAATCTCATTTTCGTTTTGGGTAATTAAAATTAAACTAGCATTAAGGTACCCTTAAAAGGCCAAATTTAGGTTAGGAGAAAAGTTTTGGAAGGCTGCCATTGGGGTTAGAGCACAGAGAACGAAATTGAGTGTCTATTATGAGAATTGAGTGAAGCAAAGAGTGAGTGGGGAGAGAAAGACAAAGGAGGCCATTGGTGATCAAGGAAGAACTTTCCAAAGTCAAAGCTAAGCTAAGGAAACTAGGTTAGGGGAGGTTTTCACGTTACTTTTATGTTTAAGCATGAATCGCATGATGTTTAGTATGAACTGTATGAATGTCACCTCTGCCTGTTGAATTTTTTTGGGTTTCTAGAAATTTTCCAGAACCGCCTGGCGGCACATCCCTGGCCGCCAGGCGAGTGGGGAGAGAATTAAGCCTGTGTATTATGAGAATTGAGTGAAGCAAAGAGTGAGTGGGGAGAGAAAGACAAAGGAGGCCATTGGTGATCAAGGAAGAACTTTCCAAAGTCAAAGCTAAGCTAAGGAAACTAGGTTTGGGGAGTTTTTCACGTTACTTTTATGTTTAAGCATGAATCGCATGATGTTTAGTATGAACTGTATGAATGTCACCTCTGCCTGTTGAATTTTTTTGGGTTTCTGGAAATTTTCCAGAAACCGCCTGGCGGCACATCCCTGGCCGCCAGGTGACGCATAGCATTGTACCCAGTTTTGGGTTTTCTAGATGAAAGGCCTGACGGTATTGGTTGAACCGCTAGGCGACGCGAGTCTGTGACTCGATTTGTGCTATTTTGTGCATTCTGGACTGATTTTGATCGGAGGAAAAGAAAGGGTTAGTTGTCAAGGGATGATATGATGTTGTACCTCATTGTATTTAGTATAATTGATGTATAAATTTGATGGAACAATGCAATGGGAGTTTAGGTTTGAAATTTGGGGGTTTTGATAATTAGAGTATGATTATTGTAAATTGGCAATGGAATGGTGTTGGATATATTTAGTTTTAGACAGCTATGTCACAGTGAATAAGCTGGTGTTTGAAACAGTGAATATGGGAAGATGAACGTATCAAGAAAATGGAGAATAGTAGTGTAGGTGCGGAAAATTCTAGGAAATTGTCCAGAACCGTGCACCGCCTAGTGGCACAGGGATTGCCGCCAGGCGCTATCTTAGAGGGTTGGATTTTTACGCAGTGGCGATGGTTATTGATGGTTCTGAACGTTGAGGGAGCAGGTTCGTGTTATCGTGGAGTTGGCATTAGAAATCTGATGAAAGAATGGATGATAATATGTAGAAACTAGAGGTGAATTCTATTATTTGAATGGGAAGGGAATGTCATTATAGTAGAGTAGGATTTTGCAGAGTGAGTAGGGAATCAGTGACCTAATCACTTTGGTATTAGTCATAATAAAGTGTTGCTAGAGCGAAGTTGAGATGGTGTGATTAATTGGATTTGCCAATTTGGAAGAATGGTATAAACATGGTTAGGTGAAATTGTCAAGACATGTGCCAATTGATGGAAACTGAGTTACTAATTGGGCAATCAACAGAGCAATGAAGGGTATGAGACTCTAGTGACATGTTGAGTCTTGGAAAAGTTGAACCTGAGCAGTCCTATAGTGATAAGCTAGATCGGTGATCCAAAAAGGGAATTGAATGATGTTCTAATTTTGTAGGTTGCAATTGAGGTTGGTAACATATAACGGTGTACATATATGTGTAACATGATTCAGCAAATTGGATGCATGATAGCATAAGGCTAAAGTGGTAGAACTTGGCAAAAAGTGTGTAAAAACTAGTAAGAGTTATGTTACTGGTGTGGCGCCTAGCGGTAGTGTCTGGACCGCCAAGCGATAGCCACGAAACAGTGGGGTGTTGGTGTGAGTCACGCCTGGCGGTGACGGTGGTCCCACCAGGCGATAGTTGCAGACATAGGGGGCCTAGAGGCGCTTGGCGCCTAGCAGTACGCGTCCCCCGCCACGTGGCCTAGAGGTTTGTTGCAGTTGGCGCCTTGGGTTTTGTGTCAGGCGATGGTGTTGCAACAGCTTGGTGTTGAGTTGTTTCGATGTGCGTGATCTATAAGGCTTCTAGGATACCTTAAAGGTAGTTTTGCTAGTGTTCCTTGAGTTGAGCTCGGAATGTATCCCTTGAGTTGAGCTCGAGATAGGGGTTAAATACGTGGCATTCCTCGAGTTGAACTCGGAATGGCATCCCTCAAGTTGAGCTCGGGATGGCGGACGAACACGAGGAACCCTTGAGTTGAGCTCGGGTTGACGAGTGTTGCCGATGTGAGTGTATTGGTTGTGGCCAGTACGGAGGGGTCCAAATAGATTGCCCTCCTCAGTAGTTAGCTGACGAGTTTGGTAGTCTTGGGACGTTACGAACTATGTTCGTATTTGAGAACTCCACCTGGCGTTACGGTGTGTGATCCGTAGCATGGTTTCCCGCATGTGCTCTATCGGTTGTGGCTGATAGGTATGGTAGCAAGACACCTTGAAGTAATCACTAGAAAATGTAGAACACGAATAACATGGTTGTGGCCATGTGATATGGAATCAAACGAGGGAATCTCTCTGGTGTGATTGTATGATATAAACATATGAGTGTTTTATATATGTGTGTGTGTGTGTATATATATATATGTTTATTTTGTTA
>Ga0209389_1006361_pt1 | contig 10245 bp, 8 predicted proteins | sample CowpearedBW_FD_187526 | JGI IMG/M metagenome (GOLD analysis project Ga0209389, IMG submission 187526) | Root nodule microbial communities of legume samples collected from California, USA - Cow pea red BW (SPAdes) (version 2) | ecosystem: Host-associated > Plants > Roots > Nodule | place: USA...
ACCCTCGAGCATCGCGACTTCCCGCAGGGGAATGCCGAGCTTCTCGTAGGTCTTCAGGATCTCCGGATCGATCTCGTCGAGCGAGGTGACCGTCTTCTTCGGTTTCGGTGCCGCATAATAGTGGATGGCCTGGAAGTCGATCTTGGGATATTCGACGCGGGCCCAGGTCGGCTCGGTCATGGTCAGCCAGCGCCGATAGGCTTCCAGCCGCCATTCCAGCATCCAGGCCGGTTCACTCTTCTTTGCGGAGATAAAGCGGACGGTGTCTTCCGACAGCCCCTTCGGAGCCTTGTCGGACTCGATCAGCGTCTCAAAGCCATATCGATACTGATCGACGTCGATGCGCTTCACGCGCTCGACCGTCTCTTGTACAGCTACCATTGCCCGCTCCATTGGCGGAACGACAACTCCCGCCGGTGAGGGTTCCGCCGCAATCTATCTGAGTGGACCGCGCAAGGCGCCGCCGACGCGGGGCCAGCGAGTGAGAGAAACAGAACACGAGTCCAATAGGCGACGGCCTTGATCAAGTTTCGCGTAGGAGCTCCTCTCATCGGCTACTCCACCTATGCCGGTACGCAGGTATCGGGCACCGGGCAAACGACGGCGCATTGCGGCGCGTCAAAGTGCCCCTCACATTGGGTACACTGGGTCGGATCAATCACATATATGTCGTTCTTCAGGCTGATCGCGGCATTGGGACATTCGAACTCACATGCACCGCAGACCGTGCACTGGGATGCGATTATCTTGTAGGCCATCACTGCGATTCCATGAGCGAAAGTTGCGGGACAGTTTGTTGGCCTTCAAGTCTTGTGCCAGGGTTTAAACTTGATTTTGTCTGAGCTATTTTCAATAACGCAAGTCGCCGCCTCGACTCCGTGTCGCAAATCCTACAACGCGCATGACAGTCGCTTGTGGATTGCACATGGTCGATCTCACGGCAGTCAGCGATTAGGTGAACCGCCTTCCCAGCGTCAGGGAACGATCTGCGATCCTTCCTAAGGCCGCCATGCCGCGGCAATGATGGATGCGCCGCGCGACTTCCAAAAGTTCTCCGCCGGTGTGTCAGGTCGACCCGCCGCCGCATCTTAATGGTTCCACTCACCGGGGCGGCGGCGGCTTCGTCGACAGCACCACGACAACAACCCGCGCATTCATCGCCGGTCGGTTGGCGTCTCCAACCGCGGGACGCATTCCCAATTGCCCCGGATTACCTGGCAAAACCAGCATTCATATGCGCTGTATGGACTTGTCTCGCGTCGTGCGGGGACTGAAGCCAGGCGCGCTCGACTGGTGATCGTCCGCTTCGCTTCGCGTTCGAAATAAATGCCGGCGCCGGTCAGCAGATCGATGGAGCAGAAAAAAAACCACCCCGAAGGGTGGCTTAAGTCAGGGAGGAAAATGCCCATAAGGGCCTCTGGGATCAGGCCGCAGCCTGTTCGATCGGTGAGAAGGGCAGTCCGAGGCTTTCGGCGACCGCTTTGTAAGTTAGCCGGCCCCGATGGACGTTGAGGCCTGCGCGCAAATACGGATTTTCGAGCACGGCGGAAAAGCCCTTGTTGGCCAGAGCCAAGCCAAACGGGAGGGTCGCGTTATTCAGTGCCTGGCTCGAGCTTAGCGGCACGGCCCCAGGCATATTGGCCACACAATAATGAATGATGCCATCCATTTCGTAAGTAGGTTCAGCGTGAGTGGTTGGGTGCGACGTCTCAAAGCAGCCGCCCTGATCGATAGCGACGTCCACAAGCACCGCCCTCTTGCGCATCGAGCTCAGCATGCTCCGGCGGACCAACTTCGGCGCGCTCGCACCTGGAACGAGCACCGCACCAATCACCACGTCCGCCGCAAATACCTCTTCCTCCACGGAGTCGAGAGTCGAAAACCTGGTGCGAACGCGTCCTTCGAAAAGCTCGTCCAACTCGCGGAGCCGGAGTATCGAACGGTCGATGATGGTCACCTCTGCGCCCAGACCAACCGCCATGCGTGCCGCGTGCGTACCAACGACGCCACCTCCGATCACCACGATCCGCGCAGGCTGAACACCGGGCACCCCACCGATCAACAGCCCTCGTCCGCCTGCGCTCCGCTTCAGGGCGCTACCCGCCGCTTCGATCGCAAGCCTACCCGCGACCTCGCTCATCGGCGCGAGCAGCGGAAGACCACCATGTGCATCGGTTACGGTCTCATAGGCGATAGCAGTGCATCCAGATTTCAGGAGCCCCTTGGCCTGATCCAGGTCGGGGGCAAGATGCAGATAAGTGAACAGGATTTGATTTTCCCGCAGCTGACACCACTCGGACGGCTGAGGTTCCTTAACCTTTACGATCATCTCGCTCGAAGCAAATACCTCAGCTGCGGAAGTTAGAATCGTTCCGCCAACATTGCGATAATCGTCATCGGTTGCACCAATGCCAGCGCCGGCATTGGTCTCGATCATAACGCTGTGGCCTGCCGCCACGTATTCGCGGACAGCTCCCGGGGTAAGGCCCACGCGATATTCGTGCACCTTGATTTCCTTGGGGACTCCGACCTTCATTTGAAAACTCCCTGCCTGGAGCGCCTTTCTAATCGGAAGCGAGCAGCGATATTGAGAGCCAGCCATCAAAATGGCGCAGAAATTCAACGATATTTGACAAGCTTCGCAGGATTTCAAACCCATGTGTGCCGAGCGGGTCGTGTCACCATGCTCCCTAAGCTTTACGGTCGAAACTGCGCAAGGGCGCTGAATCGTCTCGAACTTCGTTCTCGGCTCGTGGAAAAGCTAACAAGCGAAACTCAGCACGCCTAAAGAGCGAAGTCGCAGTCGGCCGGTTGGGCAGATTGCCGATAGAAGGAATAGTTTCCGTCAGCTACTGGGTGATCGGTAATGGCTCATGACCATTGATCATAACTTGGTTTCCGAGAGCTGGACGATCCGCAGTGCGTTCAACAGATGCGCGGCAATTGTTCGCCCCACAACCAATCGACGATTCGTCGACCGCCGAAACCGGTCGCCATCTGCACAAACTTCCGTTCGCCAGCCACCGCTTCGCCGATATCAGCTGCCTCGGCCCCGAGCGGGTGCGCCTTCATGGCTGCAAGCACCGCATCGGCCAAATCAGGCGCGACGATCGCAACGAGCTTGCCTTCGTTGGCGACATGGATCGGATCGAGTCCAAGGAGTTCGCAGATAGCCGCGACCGCCGGCTTCACCGGAATGGATGCTTCCTGCAGACGGGACCCGAGCCCGGATTAATGCGCAATCTCGTTGAGGGTCGCGGCAACCCCACCGCGCGTCGGGTCGCGCATCACCCGGATGCCGCTACCGCCGGCGGCAACCATGCCCGCTACGAGGTTATGCAACGCGGCGGAATCGGAGATGACCTCGGTCTGAAAAGCGAGGTTCTGACGTTTTGACATGATCGCCACCCCATGATCACCGAGGCTACCGGACACAAGCACACGATCCCCGACCCTTGCCTTCGGCGGAGAGATCGAGCCCATCGGCCACAATCCCGATCCCAGTCGTAGAGATGAACAGACCATCCGCCTTGCCGCGCTCGACGACCTTGGTGTCTCCGGCAACGATGTGAACGCCGCCCCTGCGTGCTGCGCCACCCATGGAATCCGCGATCGTCTTCAGATCAGAAAAGGGGAAGCTCCGACGGGCTTATCGGCTTTGGAGACGCGTCACCCGGCGCGGTTCGCGAGCCTATGCTTCCGCCCGTCATTGCCGGACTCCCCCCATTCACAATGGAGAGATTTAGAATGCCACCTCGTGCCGCCTCAAACTACCAGAATTGGGCAAAGTGTCACAATGCGTTCAATGAGTCCGGGCTTTGCCGGCTCCAGTCGCAGAGGCTGCCCTCGGCAACCAACGTGACTTTGCTCGGATCATCTCTCGGAAGACGACATTGCCGACTTGGGTTTAGGTCCGAGACGCCGTATTCGAATTCCGTCCCCGTTGGCGCGCTAGCGGCAGCTTGGCATTGGCTTCGATGAACGCCTGCTTATCGACCCTTAGCGGCGGAGCGGCAAAATCGGGTTATAGACGCGCAACTTGGTGTGAGCTGTCGGGGGCCGCGCCATAGGTGAGCCCGGATGTGTGGCGATATAGATGTGGATGTAGATCGAAGAACTCTGTGTTTGAAATTGTGATGAGCCGTCAGGTTTGGCACTGCGACCTTCCTGTTTGCGAATTCCAAGTACTAATCCGTGAGCCTGGGCTGTAGAGGCAGCCGAACTAGCTCCATGAGGCTAGGCCACACAACGGTCGCCACCCCTTGGTCGTAGATGCAAGCGCGAGCATCGCCTCGAGCCGCGTTGCCCGTCCGCCTTGTAGTGAATCAGCTTTCCGTCTCTGGTGATTGCAACCACCGCACCCGGCACGCGTCGATTCGTGATTTCGCAAGCGACGAACTCCTCTTGGCGAGCCGCTGCTGAGAAATGCCGCCCTGATGGTCCGTCGCTTCGGGCAGAGGCCGCAGTGCCCTGAACCGACCTTGATCATTGTAGCCTCGCAATGATGGACCCGGCTTGCAATATTGCTGCTCAGTATTACTGCTCAGTCGCGATCGGATATGTCCCGCAGGCGCGGCCTAAGACGATTCGTTGGCTCTCCTAGCACATTGTCTGTCGATGAGGGCTAAGGTAACAATCGCCGCAAAGGCGAAAATCACCATACCGCCGGCAACCACACCCGCCTCGCGCCAGCGCGACGCTTGGACGTAGTCTACGACGTACGCTGACAACACCTTGGTGCGCCCGGGAATGTTGCCGCCGATCATCATCACGACGCCGAATGTGCCGATCGTATGAGAGAAGCCAATCACCGCGGCTTTAACAAACTCCAAGCGCGCCAGCGGCCCGCTGATCGTGGTGAAGGCATACAACCACGAAAGACGCCCCGTAGCTTCGAACGGGTGATCGTCAATCGCAACAAAGGCGTTACGGATCGGCTGCACTACCAACGGCAGCGCCGAGAGCACCGATCCGACCACGATTCCTGCGAAGGTAAAGGCGAGGGTGCGCTCGCCCCACAAAGAGGCGAGAACGCCCCCCGGTCCGCTGGGGCCGAGCAATACCAGCAAGCAAAAACCGAGAGCCGTCGGCGGTAGCACCAGCGGCAGCGCGATCATCGTCGCCACCGCCTCGCTCAAAAGAGACTTTGAGCGCGCTAGCCACCAAGCGAGGGGCACACCGATCACGAGGAGGATCGTGGTCGTGATGCTGGCGAGCTCAATCGTCAGCGCAACGGATTGCGCAATCTCTGCCGAAAAGACATCCATGTGCGTTAGCCCAAAAATGAAAGCAGATCGTCTTACGCGCGCAGTGATCGCCTGCACGTCCGGCTTGCCCAGATAGATGGCGCGGATCGCCCTTTAGTCGCGCCGCAGTTCGTGGCGGCCGCCTCATTCACGCGCGCCGTTTCTGCGACCAACAGCAACATCGCAAGTCTCATCGGCAACTCCTATGAGAGGGCCGCTTCACCCTCTGATAGCGGCACCTCCTCGTTGGTCATCAGCAATTCTTGTGCCTCGTGTGAACTGTGGCGCGCTCTATGCGTAACGTGGAGACATTCGCACAGGCGTCGGCGTCGCTGTGGCGTGGACCTAACGCTATGTCAGATTTCCAGCATCTCTGTTGCCGAGCAGACAGCGACAGCCGCGCAACGAAGCGGCAGATTTGACGCCGCCGAGATGCCTATTTGGTTTGTCGGTGGCTCAACCGCCACAGTCGCCGCGCCGGTAATGGAGCAGATCGCACGACGCCTGGAGACAAATGCCCGTGCAGAGCGAGCTTTGCCGCTACATAGCATCGATTCAAAATTATTGCCGCGCAATCGGGCTCCTGAACCAGACTTCCATCGCGTGGATGAGTACAATCCAAACTATCAATTGTACCAATGTCACCTAATGTTGCATCCATCTCAGCGTCGGTGCATATCGATCACGCTCTGGCCTCCATACCGAGACTGACTCCGCTAATGCCCAGCCGATGAAGTTACGCGTCATGCTGGAATTGTTGTTCGACCTTGCGAACGCGGGCAGAGCACTCAATGCGATGCCGGCCCGGAGATAGACGGTTTGTCCGAGACTGCCTAATCGGGTCATCTGGTGCATATCTTGCTTAACGAAAAAGGATAACGCCACTGAACGCCTGCCTTTAGAACGACGCGCCGGCTCTCGGAACCGTCCTTCAATCGGACACGGCTAAAATGATAAGTCTCGTATGACGCTGTCGTCTCTCAGCGACGCGACGGCTCACATTCGAGTGTAATCGGGAAGGAAGCGTCATGACCACCATGGCAACTGCGGCGCCCGCGCGCGCGTCGCAAGCTTGGTACAAGATTCTCTACGTGCAGGTGCTGATCGCGATCTTGATTGGCGCCATGGTCGGTTGCCTATGGCCATCTGTCGCGACCAGCGACTGGGTCAAAGCGCTCGGTGACGGGTTTATCAAGCTCATCAAGATGGTGATCGCGCCGATTATTTTCTGCACCGTCACATCTGGCATTGCGCATATTCAGGATGCAAAAAAAGTCGGGCGCGTCGGCGTAAAGGCGCTGATCTATTTCGAAATCGTCTCCAGCTTTGCCTTACTGTTGGGCCTTCTTATGGGCAATCTGGTCCAAATCGGTCATGGCCTTGCGGTCAAGCCGGATGCTGCGGCGGTCGCCAGTTACGTCAAGCAGGCGGAAGCCTCGAAAACCATCGATTTCTTTCTCAACATCATTCCCGATAGCGTGGTCGGCGCCTTCGCTCGTGGCGATGTTCTGCAGGTTCTCCTGTTCGCGATCCTATTCGGCTTTTCGCTGATGGCGTTAGGAAGCCGTGGGGAGCGGCTGCGAGGCATGATTGACGACGTCGCGCACGCGGTGTTCGGCGTAATCGCTATCATCATGAAAGCGGCCCCGATCGGCGCTTTCGGCGCCATGGCCTTCACTATCGGCAAGTTCGGGCCGGCAGCACTTGGCAATTTGATCGGCCTGATCGCGCTGTTTTACGCGACGGCGGCGTTATTTGTCGTGGTGGTGCTCGGCTTGATCGCGCGCCTCGTCGGCTTTTCAATCTTCAAGTTCATTGCCTATATCAAGGACGAGATTCTCATCGTGCTCGGCACATCGTCCTCTGAAAGCGCGCTGCCGCAATTGATGGAGAAGCTCGAACGGCTTGGCTGCTCCAAGCCCGTGGTCGGCCTGGTGGTGCCAACTGGCTACTCTTTCAACCTCGACGGCACCAACATCTATATGACACTTGCGACATTGTTCATTGCCCAGGCACTCGGGGTCGACCTCACCTTTGGCCAGCAGCTCACGATCCTGCTCGTGGCGATGCTAACGTCGAAGGGAGCAAGCGGCGTCACCGGCGCGGGCTTCATCACGCTCGCTGCGACGTTGTCGGTGGTCAACCCAGCGCTGGTGCCGGGCATGGCAATCGTATTTTCGATCGACAAGTTCATGAGCGAGGTGCGCGCCCTTACAAACATCACCGGCAATGGTATCGCCGCCGTGTTCGTATCCTGGTGGGAAGACGAGCTCGAGCACGCGACGCTGCAGGCGCGGCTCAACGAGCCCACTGCTTCCACCACTATCGACACACGATGAGATAGGCCCCGTAACTTAACAGCCGCCGTTCGAAGACGCACCGAATACAAGCGCAGCCACGTTTCTCGTTATTCGAATCGACACAGCCGACTTGAGACGAGCCCAAACTTTCACGCGCGATATCCGGTGCGCAGCCCTTGCCCCGCGTCGGCCCCCGGCAGCCGCCCTGAAAAGATGCCAGCCGAGCAAAACAGTAGGAGCTTTCAAGCGTCATTTTCAATCGCGTCTTGCGCCTTCACGTCTTGCGCCTTCAAGCCCCCCGACATCTGAACGCCTGCCGTGCAACATAACAGGACTGCGACAGAACGTGTCCAGCCTGACGGACGTAGGTGCTGCTCCGCCTACAATTGCCCATGTGCGCGCTCTGCGCTTGCCTCGTCCGACCGACGACTTGGTAGAGATCTTGCTGCCCCAACTCGTCATCCCTTGTCACGGTCCGCGCTGCCGCATTAGATCGTGATGCTGTGATCAGCACTGATTAGATGGCACCTCGGCGGAGGCGTGGCGTCCTAAACGGCTAGTGTCGGTTCGGCGTCGCTGCGCGAGCTCGTTTCGGGCCAACCACTCGGAGACAAGTCCTCCGCACCCAGGCGTGACGGCCTTAGGAGATACAAGCAGTCGCGTAGCTTCGCCTTCGTATCTCGGCACAGTGCCATTGCGCTTTCTTCCGCATGACCGATCGTACCGGCGCGATGAGTGGTCGGGCAGCTTATCTCTGTTCTTTCCGGTTCGACTAGGCGCGCCTGATTATTGCGGCTCAAAGTCTTGACTGAACTGCAGCCGCTGTCCTCGTGCGGCTGGCGTAAGGGAATTGTCCTCGGCAGCAGCCTCGAGCGCCTGCGCGGAGTAATAGGCAGCGGGGGCAGACATCTGAGCTTCGATTGCAGCCGTGTCAGCTCGCCATATTGAAAGGTTTAGGACAACTATACGTACGTCTGTGATGCAATTTTTCTCTGCGCGTGCTCAGTTCACCACCAAGCAATCGAGCGGAACCGCTCACCAGCGGGTGCTGGTGCCGAGTATTGCCCTATTTTTGCCTAAAATGTTATAGCTCCCCCGCCGGAGAAAAGGCCGGACGGTATCACAATGCGTAACCCGATCAGCAGTTTAGAACGTTCAGCCCCTCAGTTTACCTTCGGCAGCATAGCGCTGGCCGTGGTAACGCTGGCTTGCTTGTACCTTCACGCGCATTTCGCTGCGACGGCGTTTGCCTATTTGTTAGTGGTATTGCTGTTTTCGTTGATGGGCAGCTTCATCGCGTCGTCCGCGCTTTGCATCATAGCCATCGCTGCTCTCGCTTACTACTTTGCGCCGCCGGCGTTCAGCCTGCGAATCGATGACCCCCGAGATCTACCGGTGGTTGTTGCATTCTTTATTGCCTCGATTGTGGGAGCGCACCTGATCGGAAAGCTCCGCCAGGAAAGAGAGGCTGTGCGTGTCGTTGCGGCCAAGCTTCAACGGAGTGCGGCCGATTTGGAGGATCGCGAAAAGCGGTGGCGCGCCATCTTTGAGCACAATCCGGCCATGTACTTCATGGTCGATGAAGCCGGCACTATCCTCAACGTCAATACGCTCGGCGCAACACAACTCGGCTATGCTCGCGCTGAACTGATCGGTCAGTCCGTGCTGGAGGTATTTCTCGAGGAGGATCGCGCGTTCGTTCGGGAACGCGTTCGGACGTGCCTGGAGGATGTGGGACAAACGCGCACTTGGGACGTCCAGAAGGTCAGGAAGGACGGCTCTGTCTTGTGGGTACGTGAAAGCGCCAAAGCCATGCTCTGGGCGGATGAGCAGCCCATTGTCCTTATCGCTTGCGAAGATATCACGCTGCGAAGGCAGACCGAACTTGCCCTGCAGCGGAGCGAAGCACATTTGGCCCAGGCGCAGGAGTTGAGTCACACAGGCAGCTTCAGCTGGAACCCCACTACGGGCGAGGCCTTCTGGTCAAAGGAAACATTTCGCATTTTCCAATTAGATCCTGACACAGTGCCGCCGGGGCCGCAGCTCGTCGTTGAGCGCACTCATCCGGACGATAGGGCTTCGGTTAAAGAAATTATCGATCGCGCGATGCGAGACCCGAGCGATTTCGAGCACGAATACCGGCTTCTGCTACCGGACGGCTCGGTAAAGCACATCCATGCGCAGGCACGAGCGACGAGAACAGCCTCTGGTGACATCGAGTTTGTTGGGGCAGCTACGGATATTACGGCGGCCAGGCGAGCAGAACAGCAGCTGCGCCGCAGCGAGGCCTATCTGGCCGAGGCCCAGCATCTCAGCCACACGGGCAGCTGGTCCTGGGACGTCTACGGTCTAGATTTCATATATCGCTCCGCCGAGGTCGATCGTCTGTTTGGCTTTAGCCCACAAGAGCCGGTATCGATCGAGACCATTCGATCGCGCATCCATCCGGACGACTTGCCGCGGCTACAGGAGGTGCAGCGCCAGGCGATTGAACACAAGGAGGGGCAGTTCGAGTATGATTTTCGTATCCTTCTACCAGAGGGCGGGATAAGACGCATACACTCCGTTGCGCACGTGGTGGTCGGCAGCGATGGTAACGTCAGCGAGCTGATCGGAACACATATGGATGTCACCGAGCAACACGCAGCTAGGGAACGCCTGGAAAACACACTTGCCGCGCTGCGCGAAAGCGAACAGCG
>Ga0209389_1006366_pt1 | contig 10243 bp, 4 predicted proteins | sample CowpearedBW_FD_187526 | JGI IMG/M metagenome (GOLD analysis project Ga0209389, IMG submission 187526) | Root nodule microbial communities of legume samples collected from California, USA - Cow pea red BW (SPAdes) (version 2) | ecosystem: Host-associated > Plants > Roots > Nodule | place: USA...
GCTACCGTTATTTTCTTTGCACAAGGAATTAAATTAAAGACTCTCAAAATAAATAAATTTAATAATTAAGAAATTAAATAAACAGAAAAATAATATTTTTTTTAATATTTTCAAAACCCTTACGTAAGCTTGGTCGATTATAATCATCATTTTTAAATAGGACAACAAATACAAAATTAAAAGGAATTAAAATATTTGTATCATTCCCGATGATGCTTCATTCTCTGGATTAATTCAATTGTTTTTATTAATATATTTATTTTTATGATGAAAAAGGACACATACTCTAACATAATAAAGAATTATAATATAACTACTTCTTATCTTTAACTGCTTATAAAACTAAAATTGCATATATTGGACTGTGATCCAAATGTAAAATCTCAAATAAAACGTTTATTCTTTCTTTACTTTTTATTTGAAGATACGTATATCCTTAAATTTGAGAACCAAAAGTACTGTATACATCATTTATAAACTTATCTACCTATAATATTAACTATATATTTGTAATCATTTTACTTAAATATCGTTTTCCCTTCATTTTAATAAGATTTTCTCCCTTTTTTGTTTTTCATTTTTCTCCTTTTATCTGCTTTCCTCACTTCGTCTGATATTCTTTATTAATGAATGATAATATTTATTTTGCTTAGATATATAATTTTTATATAGATGTACAACAAATATAAAAAAGAGAAAAATGTGTTTACAATTGCATATTATTTCTATGATGTTATATTTTTGCCACTTGAAGTCCACCATGATGTATGCTCTCAACTTCAACAACCCGCAACTTAGGTTTCAGAACCTAAATTTGAATCTCCTCTTATTTCCCTAAAAAAAATATCCACTTTCAGAAATCATTTTAAAAGATAAAACCGTAGTCACTTTGCTCAATGAGCTTTCAATATTTTTTTTTTCTCAAAATCAAGCTTTAGTAAAGGATAATGTGAGGAAAAAAAATACTTTTGAAATGAGAGTAGTAAAAATTAATAATATTAAGGTTTGTTTGCAATTTTAGTTTCTTATTATTTTCGTATTCGTAACTTTGGTTTTAAATTTTTAATTTTTTTAATTATTTGTAATATTTTTATGGGCTAAATAAAAAAAACGGAGTGAGTTAGCCTGCATTATCAGCCCTGTCTTCAATCAACCATAGTTTTTGTAGTTTTTTTTCTTTTAACTATAAATACGAGACAATGAAATTGAGGAAAAAGGCTTGCGGGTGTAATGTAACACCCCATTTATTTAATATAGCTAAATAAGGATATATCACACAATATAATATAAGAAGCGAGGATAAAAGAGTATAACGTCACTCCTACATATATCCCAATTGCGTAGAGGACGAAAAAAAGAGATACACCACGATGTCGGGTACAAAGTAAAGTAAGAGAATAAAAATGATTTAAACAAATTTCTGGAGAAAACAATACATGGGCCTTAGCCCTAAATGAAGAGTCCAAGGGCAGAAGTCAACCCAAAGACTAAGCAGCAGAACCATCACCTCCCTGTTGACCACGGGTGTTCCTCGCATCTGCTCACATCAACAAGTTGATGATCATCGCAAAAGAGAGTACCACACAGCAAGACACACAGCAAAAACAGAAGGGTAAGCTAGAACCAAAAGTGGTTTTATCATGCAATCAGATATGCTTTCACAGTCAATTATACATACACCACTCAAGCATGTTATGACCTTTCAAAACAATACACTAAGACTCGACTCATCCAGATACATATAACCTGGTCGGATTCAGCGGATGCTTGCACTTGTGGTGGATACCTCTGCTCACCCCCGAGCTATGTGTTACAAGTGTTACAATGAATCAATTTTCCCTCACCACAAGGTTAACCCTTAATGAATTTCAGGCCTCCTACTACTCTCACCACAGGAGTTAACTGACTCCTTAGAGTGTCAGGATGCAACCTTACCTTGAATCCTTACCTAGTTATACAGATGAGGCACCACCATGGGCACCCACTAACAGGGGCCATGGGATTACGTCCCGACCACTGAAGCACGACCCTGAAAATCTCACCTAGAGATCCCAAGGAATTACGCACTGACACGGACCAACATTCTTAATCAATCAAACGGATTCAACATACATACACACATATATACATATACATCACATACAGTTTCTCATAATTCACCTCTTTCGTATTCCCAGCCAAACCATACCAACTTATTATTCTCGAACTATGAATATGGAACTCCGTCTCATATCATTATCATGCCACATTGATACCAACCATTTCATGTCTCATGTCGAACTCATACCAAACTCATCATTTCAATTCCATGAATCATCTCATACATATATCATACTCACATCAAGTTAGAGCTCATAAATCACAACTCATACGCCCTCGCATTTCATGTATACTCATTCATTTCATATTTTAACATAGCAATATAACCAAGCATGTATTTAATACCTCAAATAAGGATTCCGAATAGTACCCCCACATTCTCTTGCCCAACCCTCGCTTAGGCTAGAGGCCCTCGCTCAGGTGAGAGGGGTTCTCTCGCTTAAGCGACAAGCCCTCGCTTAGGCGAGATCGCGACAGAGGCGAACGGGTGTTTCTCGCGTACTCACTTAGGCGAGTCCTTCCTCGCCTGAGCGAGCCCGCTCCTCGCCCAAAAGTAAGGCCCCTCGCCTGGGCTGCAACTATAGCGACCCATCCTCGAACCCCCACGCAAGCTCGCTTAGGCGACCGTCTCTCGCCTGAGCGAGATAACACCTCGCTCAAAACTAAGACCCTCCGCCTGAGCGAGAGCTCGAGTGCGAGCTGAGGTTGGTTCTCTGCAAGTCTCGCCTAGGCAAGATCAAGTCGCTTGGGCGAGATCAATAGACTACGCCACTGTTCAACCTGCATCAGTTATACATTCGCACCCAATAATATTTCCAACCATCTCATACGTTCACAATAACATGCAAATCTCAAACAATCACGATACAAACACACAACCACAGAAAACGCATTACACAACCAGAGGGTTATAGCTTCCCTTACCTGGAAAAGGGCCAACAGTTGGGTTCTTGGGTGTAAACAGAGAAAGGCAGCAGCTCCTAGAGCGGTTTAGCGAGGTGGAATGAAACTGGCTCGAACAAGTGCGACGAAGCTCCAAGGCTGAACCCTATCGGAGAGGGTGACAGCTACTCAAAGGGGGTTAGGAAATATGTTTCAACAAAGTGAGAGGAATGAGGTTTAGGGCAGACTTAGGGTTTGTTTCCCTTTGGGCCAACCCTTAGGCTCAACTCACATGGGACAACCCTTTTAATTTAGGGCAGAAACTATTGGGTCTTACATCAAGTGATCGGATTATAATTAAATTGTTATGCTTAGACTTTTATACTCTCAAGTAAAAAGAAGAGTTGTGTATCATCTATAGCTTTTAGTCATACAATTGGCCATACAGAAAAATTATAAAGATTATAATTCAATTATAATCTTTATAATTAAATAAAAATTATAATTTTAGTCTAATGATAATCGCTTGATCTTAATATTTATTTATTAATTTAAAAAAAAAAAGAATTTAATTATGTCACTTATTTCACCCACTTTGTTTTTTTTAAAAAAAAATATATGATATACAATGATAATTTTGTAATTTTTTAAATTTTTTTATCTTTAATATTTTGTGAAACTATTTAAATTTTGTATTAGTATCTTTTTATCTTACATTTGATGAGTAATGTGATTTATTTTGAATTTTTTTTTCATGACGACAATAAGGTGATTTATAGTTTAATTTCGTTTGGCCGTTCTTTTTCTGTCTGTGATTTATTCGAGATGTTTAATTTGCTTGAAGTATTTGTAGGTGAACATTCGTCTCGGTTATTCGTTTTCTAGATCACTATTTTCTTCTTCAAATTGAAATCGTAGTTATTTTTTAGACTTCAATCACCACACAATGTATGAATGTATCCATTAAATTATTTTTGTTGATATTTATTTATTTTTTGTTTAATTTTTACAAGTTTGAAATATTGAAATTAATTGTTAAAATTGATTTAATATAAATGACTAATGTTATTATAAATGTTAAAAGCTGTAATTTAAAATTTAGTAATATTAAAATTTATATGGACTAATTAATTATGTTAGTTTCTAAGAGCGACTTAATAAATTAGTCGTGGTTTGTTTAAAATTGTAAAGACTAAATTATAGGAAAATTGTAAAATGTATTGTAGGGAGATTAAAAGGGATATTATAGTTTAGATTGATTGTAGGAATAATATATATAGTAAAATGTTTGCATGATATTATTTGCTTTTGTTGAACTAATTTTATTTAAATTAAGTATTGTATACATGAACACATTTGAACCGTCTATGTTTCCCATTTGAGAATTAATATAAATAGTTAAACACTGATGATTTGTATTAAATATCAAAATCTCTTATTGAAAAAATTGAGAGAATTATTTGTCATAATTTGTTAATACATATACACCGTAAGTCTATTCTTAATTTTCCTCAAATTTTAATTGAAATAAGTTTGTGTTGTTATTTAATAACATATTTAACTACGATGATGTTTTGTTATGATTTTTATTTTGTGTATTTTAAAAACTCATATAAAATGTTTGAAATATTTATCAATTTTAAGATAATAGACTACTAGGTTTGAAAAAAAAATCTATAACAATGTATAAAGAGAATTTCCTCTTTTGTCTCCACATTTCAAAATATCAAATTTACCCTTTAAAATATAATTATTTATTACATCTTTGAAAATTGACTGTTATTTTTACAAGTTTTTTTAAAAAATTGTTTATCTCTGTTTATTTTTTTTGTCTCTATTTATCAACAGTTATTATCTCATCTTTTCTAATATATTAACTTAAAAACATTACATTATTATCACCTACTAATATAATATTATACATTTTAAAAAATCGTACTCTATGCCTCCCCGAATATACTGTAATAAAGTTATTGTATTAGATGAGAAAAAATAGAAGAGGATTTAAATAAATTTGCAACCAAACTCTATTTAACTATACGGTGAAGATGAATGGGTGGTGGGAGTGAAAGTTAAATTTGAAAAAATAAAATGGCAGTGTGAATTAATGAGGTTACATTATTCTTTAATCTCAGTGTTATTTTAATCCATTTTTTATTTATTTTTAACTTATCATTTTAATTATTTTTAATTTATTATATCATATTACTAAAAGAATTAAAATAAATAATTAAAAGGTAATTAAAATAGTAGATTAAAATTAAGTTTAAATATCATTATTTTATATATATTTCAACATAAAAAAATGTTTAGAAATTTCACATTAATTAGTCGTAAGATAGATTTATAAAATATAAATACAAATATCTAGATAATTTTATAAGATTGAATTAAATTTAAAATTCATTTGTTAAAATATGCACAATTTAGATGTTATGTAAAAAATTACATGTAATATAATAATTTTACGATCTTCTTTGCTTATCTCTCATGTTTAACTTACACATTCTTCTACGATACACATGTTATTTAGAGAAAAAATCTATTACCATAAATATTTTTTGACTTTAATAATATATATCTTTTGATTTAGTTTTTTATTATGATTCAATTATCTATTTTTTAAGTATGTTAACTAGAATCGAGTAATTAAGACTATAAAGAATAAAATAACTTACCACTATTAGTATTTTATTAACATTGTTTACATATTAAATTATAAGGGAAAAAACTATTTAAATAAAAAAATGTAAAGATAAATATATTTTTTTCGTTAAGTTTGATATATGTCTAGAAGGTGTCTCACAATAAAAGAATCCATAGTTTTATATTATATGTGTGTGTGTGTTTTTTTTTCTAAAGAATCAAATAAGATTGTATCAATTTGTGAATGTTTTAAAATTGAGATTGTATCGAGAAGATATGTCTGATTAGGAGCTAAACTCGACAATATCTTGTATTTGAAAAAAAAAAGAATTAAAGTAAATATTTATATATTTTAAACTTAAATGAGAGATTACTTGGTAAACGATGAATGTGATTCTAAATTGAAATTGTTACGAATTGAAGTTATATATTTTACATGATCAAAGCCAAATAAATTATAAGTTTTGTTGGTTTGAGGTCTCTTCAAGTTTATTATGCTTCATTTGATTAAATGAAGAAAGAGAGGAGAAAAGGAAAAGTCATTATGCATTTTTTATATTCATTAAACTATAGTACTTCTAATATTCATTTTTCAACAATTGGATATTGACTAAAGATTGGGAATATGAAAAAATATGTTTGTAGTCATTTCCATATTGATTATATTCCAACACATGATTATATTGGTCCAAATTGTCTCAAGCTTGTCAAAAACATGTTAAATCCATTTCAAAACTAGCTTTATTTTTTTAAAAAGGATAAACTTGAAAAAAAAATCTATACATATTATTCTCATGAAAATAATTAATCCACCATAAAATAGATTTTTATATTAGTTCAACGTATCTACAATTTATGTAAGTTAATACTCAAATTATCCAATCTTTCATATATTTCATTAACATCTAAAATCTAATCAAATTTTCAACAACACAACATCAATGATTTACTTTTTAATATGTTCCTAAATCATTCTACTACTTTCTTTCGTGCCGTTATAACCTTACTCACATTTCAATGTTAACTTTCAAAAAACACGTTGTTCTTTAAAAAAAGACTTTTAAAAAAGATAATGAACTTGGTAAGATGAGAAATCCAAATTTATTTTAAAAAAAACTTTTAAATAAATATGTATATTATTATAAATTTATACTATCATATTTTGATATTAGTTAAGTTAGGTTTGTTATTGACTATTTTTTGGATTATGATCAGGGATGTCAACACGACACGTAGGGTACGGGTAGTAGTTTTCTCATATCTTACTCGTATTTTTTTTAATATCTGCGGATATTTACAAAAGAAAATTTTAATATTTAATAAAAAAATTTAACCATAAAATCAAATAAAAATACAATGCATAACCTTTATAAATTTCAAATAAAGTAAAAATAACTCATTTAAATAGTGTTGAATGACAATTTACAAATAAATGAAGATTTTTTTAAAACCAATTGATAAAAAATAACACATTCAAAATCAATGTGTTAATGTTTTAATATTTTTTTTAATTTAAATTATAGTATAGCGGATACATATATTCATCGGTACGAATACTATGATACTTGTACCTGTCATGTTAACATGTGGGTATAAAAAATATTCATACCTGTTACCCGCCAATATTCATCTTCAATATTCATTTCCTACTCGTTGCAAGTTTTATCCGTGAATACAAATTTTTTTTTCCATCCTTAATTTTGATAGTCCTTATAAAAAATAATGACCTAAATCATCTAACAATAAAATACAGGTTTTAAACCTTAAAAATTGATGATTTTTATAAAAATGAAAATAGTTATTTTAACTTTTATATATAACTTTTTAACTTAAAATACAACTACCATTCTTTTTTAACTTTAAATACTATTTTCTAATATTTATAAGAACAAACTATTACTTTTATTAAATTTTATTCAAATAAGATATTATAATAGCATGAACAAATCTCTTTTAGTACGTAATAATAAACTGTGCACCAATCCACATTTAACAATATTTCTAGCAACACTCGTACACTTTCTTTTCACTAAGAAAAGTACAATGTGCCACTTGATTACAATTTAAAAGAAGTACGTCACATCTTACAAATATCTTATAAATAAGAACCATAATATAAATAACCAACTATAACTATTACAAACTTTAAATAACATATAACATTAAACAACCATTAAGTAAAATCAATGTAAATATAATGTGCATTTTAGTTTAGTTTGATTTGATTTTTTAGAACAAAACTAAAAAAATTAACTCAACCATGTATATGTGATTTTTCAATTTTATTTTGTTAAATTTTAGTTTGATCAACTTTTATATTTGTTGCAATTGGTTTGATCATTCACAATTATTGGGATTAATTTGACTCTTCATAACTTTTTATATTAGTTCTGAACACACTTGTTATCAGAAAGTATAATATAAATTTAGAATTTTTTTTTTGGCAAAACCTTCCTTCAATTCCTAAAATAATAAAGACTTACACGATCATTGCAATCTATTAATATATTATACAAGTCATGGTACACGAAGGGTAATATCTATTATTATAAGTTGTAGAATTCTAAATATACACTTCCCGTAATTTCTAAAATCATAATTTGTATTTAGAAAAAGGTTTTCTATAATTGTTTTTTAAATATTTTCATCTTAGTGCAATTTACCTTCATTCTATCTCGACCATATATAATTTCTTAAATAAATTGTCACTAATGTAATTTTAAGTTTTGGAGTAAAAATATGAGATTTGAATACAATATAAAAAAAAACTTATAAATTCATCGTTTTTAAATTTTAGGTTAAACGTAATATTAATATCTTGTGTGTTGATATTGGTGTTGCATATTCTATTCAACATTCCTCATAATATTCATGAGTGATATCAAAATTAATATATACTACTAAAAAATTTATATTCCTGTCAATCTTTTTTTTATTTTTTTTAGAAAATATTTATAAATTTTGTTATGAAAAAAAATTGTAGGAAATTACTGTCAATTTTTTTGAAAAATATTTTGTATAAAACATTTTTTGCAACAAATTTTATAAGAAATACTTGTGAATTTTATAATTTTGTAGAAAATAATTATCCACAAAGGAATTACCTACCAATTAAAATTCTTAAAAAAAATAATAGGAAAAAGTCTTTTCTTGCAAATTTTATTAACAAATTTGCAAAAAAATTCTCATATAACCTATTCCTTATATAAAAAAATATCAAAATTACATTTATCTTTCGAATCATATCACATTATATGAATAAATTTATATGAATAGTATTTCAAAAACTATCTATAATATTAATAAAATCATTTTAGTGTTTTTTCCCGTACATAAATTTTTACTATTTTTTTAAGTAACCCTTTTTCTAACTATCCGCTTATTAAAAAAAAGTTACCTCTAATAAAACTATGCAAATTGTAATTTAATAATTACTATTTTCATTTTAATAATTATTATTGTAATATTATTTTCATCGTGTGATTCTACTAGTCATTAATAACGATTATGTGATTCCAGTAGTTATTAATAATGAATTATAATGTTTAATTTAACTCCAAATATTCTCAAAACAGTATTTATGGTCATTTTAAAAGTTTGAAATTTCTAAAAGCTAATTATCACTTTTTAAAAATAATTACAATTAGTAAATATAAATCTAATTATTTAATTCCAAAACATTTCTATCATTTTAATTTTTGTACAATGCATATATGAAACTTTTGGATAACTAAAATCAAATAATTTTAAGTGACTAAAACTTTAATAACTAATATTAGAGATTGTTTTGAGTGTAGGGACCAAACACCTAAAATCAACACTTAAATTACCTTTTTCTCCTCAGCTTTCTTCTTATGTAGCTTGTCGTATCCTCTGTTCCACACAATCTTCCTTATTCCTCGATCGGTGTACCTGTCTAAAAGGTTCCGAGATACTTAAGTCAGTTAAGACCGATCGGTAGATAATCGTAACTGCTGTAATAAATGCGAATTAAAGATTCTCACCAACCTACCTTAGGCCCCTATTTATAGTTTCCAGTTTGGGCCTGTGATTAGGGCTCCTTAATCATGGCCCAATGGCTTTTTAATTTTGATTACTGACTTGTTTTATCTTAATTAATCTGATTGACTGGTCAAGGTTCCCATTTGGCCGATCGACCGGAGGTCGCACGGCCTGACGGGTTGCCCTTTAAAGGTGAGAGTCTCTATGAAGATGGAGACAACATTCAAATGAAGATGAAAGCGGAGGGAGTGTTTAGTCCGTCTGACCGACAGGTAGCGAATATAGTGTGCTCAAAGCTAAGACTCCGATGGGTTGGTCGCCTTAGCGTCTACTACGAGGTTCATCCGTGACGGACGATCGTACAGTGTAGAGACTAATTTATACTCCAATTCATAAATTAGTTATAATTTTTTTATTAACTAGTTTTGAACCTGTTGGCACAGGTGATTCATGATTTATTTATTAATTTTGTTTAAATATTTTACATGTAATTATTAAGATACTTTTATTAAGAATAATTTAGTTGATATTAATAATAAATATTTGTTATAATTTAATAATATTAATTTGGTATTAGTAATTTTAGAAATAATTATTTATATTAAAATTTGTA
>Ga0209389_1006374_pt1 | contig 10238 bp, 8 predicted proteins | sample CowpearedBW_FD_187526 | JGI IMG/M metagenome (GOLD analysis project Ga0209389, IMG submission 187526) | Root nodule microbial communities of legume samples collected from California, USA - Cow pea red BW (SPAdes) (version 2) | ecosystem: Host-associated > Plants > Roots > Nodule | place: USA...
TATATATATATATATATGAGGGTATTTTTCTGCATTAAAGTTTAGCGGGTACGGATATCCACGGGTACGAATACTATGATACCCGTACCCGCCCCGTTAACATGTGGGTATCAAAAATACCCGTACCCGCGGGTAGCGAGTATCCATTTTTAATATCCATTTCCTATCCGTTGCGGGTTTTATCCGCGGATATCCGCGAATACGGATTTTTTTGACATCCCTATATATATATCTTAAGGTTGTATTTTTATTGTAGCTCGATTATTAATTTTAGGTTAAAAATCCTTTTTTGTCTCAATTTTTGGCAAGTTTTGTCAAATAAGTCATAATTTTGTTTATGTGTTCAAATAGGTCTCAATTTTCGTCAATTTTGTTCAATTTGGTCTTTTTTTTTTGCTAACACCGTTTAAATCATTGACAGTCATGAACATTAATTGTCACGTGTCACTTGTGGTTTTTTGATTTTTTTTAAATTTTTTAAATTTTTTAAAAATTTTAAAATATTTTTAATTGTTCACGTGTCAACCCAACAGCGTGCCACGTGTCAGAGTCAATGTTTTATATTCAATTTAGTGACTAAATCATATGGTCTATTAGTGACAAAGAAATTTGATTTTTTAAGCCAGGAGTGACTTGTTGTTTAAAGAATACTCATGTTAAGTTAGGAGTAACTTATTGTTAAAAAAAAAAACTAAATAGGGTTAGGCATGACTGAATACGATCCAAAAGAATACTTGGGGCTTTTAATCAAGAGTGACTAGCTGTCATAGAATACTTTATGGGGTTAGGGAGAAGTGGCTGTGATAAAAAGAATACTTTTGTACTATGCATCATTAGTTTACCTATTGTAACTTGACTATTTTGTCAAGAATTAGACATAATCTTTGCTATGAATAAACCAACATAAAAATAATGAGTAAATCTTTTCTCCTTAATCTATTATATTGCATGGTATATTATCTGTACTAACCTAAGAAGGAAGAATCTTTTGAACTTAGCCTTTTGAGAAAGGTTTTGATTGATAATATTTCAAATAGAAAATTACGATCTAATTGCACAATATCATATGTGATGAATGTCAAGATGACACGGGAAAATTTGAGAAATTCTTTTAAAACATAATTTAACCCCCCTTATTGATTTTCTTATGTTTTCTATAATTGGTATAAGAGCTTAAGCTGCTCGAAAGGGTTTGACACCTGACAACATTTATAGAAAAGATCTAATATATAAAGTAGAGTCATAATAACTAATCATGAAAGTAACCTTCCTTTCTCGACCTCTGATGTTCTTGGAAGAATATTTTCCTTATTGGAAAGATAGAATTGATATGTACATCAAGCCCACACAGTATCGACTAATTGTAAAAGGAGTAATGACTCCATTTTTATGATCCCCTCTAGTGACATATTGCTTCTTCTTAGGATTTCCATATATTCTATTCTTCATTCTTAACTCAACTTTGTAAATCAAAGGAAGTTTTGGAAGTTGATGCAATTGTGAACTGAGACACGTGTTTTATGGCTGAAAAGTGAACTAAGTGTAGTTTGACCTTTGGTAACTATTTTGCTAACAACTTTTTACACAGAAGCCCAATTGAGTTGATGTTTGTTGTGCTGGATATTAGACTCAAGCTTTGATCCCAATAGAAGGTTACAATTTTTGGAGCTTTAGTTTGATCACAACTCAAGTTAGAAGAGAATGGTAGTTTGCAAAGAACCAAGCCTAACTTAACCCGAAGTGTCTTCATATGCTCATGGAATTCAGTGCAATTAGAAATTCCCTTTCTGAACAAATTGAGGTTGGATTGCAGAGCACCAGAAAAGGCAAGATAAGAATCAAAAGTTCCATTTTAGCTGACAAAGAAATTAGAATGTTTGAATCTTTTCAAAATTTGGCCGGCTCAAGGGTAAAACACTCGTTTTAGGCTTCCAATAAAAGAAAGCCTCCAAAAAAAATTTACTACTAATATTTCTCTATTAAATTAGTTACAAAATTATGTTTAAGAAAAAAATCTAATTTTTTTAGTACTGATATACGTCTATTAAATTAATTATAAAATTATGTTTAAGAAAACAAGGCCTTAAAAAATATTTTTTTACTAATATAGCTCTATTAAAATAGTTATAAGTTTATGCTTGAGAATAAAATTTAATTAAATTATTCATAATATATGTTAATTTTGATGGGTATTAAAAATGATAATTAATGAGTTAAAACCTTTTCATAGTAAACTATAATTTTGTTAACGAAAAAGAGAATGATTAGTTATCTTTATTCTCTATAATCAATCTGAATTCTATTTTTTTTTTTATTTCTATGTGACTTCTCTATCCTCTCTTTACTTCCCTATCTTCTAATAGTCATTTTTTAGGGTTTTGACAGGTTACATTCCTTGAATCTCATGTTGCTTGCGTGTTCCAATTTTTTCATCGCCATTTATGATTAGTATGTTTTTTCTTACTATTGGTGTTGCTATTGTTTTTATTCTGTTTTGGATTTGTAATAAAATTAGAACTGCATTTCTTTTGCCCAGTATTCTTTGTTAATGTTTTCTTCCATCTTGTGCATGTTCTTTATGTCTAAGATAACTTGATTTTTTTTTCATTTTACAATTCTTGTCCATTTTATGTTATAGATGATTTGCTTGTTCTCTCATTATCTTGAATCAATGCCATGTTAGGTATGAAGAAACCAAGCAAACCGAAATTAATTTTTGAGCGATTCCTCATGGCGGTACCACCTAAGCTATCTAGGCAAGAGTCATTCGAGATATAAAGAAGTGGTACTGACTACACATATGCCACTTAAACAGATGAACCGTATAGGGGGAGTACATTGGATTGGGAGAATCAATGTTTAATTAAAGGTGCGAGTGGTACTATCGTTTCTAATGTGTGCTATAATATTGCATTCTATTTTGTTGATGTGATGTGGCTCTTGGAAGGGGAGGAGGAGATGAATAGAGTCTGGAAAGCAAATTCAAAAACTATGCGTACAAGTATAAAATTACAAACAAATTAACTACTTAAAAATAAATGTATAGGGATAAAGAGAATGCACATAACATATTTATACTAGTTCACCTCCACCCGAGGCTACATCTATTCTCTTAAGCAACCTGCTTAAGATGTTCCACTCAAAAAAACTTTGATTAGTAATGAGTATCACCCTCTCCAGGTTGCTTAAGTTTTAACATCTCCAGGTACACAAGTTCAAAACCACTTCAGGACAGACCAAATATCAACCACTTCAAGTATCCTTCTCAATCTCCTTTGAGATCAAGAACTCCTAATTATAACAATAAAAAAATGACACTCTCAACAAGAGTGTACAACATAACTCATAGGTTAGAACTTCACTCAATGAAGGATATTACAATATTCAAGCTCTTAACCCAATTTCTCTAAGACATTATTCATATGAAAAATTCAGACTAATTTGTTCTTTCCCTTTTCTCCTATGTGTATTCTTGTCAAAAGGTTATACTTTAACTATATATATGTTTCTTCAGCCAACCATTGAGAATTCGAGTTGCAACTCTTCATTGAAATCTTCTTCATATGGAATGATTTCATTAATTCTTTAATTTGATTCTTCATTTTGAATCTTCAATGTCATTCTTCAAGATTTCAATTCTGAATTAGTTGATGCTCTTTTAGAACATCTTCTTTACTTTAGTAATTGAATTCAAACTTATTTTGAATTGTACTCTCTTCAACGTTCACAATTCGTCTTATTATGGAAACTTTGTGCAACTTGATTCTACATTTGAATCGTTAGAGCAATATACTATTCAATCAATCTAATAGTTCATTCAATGATTATTTCTTTAACTCATTGTTTGACCTTTTGATTTTGAAAACTTTCTTGTTCTAAATTATAACTATCATAAGAGAATTTTCTATGAATGTTGTAATTCATAAGATTTAATCTCTACTTTAATAAGTTTGATAAACATATTATTTCACATGAATAATCAGAGATCATAGCATATAACAGACCATCAAAGCGCATTATCAATGTTTCAACAATAAAGGTCGTCTAAATCTTTGGTAGTCTAATGACTTAAGCTATCTTGGGTCGTCTAACCCTTTTGGTCGCTTGACACGTTGGTCATCTAATGGCTTAAGCTGTCTTGGGTCGTCTAACCTTGGTCATCTAAGTTATTTAACACCCAATCGTCTACCACAATCACTTAGGTTGTCTAGAGACTTAAGTTTTCTAATGTTTTAACTTGATGATTGCCACTGTTGGACTCGTCTAACACCTTGACTTATCTAATCATTGGACTTGTCTAATGTTAAGACTTGGTCTTTACATTTACCAAACTTCTTGCTTTCAGTGACACACACAATGTGTGAATGTTAATCGTTTAAGCACATGCAAGCAACAATGCATATAATATATTTTCATCTTCGAAATACTTTCATGAATTCCTTAATCTTATCATCTTTATTAGTCGTTCTCTTTTAGTAATCTAATCACAAACTTTATTTCTAACAAGAGCCTTACTCATCTGGTAGACATCAAAACCATATTGATTGTTGGGGCATGTCTATTTTAGCAATCTTCTTCTTTTTGATAATGACAAAACCATTCATTAATAATTCATCATATTAGTATCACAACACATAATTGATCAATGATATATTAGGTTAAAATAGATTAAAATGTGTTAGATTAACAATATAACAATTTATGTTAACATTTATAATTGGTTAGCATAATCTCAATTATTAGAATGTGAAAGATTATGATTGTTGTGTTAGAGTTAATAGGCACAAGATCACAAAGGGGAATTAAAATTAGTCAAATTATACTAAAATCATTATTAAATCTAATATGTTACGATGAATTAAACCAAAGTTGGAATAAAGCAAAAAGACTTTAAACAATTTTTTTTTTCAAAACATTAAAAACATTTAAAAGTAAAAAGACCGAACACCTAAAAACAAAAAGTCCAAAAGATTCAAAACTGCAAAAACTGAAATCTTTAAACATGTTCTCACTTTGTTTAGCTTTACTTTTCCCTCTTTCTTTTCTTGTCCCCATTTTTGTTATAATAAAAAAGATATAGATGTAAAAGGTGTCATCATTGTTACAGGGTAGGCTTGGGTGAAGAAGGGGTGTGACGAGGATAATATATATGATGTATACCTTTCTTGTGGTTCTAGGAGTTTTAGGCTAGGGAAAGTTTGGTATGTGAAGGGATTTAAAAACCCGCATGGAAAGGCAACATGTGTAGAAGGTGGTTCTGGTTTGATGCGAGTGTCATAAAAACGGAGAGGCTTCTTATTTTGAAGATGACGAGGATAGTGAAAATTGTGGTTTGCGACGTGTCATACAATTTTTACGTATACTAGGTTTGCATAAGGACATGGCTTAAAGGATTTTGTCTGGTGAGAGGGGAGAATATTTTTATTAGAGTTCATTGTCACAAGTATATCTAGGTTAAGAGGAGAGGTGCGATTGTGTATGTACCAATGATTGGAATAAATAGACATAGGTCAAACTTTAGAAAGGATGTAGCTTAGACATTTTAAGAAGGAATGTATAATTTGCAGTACTCAATTTTTAAAATCTTTGAAAAACAAAAAACAAGTTAAATCATTTTCAAAAAGAGAATCATAACCATTCTAAACTATATAGATTTTTTCAATTGTTTGAAGTAAAAGATATTTTCATCACACTTCATTTTCCAAAATAAGGAAATATGGTATAAGAAGTTTTTGGAACCAAAGCGATAAATATCAATCAAATAAACATTAAGTATTAATCATAATGAAATATGCATATTGTCTGAAGGCAATGCATGGCTATGAAAAGGCCATTAGAATGCACGAAGTAGAGCTATATGTGCATGTGATATTCTAATGTAACTTATATGCATCAAATTACTTAAATGTGTTTGATGCATTTATGTGTGTCTAACCGAACAAATGCGTCTGATAAGCTAATGCTACATGCACCTAATGTAGTAATATGTGTCTATCATGCTAAAATGTTGCTACTGCTCATCACATTACATTAATCATTCATTTACTGGAGTCATTCCTAGAAGGTTCATATGATTAAATCACTCTTCGATAAGATCTTTTGTAAATATATCTTCTAATGAATTATTTATTGAAACGAAATTTAAATCAATAATAATACCCTTTTGAACATAGTCTCTAATGAAATGATGCTTAATTTCAATGTGCTTTGCCCTAAAATGCAAGAAAACATTCTTAGCTAAGTTTATGGTAGCATTATTATCATAGAGTATAGGGAAGTTACTCTTGTTTATATTGTAGTCCTCCAATTGATTTTGGGTCTAGAGGGGAAATTGATATGTATTATGCTTCAACATTTGATAGAGGAATTGTTCTTTACTTTTTACTACACCATGTGATTGGATTTCCACCAATGAAGTGACACCCATTAGTGCTTTTTTGGTTCTACGTTGTTTTTTTCATAGTCAACATCACACTATCACTACAAAGTATAACTTTCTCAATTTTTGTAGCAGAGACCAAGATTAAAAATACCTTTAAGATATCTAAATATTCTTTCGACAACACTTTAGTATAGACAACTAAACATCAGGTCTAGATGTAGTGAGATATAACAATGATCCTACCATCTTCCTATATTTGGTATAAAATCTATAGACTAAATAGGATAATCAAATGCAATAAAAATAATACAAGACAAAGATAAACAAAGTAAATAAGGGATTAGATAACAAAATAATAAATAAAAGAAAGAAATAAAATTAGAAAAAGATAAAAAGAGATAAAAATAATACTAAAGAAAATAGGTTGATTCCACTACTTTTTCAAAATAGGATTCATCATTGGTAATCTAAGGATTATCGTTCAATTAATTATTTTCTTAGATTTTCAAATTAATAAATGTAAATTCATAATTAATTTGTTGGTGTTCTCACTATTAACCAAAGTACATTCTCAATTAAAAGCAAAAACTTTGTAGATTAATCATAGTAAATTTAAGCAAAGTTCATTCTCAATGAAATATTACTATGCCTTATCATGTCCATTCTCTTACCTTTTATGCAAAGTAAAAAGTTAATTAATAAAAGTAGATTCTTGATTAATTATTATTAAAGTTTTCACCTTTAGTCAAAGTATATTATTTATTAGGAGATTTAATTCGCCATGTGCTTCTGATTCCGACTCATGTGAGTCTTCATCGGATGTCTCCACAACTCAAGATGATATGATCTTCTTAGCTTTTTGTTGGGTTTTAAGAGCTAGATTTATACCTTTTGACTTCTTCTCGTCACCTTTTAGAATCTGCTCATGAACAATGATAATTCATACAAGTTCTTCCAAAAAATTTTCTCTAGGTCTTTGGAATCCCTAAAATTTGTATCTTGTGCTCTCTACTTTTTTGTGGAGTGCACAAGATTTTATCGTTCACATCATAATTACAATTTCTAAGAGATCTTAGACTATTTAGTAAAGTTTGTAAGCGTGTAATCATAGACTTTATTGACTCATTTTCTTGCATAGTAAAATTTTCATATTAATGCCTTAAAATGGTTAGTTTACTCCTTATGACCTCTTTGGATACCTTATGAGCCAATGCTAAAGTATCCCACATTTCTTTAGTAGAATACATTGCATGTACTTTAGCAATTTATTCCTCAAACAGAGAAAAAATTACATAGTTCTTCAATTTTTCATTTAACTAATATACATATTTTTGAGCAATATCTACTTTTCCCCTTGGTAGAAATTCTCCTTCGTAATCTAGTAGAGAGGAAATACCTTTTGTCGATGATATCTAGCAAGTCCATATTCTTTACTTCCAAATATGCCAACATTCCTAATTTCCATAATTCATACTTTTCATCTTTAAAGAGTGTAGGGTGATTCGTTTGTTGGTTGCTTCCTTCCACTGAATTTGTTAGATCAATAGTCTCTCTTCTTATTAAGGAGTTCGGTCAAAGCTCAAGCTTTGGTACCACTTTCTGGTGTGATGTGGCTCTAGAGGGGGGGGGGAGGGGGAGATGAATAGAGTCTGGAAAACAAATTCAAAAACTACGTGTATAAGTATACAATTGCAAACAAATTAAATACTTAAAAGTAAAAATATAAGGATAGATAAAATGCACACAATAGATTTATACTGGTTCACCTCCACCCCAGGTTACGTCCAATCTCTAAGCAACCTACTTAAGAAGTTCAACTAATCTGCAACTTTATTTAATAATGAGTATCACCCTTGTTTCAACCTTTCTAGATACACGAGTACAAAACCTCTCTTAGCTATACCGAGTATCAACCTTTGCAAGTATACATCTCAATATCCCTTAAGATCAGGAACTCTCAGTTACAACAATAACCAAATGGCACTTTCTCAAAAGGACTGTACAATACAATTCACAGGTAACAACTTCACTTAGTAAAGGATATTACAATATTCAATCTCTCAATACAATTTCTCTAAGATTGGTATGTGAAATTCACAACGATAAAGGTAGAACTAGAATAGAAGTTAGAAGAACATGATATGGCTAAGAAGAAACTTAAAAGGGAATTAATGGATATAGGTATGAGTATGCCCATTACCCGCTTAATATAGGAAGAACGGGACAAACAATTTATATAAGTTGGGTGTATGGGTATGGATTTTTAGTCGAGAATGGAAATGAGATAATTAAATATGTCTTCACCCTTCCTACTACGATCCCTACTTAGAAGGTTTGAAGATCACAATTCATATCTAAAACCCTTTTGATACTAAAGTAACTACAGTTTTCTACAAGAAGTTTTGACATTTTAGAGCTAGTTAAAAGAAATAAAATATTTATAATTCTAACATAGTATCTAAATCTATTTTAAGTAATTAATTTTAGGTTTATTAAATCACTTATTATTAGATTGTTATTAAAGCATTTATAAATGTTAAGGTGTTAAGTTTCTTGGTATTTATGCTATAACTAGATCCCTATGGTCAAGGGAGACAAGTTCAAAACAACCTTCATAACAGAGTTGGAAAATTATTATTGTGAGGTTATGCCCTTTGGCTTGGAATGTAGGGGCAACTTATTTGCGACTCATGGATAAGGTATTCCATGATCTCATTAGATGAAGTGTGGAGGTGTATGTTGATGACTACCAAATGCATCATATATATGAAAATGATTTAGGTTCAAAGACTACATTATATCCTTTATCACACAATTCAGTTATACTTATCAGATTATGCTTTAAACTCTCAACAGGGAGAACATCTTTGATGTTGAAAGAAGATCCATTACTTATGGTCCTTGTTCCAAGAATTTTCCCTTTGTTGTTATCTCTATAAGTCACGATTCCTTCATTCTTCAAACTCAACTTTGTGAACTTTGCAAGATCACTAGTCATGTTTAGGGATGTCAAAAATATTCTTACCCGTGGGTATCCGCAGATAAAACCCGCAATGGGTAGGAAATGGATATTAGAAATGGATACCCGCTACCCGCGGGTACGAGTATTTTTTATACCCGCATGTTAACGGGGCGGGTACGATTATCATAGTATCCGTACCCGTAGATACCCGTACCCGCTAAACTTTAATTCACAGAAATACCCTTATATATATATATATATATATATATATATATATATATATATATATATATATATATATATATTAGTAAAAACCATTCTGACATAATTTCAGCTTCAAGCATTGGTATGTTATCTTTTTCCAAGTACACTCTTTAACATTCTTCTCTTTCCCTTCTTTGAAATTGGACATATATATCAAACCTATATAGATAGTGACATTTATGGTATGTTTGTTGTCAAATGATGGAATCAAAATAAGAATACTTGGCACGTGGCAGTTGAGGTTTCTTATTTGATTATTTTTTAGGAATCAAGGAGAAAGTGTGCTTGTTGATCAAAGTACTAATTAAAGAATTTCCATTGTGTTGAACGTCATTTTATATTTATTTTTATAATTATTTGGACTATTATGAACTTGATTTTTTTTAACTTTATTGATAAGTTATGATATTGATGTATTTTATTTTATTTTATTTGAATTTATGATTAAATATTTGTTTTTTAAATAATTTTGTAAATACCCGCAGGTACCCATGGATACCTGTAGATATGAAAAAAATAGGTGATACCCACATAACGGATACCCGACAGATATGGTACGGGTACGGGCCGGATATTTATCAAGTGGGTAGGGTACAAGGGAGCTACTACCCGTACCGTACCTGCCCCATT
>Ga0209389_1006385_pt1 | contig 10227 bp, 10 predicted proteins | sample CowpearedBW_FD_187526 | JGI IMG/M metagenome (GOLD analysis project Ga0209389, IMG submission 187526) | Root nodule microbial communities of legume samples collected from California, USA - Cow pea red BW (SPAdes) (version 2) | ecosystem: Host-associated > Plants > Roots > Nodule | place: USA...
GAGTCTGCATCTGCTGTTGCATTCCCGCCCACCAATACTCTGCATCCTCATTCAGCAAATATGTGGCAAACAGCAGCTTCTGCTCATCTTCACAGTTCATCACTTTGAAGATCTTCTTACATTTGCGGAGCCACAGATTCGCTTCATCGGGAGAGGCTTTGCAAGTGAACTCCGCTAGCTTGTGGCGCACGAAGTCCTCCACAGTCGGCACCCTAACTGGTGCAATCGCCATTCTAGGTTGTGCTGCTACCGGTGTCTGCATTGCATCCACCATCAGGTTAATAGCCTCTGCGATGTCATCAGTACCACTACTCCTTCTCCTCCTGTTAGCAGCCATAGCCTGGATACGCCACATTACAACTGTTAAAACCAATTCACTTAGTTAAACAAAGTCACTCATCTCTTACCTACATACAATTAAATCACACACAATCAAACGGTAAGCTCACTCTCCAAAATCCCAAAAATATTTTTTTTAAATATTTTCAAAATTTTTGCTTTAATACCAATTGTAACATCCCTAAGGAATATTACTAATTTTAATTAAATAAAATAGGAAATGAAAATAAACCTCATTTAATATGATATCATTTCCCAAAACACGGAAAATTAAGAACTTTAATATAACATAATTCATATGTTCGCAATAACAGTATTACAAAATCCATCAAAATTCCACATAATAAATTAAATTTCAAAAGTCTAAATATAAAAATCCGATCAAAAACCCAGGTAGCCCCTGCACTCCGCCTCTAAGCATCTCCTGGCCCACCTATCAAATCATCCGCTCCCAAATAACAAGTTATCCGATCATCGTCACACACACACAGAAAGGGTGAGCTATGCACCATATATAAAAATATACATGAAATAAATATGCCACCCATCCCAAAAAGAACATGCCTAATTATTTCATTATTTTCAAATTGCCCATCCACGATCTCATAGTCCTTCATGAGTCATATACATGAACTAGGTCTTGGGACTTCATTGTGCTTCCACGAAACTAACCCATTCGTGGTCCATCCCTATGAGCCTATCCTTCTCATAGTCCTGCCCTACAAACTCCTTGTCTATAGTAAATCATCCAAGCCTTCTTAACTTAGACCCTGACACGCACGCAACCACCATACTATGGACTCGTCGCCCAATAGTAGCCGACAGAAACATAACAGTTCCTTGACCATCGTGCGTCCGACACATGTAATCACCATACTAAGGACTCCTCGCCCATTAGTAGCCGACGGGAACTCAACCAGTTCCATGCCCATCATGCGTCCAATCATCAAGCACATCCCAGACCCCTATTGGACTTAGTCCTTCAAGCCCAAATACCACAAACACAAGCATATAATTCCTATCCTTTAGGAAATAACAAGCAAACAGTCCAAACAGTGCACAAACACATGGCTCCGTGCCATTCTCGCTTTAGCCACGCATGTTCGCCCAAGCTAGAACCTTGGTCTCGCTTAGGTTAGTCCACCTCGTCTAAGCGAGCGTGTAACAATGTCTGTACCTCGTCATCTCGCTTAGGCGAGCTCTCCTCGCCTGAGCGAGACCTTTAGTCGCTCAAAACACACAAAGCTCCTCGTCTGAACAAGGATTCACTCAACAAAACTCCAAGTCTCATCGCAATCTCACTTAGGCGAGCCATTCTCGCCTAAGCGAGCATACTTGTCGCTCAGCACCCCAAAACCTCTTGCTAGGGTGAGACGTCGCACTCAAAACATCCAGGTTTCCTCGCCACCTCGCTTAGGCGAGCCAATCTCGCCTAAGCGAGATGGTATTTTGCCCAAACCCAACCTTGGTCGCTTGAGCGAATTGCTCGAGTATGAACACTGAATTGACTCCTGCAACTCTCTCCTAGGCGAGAAGGAGTCACTTGGGTGAAACTTGCAGAGTTTCGCCATTGCTCGTGCACCAAACACACCAAACAAATGCAAATTAACAATACAATCATGTTCATTCAATCTATATCATCAATCAAACTCTAAAACACAATGTAAACATGTTTAAATCCTCAAAACACAGAAATTGACAATGAATCAAATAACAGTACCCGAAATCCTCATCACATTCTTGTTTCATACCCAAAAGACTTTACACTCCATATTCTCTTGCCAAATTCTCAATTGCAGTGTACATTATACCAGAAACCACAACACATAAAATTCCAATTTGAGAACAACACGCAGAAACACAAACCATATAAACATACACATAATTTCAACATGATTTAGCAAAAATAAAGTCTACCTTATGTCCATCAAGGTTTGAACCCGTGACACTCCACTCATAGGGTCAAATCACAACCATTACACCAATTCAAATTTAATGATAGCTATTATAATCCTATGATTATAATATCAACCACTAGTCACAATTATATTATAAAAATACTAATAAGTCAATTAACACACAACAGACATGCATAAGACTCGAACCCAAGTCCTCTCACACAAACAAAGTACTCTCAACCATTTAAGCTAGTACTTTTCCATGTCAGATTAAACAATATTTAATTCCATAAAGGCTCTTCCTACTCGTATTAATTAATTAATTAATTAATTTTCACGAGTCTTACAATAAGGATTAAGGAAATAATCTATGATTGAATCGTTTGATTGACTAAATGTTGTTATTGCTCTAACAATTAAAATGTAAAATCAAGTAGCGCAAAGTTTCTTTAACATGACAAATCAAGTTTGAGATCAATCATAAAGGGAAAGAAGATATCCTGATGAGCATCAACTGATTCAGAATTGAAGTCATGAAGAATGACATTGAAGATTCAAACTAAGGAATCAAATTAAAGAGGTTATCAAGTCATTCCATATAAGGAAGATTTCAATGACGAGTTGCAATTCGAACTCTGAACTGCTAGCTAAAACAACATCTATAATGGATGTCAAGACATACTAGAAGGATACGAACAAGAGAAAAGAGAAAGAACAAAGTGTTAGGAAGTTTTCATACCAATATTGTCTTTGAGAAATTGGATTGAGAGATTGAATATTGTAATATCCTTCACTTAGTGAAGTTGTAACCTGTGAGATGTATTGTGCACTCCTACTAAGAAAGTGTCATTTTATTAGTGTTGTAATTGAGATTTTTTTTTCTCAAGGGGAGATTGAGAAGGATACTTGGAGAGGTTCATACTCGATGTAGCTTGGAAAGGTTTTTACTCATGTACATCGATAAATAGAAACTTATGTAACCTAGAGATGGTGATACTCGCCACTAATCAAAGTTGTTGGCTAGTGAAACTTTTTAAGCAGGTTGCTTAAGAGATTGGATGTAGCCTCAAGTGGAGGTGAACTAGTATAAATTTGTTGTGTGCATTTTCTCTTTTCCTACTCTTTACTTTAAGTGGGTAATTTGTTTACAATTTTATATTTGTGCGCATAGTTTTTGAAGTTATTTTTCAGGCTTTATTCACCCCCCCTTCTATAACCACAACATCTTAAAAAAAGATATTATTTATCCAACAAATTCGATGGAAGGAAACAATCAACAAACGAATAACTCTCCACTTTTCAGAGGCGAGAAATATGATTTATGGAAATTAAAATGTTAGCATATTTAGAAGCTGAGAATCTGGACTTGCTTGACATCATCGAGAAAGTTATTTCCCCTTTATCAGATGATAAAGGATAATTGCTACTAGGAGGTAAATAAATTTGATATTGCTAAGAAGTATGTATATCAGTTAAATGCAAAATTAAAGCATTGTCGAATTTGTGTCTTGTTTGAGGAACCAATTACTAAAGTACATGCAATGTTTTCAGCTAAAGAAATGTGAGATACTTTAGCCTTGTCTCATTGGGGATCCAAAGAGGTAAGAAGAAGTAAATTAACCATTTTGATGCATCATTATGAAAATTTTATTATAGAAGAAAATGCGTCAATATAATATATGATTGAACTCTTACAAACTCTACTTACTAGTTTAATATCTTTTGGAACAATATATTATAATTATGACGTAAATGATAAAATCTTGCGCACTCTGCCACCAAAGTGGAGAGCCCAAGATACATCTCTAAGTGCTTCCAAAGGCCTTGAGAAGATGTCTTTGAAAGAACTTGTAGGGATTCTTATTTTTCATAAGTATATTCTACAAGGAGGCGAGAAGAAGTCGAAGGTATAACTCTACCTCTTAAAACCAAGCAAAAGGTAAGAAAAGCAAGTCATCCAAAGCTTTGGAGACATTAGACGAAGGCTTAGCTGATTTTGACTCTAAAGGAGATGACAAATTAAATCTCCTAACAAAGAAATTTAAGAGAAATTTGAAAAAGCCTAACTATGGTAAAAGCAAGAGACTCAAAAGTAAAGACAAAGAAAAGGTGGTATGCCATCAATGTAAGAAACCAGGTCATTGCATATCAGAATGTCTTGACCTAACAAGTAAGGAAAAATATAAGAAGAACAAAATCTCATGGCTACATGGGAGGACATGGATTGTTTTGAATCAAAGGGTGAAGAAACAGACACCGACTTCGTGACAAATGCGAATAATGACATATGAGACAACTCTGATGATGAAGAGGTAGATTTCTTTGACCTTGACTCTATTAGACAAGCATACAATGATTTTTTTTTCTTATAATGTTAAACTCATAAAAATGTATAAAACATTAAAGAGAAATACCAAATAAAAGTGTAAAGAACTATAAGACAGACTAAGAGTAGCAAATGAGATAAATGAGAATTTGAAGGCAGAAAATAGTACCCTAAGTAGTAAAAAGTTAGAACTAAAAAAGAAACTAGTTGAACATGATAAAACAAATGAGGAACTAGAAAAGGAATTAGTTCTAACTTCGAAAAATATAGGTAAACAACCCATAGAAATGGATAATAATAAAATAGAAGAAGTTTAGGCGAAAAATGCAGCCACAAAGAAACTGTTAACACGAGCTAATTCAAATGAAAAATCATTAAATGTACTTCGTTAAAGCTCCAGAAAATCACATGACAAAACAGGGATTGTATATAAAGCATAAATTAAGAGTTGACTTTGGTAAAGGTAGTGTTCTGCAAAAGAACTAACCTCTAAGGACGTAGAGAAGTTTGGGTACCTAAGTCATAGATAATTCCCATTGCATATATATTCAACCCAACAAAAAAAAACCATGACATGGTACCTTGATAGTGGGTGCTCACAACACATGATATGAGAAAAATCTATATTCATAGGCCTTTAACCAAAGAAATGAGGACAACTATGTTTGGAGAAGAGCAGCATGGTACAATCATAGGAATTAGACAGGTGAGCCTTAAACCTTCTTTGTAATTTATTAATGTATTATTAGTTTATGGGTTGAATGATAACCTATTGAGCATAAGCCAATTATGTGACAATGGTTGTGATGTAGTATTTGATAAAGATAAATGTATTATAAATAAACACAATGTCACACACCTTTTTATCGTAAAAAGGGTAAGAAAACTTGTATAAGATTGACATGGATGAATTGACAACTCAAAAGGTGTATTTCCTAATGACCACACAGGAAGGTCACTAGCTATGCACAAAATGTGTGGCCACATAAGCTTGAGACAATTCTCAAAGCACAAGAAACAAGGCCTTGTAAAGGCTTTCCAAATTTATCATTCAAAGACAATCTTTTGTGTGAATCATGTGTCAAGGCCAAACCAGTTAAAAGATCTTTTAAAAGCATAAATGATGTTTCAATACAAATACCTTTAAAACTGTTCATATTGATCTAAATGACAAAAGGTGTGGTCTGGTAATTGTTGATGACTTTACTAGATGGACTTAGGTTAAATTTGTAAGAAATAATGACGGATCTTATAAAATATTTTACAAGTTTATTAAATAAGTGAAAAATGAAAAAGGTATAACAATAATTTTTTTAAGAAGTGGTCAAGGTGGAGAATTTCAAAATGAAAAAAAACTTTGTGAATTATTTGAAAGTTTTGGTATTACACATAATTTTTCAACTCCAAAAACACCATAACAAAATGGTGTAGGGGAAAGCAAAAATAACACTTTACAAGAGGTGGCTAGAACAATGTTATATTCTAACTCCACACCTAAATATTTTTTTGGTAGAAGCAATTAATACAACTTGTAATTTACATAGTAGAGTCTACATAAGACCTTTGATTAAAACGACTCCTTATGAATTGTGGAAAGATAGAAACCCTAACATTTCATATTTTCATCCTTTTGGTGTTCAATGTTTTATATTAAATACAAAACATAATCTAGGAAAATTTGATTCCAAAAGTGATGAAGGTATTCTTCTTGTCTATTCAAACACGTCCAAAGCATATATAGTGTATAATTTTTGAACGTGTACTATGGAAGAAGCCATACATGTGAAATTTAACGATCATAATCTTGATAAGAAATTATCAGAGCTAGAAGAATGTTCTAGTTTTAACATGAAAATTACAAAAAATATTGTGATAAAACCCACTATAAATTATCTTGCATTAGACGCTCCCCGAATAGGCGATCCCTCACTTGACGAGGAGGAAGTAAATGCAGAAAATAACTCATCAAAAGGACCAAACACTCCTACTAAAGAAAAGGAATCCTCCTTACACATAAAGAAATACCATTAAATTGAAGACATTCTAGGTGATCCCCAAAAATGAGTCACAACAAGATTAAAGCTCAAAAATCATGAAGCAATTTAATCTCAAATTAAGCCTAGAAATATAGATGAAGCTTTAGAAGATGAAAGTTGGATACTAGCAATGAAGGAGGAGCTAGACCAATTCGAAAAGAATAAAGTTTGGACATTGGTGAGTCTTCCCCAAAGTAAAAGCATCATTGGAGAAAAATGGATATACAAAAAAAAGAAAAGCTTGATAAGCAAGCTAAATTTGTGAGAATCAAAGGTAGACTAGTAACTAAAGGTTACTCTCAACAACAAGGTATTGACTATATTAAAACTTATGCTCATGTTGCTAGATTAAAAGTTATTCACATATCAATTTCATTTTCTGCATATAGTAATATAAAACTATATCAAATGGATGTAAAATATGCAGTCCTAAATGTTTTTATCAAGGAAGACGTATATGTAGAACAACTCCCTAGTTTTGAGGATTCAAAACATCCAAATCATGTTTATAAACTTAATAAAGCTCTATATGGTTTAAAACAAGCTCCTAAAGCTAGGTATGAGAGGTTGAGTATCTATGTAATGGATTAGTTGTATGGGACAATTGACTTTTCCAATCCAAGATAGATTTGTACCTAGGTTATCACAAAATTTTAGTTAAAGTGGAAGATGTTAAAAAATAGGTTTAAATCAAGCTATGGTCACCATGAACTCCTAATTATGCCATTTGGTATGACCAATGCTCCAAATATCTTCGTGGATTATATGAATTGAATCCTCAAGCCCTTTGTTGATAAGTCTATAGTAGTATTCATAAATGATATCCTGATACACTTTCGTACGTGGGAAGAACAAGCAAAACATCTTGTTATTGTCTTGAACACTCTAAAGGAAAAAATAGTTATATGCCAAGTTTTCAAAGTGTGACTTTTAGATGTTATAAATACAAGTTTTCAAGCACATCATCTCAACTTAAGAAACATTAGTGGATCTTTTTAAAGTATAAGTTGTTCTTCAATGGCAACTTCTTAAAATTGTTACAAAATTTAGAAGGGATTATCAAGATATTACATGAGATTTAAGAAGATTTTTGTAAAATAGTGGTTCCTTTGACTCAAATGAATAGAAAATATCATCCTTTTGCATAAACAAAGCAAAGTGAGAAGAGCTTTGAAGATTTAAAAAGAAGGCTAACTAATAACCATATGTTAACAATCCTTAATACAAGTCAACCTTTTGAAGTTTTATATGATGCTTCATATCAGGGAGGGACTAGGATGTATTCTAATGCAAAATACGAAAGATGTTGTGTATGCCTTTTGTCAGTTGAAGGTACTTGAACAAAATTGACTAACTCATGATTTAGAATTGACAATAGTCATTTTTTCTTTAAAAATCTAGACATTTTTTTTGTGGATCTCACTTTGATAAGAGCTTAGGGTTTGTTTGATTGGAAGGAGCTTAATGCGAGAAAAGGAGGATGAATGTAATTTTAAAAGATTATGATTTTCAACTAATGTATCATTCGGGTGAAACAAATTTTGTTATGGATACTTTAAGTCCCAAGAAGATACAAATGTGAACACATACGATTAAAGAGATGGAGTTGATTGAAAATTTTAGTAGTTTGAATTTGGAGGTATTGTTTAGATCACCGTAGTTGTAATATGCTTATTATAACTAATGAGTTTCTAGAGAAACGAAGGAGAAGCAATTACTGGACCTATTTGAAGAATATCATTGTATATTAATAAAACTAAACAATTCTCTTTAGGAGGAGATGATATCTCAAGGTTTAGAAACAAAATATGTGTCAAAAGATGATGAATTAAAGTAGATGGTGTTAGTTATGGGTCATAAAAGTAAGTTCAGTTTGCATCCAAATATGACTAAGATCTCGAAAAATCTTATTGGTGACCTCACGTGAAGAAATATGTAGCAAAGTTTTTAGTTGCTTGTTTAAGTTGTCAAAAATTCAAGATTGATCATTAATGACAGAATTAACCCAACTAAACATTCTAGCGTGGAAGTGAAATAGTTTCTCTATAGATTTTGTTACTCATTTAACATGTACCTTGAGGAACCATGACTCAGTTTGGATCATTGTGTACAGATTGATGAAGATTGCACATTTTCTACCTTTAGATTTAAAAATTCTTATTTTGAAGTGGCCTAGATTTACATAATTGAGATAGCCAAATTACATAGTATACCTCAAACATTTTATTAAACTAAGATCCTAGATTTGATTCTTGATTTTGGCAAATCCTTTAGTTAGCCTTGTGAATAAAACTCAGACTCAATTCAATATATCATCCTCAAACTGATGGACAATTATAGAGAAATATCCAATCACAAAAGGATTTTCGCAGAATTTGTATGATGGATCATTTGAGAAATTGGGATGAACTTTTACCTTTAGTAGAATTCACCTATAATAAAAACTACCAAGCAAACATAGGGATGACTTCTTTTGAAGCATTATGCAGATTGAAATGCATACCACCTTTATGTTGGTTCCAGGATGGTGAAAATGTGTTGATTGGACCAAAATTAATACAATAGACAAATGAGAAGGTTAAGATGGTTCAAGAAAGATTGGAAACATCTTTGAGTAGACAAAAATATTATACAGATCAAAGAAGAAGACCTTTAGAATTCTTTATAGGTGATGATGCACATCCTAATCTTCTTATTAAAATAATTTTTTAGGACAAAGAATTGATTTGTTAGGGATAATTATAACTCTCTCTTTCTCCCTCAACCTTTTTCATTTCCCTTTTTCTCTCCCCCTATTCTCTACATACTTTTACCTCCAATCTTCATCTCTTATATAATATGATTGCAACTCACAATAGTTGAGGAGCCAAGGACTGTTTCTAACTGTTCAAATCTTTAAACAAAATAAGTTTCTACTTACACCAGAGATTCCTTCTCTCTAATTTTCCTTATAATTATCATCAATCTTAGTGGAGTTAATTAAGAAAGGTGATCCTCTCAACTTGGTTTAATATACTTAAATTTTGTTATGTTTGGATACCTTGCTCTAGGTTCCTTCATTTTGGAATAGTCATCTTACTTCAATTTTGGAAATTAATTTAAAGGTTTAATTATGTCTTTGGTCCTCATTTTGGAGTCAAAATCTCAAAATGGTACCCAAATTTTTAAAAGTCTCAAAATGGTCCCCTTTTTTGTTGAAATGTCTCACGTTTGCCCTTTCCGTTAAGTCAAGGTTGACGCTGTTAGAGGGAGTGCCATGTGTCAGTTCCTCATTTTTTTCAATTTTTTTTTCAATTTTTTTTAAAAAAATCAAAAAATTGCCACGTGTCAAGCTGTCATCGTGCCACGTGGCAGTGACAGTGACACGTGTCAGTATTACGCCACGTGTCATTTTCTTAGTCTCAATTTGGTCCCTTTATTTTAATTTGTCTCAATTTAGTCCCAATTTTTGTAAAAATTAGCAATTTTGTCCCCCTCCAAATTGAAATCAAATTTAATTTTTATATAAATGTACACAAATATTTCCATCAAAATTGATATTTCAAGTAAATATTTTTAACCAAATTAAGTTCATTTAATTCATATTTTACATTGAACTTTATTTAAAATGGTTTAAAAGTTGTTAATA